>Ga0115000_10002182_pt1 | contig 17105 bp, 14 predicted proteins | sample ArcticOcean_MG_C_6_FD_89690 | JGI IMG/M metagenome (GOLD analysis project Ga0115000, IMG submission 89690) | Marine microbial communities from western Arctic Ocean - ArcticOcean_MG_CB8_128 | ecosystem: Environmental > Aquatic > Marine > Oceanic | place: Arctic Ocean: Canada Basin | collected...
GAAAGCCAAATAAAACTATCAGGGACCTCAATAATTCTATCTTCTGATATTTCTATAATCATGCCGCGGTTTCTTTTCAAATGCAATCTACCTCCATCTTCAGATAGCCAGTTATCATACAATACATTTGCTTCATTATCGATTGGAAATTCAAAGAATTCAGAAAAAAGTGGTTTTCTTCCCTTATGTGCTCTTTTAAGATTTGAAAATGTTGCTTGTAAAGTAGGAGAGAGCTGTACCTTAGAGTAATTTCCAGGCTCTGCTTTAGCCTCTATCAGATAATGAGGAATTCCTGAGAATCTTTGCTTTATAATCCCCAATAACCCTCCATCAAAGCCGATCTGTGCCAATATTGGTTGATCCCAGCCTCCTGAACCTACTTCTCTACTGTCCGTAATAACTCTAATACCATGTAATCTAAAAAATTCTCCTGATTCATGAGAATAATTTCCAGTATTTAAATCATTAATCCAGCCCTTACATGAATTTAATGGAATTTCAGTTATTTCCATTTTACAATTATTCCTCATTTCATTAAACCATTTTTTTACATACTCTAAGTCATGGTGGACATTCCAATCTCTCGAACATTCAACATAATGTTCGAGCCTAGAGCCCATATTTTTTGAGGAGAATATTTTTTTTAATTCTTTTAAAGTGGCATAAAATTGCGTATTATTTGGCATCATAAATCCTCTTTAAGATATTTCTTTATTACGTCACAAACACGGTCGACATCATCAACAGACATATCGGAATGGAGGGGTAATCTCAAGATACATGGCGCGACCTTATCCGTAATTGGTAAATCACCAAATTTCCACCCTAAAGACACACCCATAGGAGAGCTATGTAATGGGACATAACCGATATAGGCATGAATATAATTTTCCAAAAGACCTTCGCGAACTTTATCTGCCAGGTTTGGAGAATTGAAAATTACCACCATGGCATGGAAATTCCAAACCTCCGTATTTTCTCTTTCTTGGCGCCTTAATGATCCTGAATTTTCAAATTCAGATAGCCTTGAGTCATATGCATCACATAACTTCTTACGATAATTAATATTGTCATTCATTGATTTTAGTTGGGAAACTAAGAAAGACGCCTGTAATTCGGTCGGATAAAATGATGATCCATTATCTACCCAAGTATATTTATCCACTATTCCTTTAATCATTTTAGTACGATTTGTACCTCTTTCCCAAATATTCTCTGCCCTATCAAAAAGATCTTGTTGATTTATCAATAGAGCGCCTCCGAGGCCACAGTGTATATTCTTAGTTTCATGAAAGGACAAGGCCCCCAGAACGCCATGCGTGCCCAAAGGCTTTCCGAAAGATTCAGAGCCAAAACCTTGTGCATTATCTTCAATTAAGTAGATATCATTATCTTCACAGATATCAATAAAGTTAGATAAATCAGAAGATAATCCAGCATAATTTACGGGAATTATCGCTTTAGTGTTTGGTGTTATTTTCTCTAAAACGTCTGTCTTGTCAAGCATTAGAGTATGCTCATCGATATCGGCAAATATTACTTTTGCACCATTACGTAAGAAGGCTGATGCAGTAGATACGAAAGTGTAAGAGGGGACGATGACTTCATCATTAGGCCCGATGTCAAGTAACATTGCAGAGAGTTCCAAAGCGCCTGTACAGCTGTGAGTCAATAGAGTTGCAGGGGCTCGGGTCTTCTTAGAAATAATTGACTGCGCTTTCTTCGTAAAGGGACCATTTCCAGCGAAATTGCCGCTATCTAAAACCTGATTTAAATATTTTATTTCATCACCCGCAAGATATGGGACATGGAATGGTATTTTCTTCATAACGTAACCAAATATACTCTGTTCAAGAGGTTTGTGCAATCTAGTCCCTCAAAATATTCTTTTTATGCTTCAAACATTATTTCTCAGAATAGGGGGTAAATTTGGGGCAGAAGATTTTTTTTGTACCGGCATCATTACATTAATGAATTGACTTAATCGACTTCCTGAAACATATATCGGTCCTAAGTTTAACTCCTAAATTAAGACAAAATATCATAGAAAATAGCCGAATGGAATAAATTTTCGAACATAGGTAGAGATTATTAATGGCGAGAAGAAATTGATAATATCTGTTTAGTTACTCGGAACCTAGATTTATTCTCATTAGAAATAGATGCTTTTATCATCGAGAGGGAGGTATAATAACAACAATAAAAGAGTTGTTTAAATATGGTTTCTGGCAACGCTATGGATGATTTCAAAAGGCTTATTTCATAGGTGTTCTCTTGACTAAGGAAAGCAGTATTTTAGGGACCTTTCTGAATGATTGGGTTGTTAGGTTTGCAATACTTCTAGGACTTATTCTGAGAATTGAAGAGGCGTTTTATGAGGAAGTGGAGCCGGATGAGTTACATCAATGGTATCTTCCAATCAGTCCAGAACTTAGTTCAATATTTCCTGATCAGGTACAATCTTTGACACCGCATCCATCAGCGTCCTTTGTACTAATGTAGGCATGGGTAAAAATTTTTGGAGATTCTGTGCTAATCCTGAGAGTGCCTAATATTATTTTGGCATGTTAACGATAGCTATCTGTTGTTTATTAGCAAGGGATTGGTTTGGCGAACGGGCTGGGAGGCATACTGCAATAATGACTACAATAATATCATATTTCATCAAAATTAGTGTTCAAACCAGAATGTACTCGATGCTTATTTTTCTTTGTATAATACTTGTTTGGTTAGTAAATAAGAAAATCATGCACCGAAAAGGAAGTAGGCCGATAGACTATATCGGGCTTGTAACTGTTGCAATTTTGCTTTCACATACTCATTACTTTGGGGCAATGTTAGCTTTTGATACGATTTTTCTCGCAATGATTTACCGTAAAATCAGTCTGGGCTCACTTGTCTGTGATTTCTACTAGGTAATGCTTGCATTAGTCATTGATTTTCCCCTACATTCCGTATATGATGAACCATATGTCGGTCGGAGGTGTAGGATACATGGATCAATATATTCAGTGGGATTTACCTTTAGTATCGCTAAGTAGACAACTCAATGGGTCAATGGCAATATCAATACTTGTAATATTGTTCGTGATTGCATCTTTGGCCATAAACGGAGGAATTTTGTCAAAAGAGAAAAAGTTTGGATGGCATTGCATTGGCTTCTGGTGGCTCGGATGTTTTGCCTTGGCAGTGACGATATCCATTCTCGGTCCTAGGGCTGCTTCTCCGGCAAATCTTAGAATAAATATGCCAGCGACCATAATTGCTCTATCTGCTTGCACATCCATGTCCTATGATAAATTCAAGAGCGAAGATAACGATTTTACATTTTCTATTTCGATATTAATTTTAATTCCCCTACATTTGATATTCTTACATGGGATTCTAGAAAAAAGCAATCCTGAAATAGAAACATCATTTGATGAGGAGGGAGAAAAAGTACGGGGAGAAACTGTAGTTACATTGGCAAACTCCCATGGCCTATTATGGCAAGATGCAGCTGGGCAGTGCAGATTCTACGGCCAAATCGAGGCTAAAATCGTTGATTCGGTACTAATTTATCCCGGAGATGATTGATAAAATGATACCATATATCGTTTAAGTAAAGGTTCTGTTGTAATAGTATTAGAATTAGAAGAATGGCTTACCGAATATTCAGATGAAGAAAATGAAATGATCAACTCCATCGGAGAAGTAACCTGAGAAAAAAGTTTCAGACAGGTAAATTCAAGAATTATCATGATTCAATAAAGTAAATTTTTCCCATTATTAAATCTCAATCCTCATCAGAAATATTAATTATATCCCTTATTGCCCATCGGGGCTTACCTGAAGTTTCCGATATTATTCTACCAACATATTCTCCGATTAATCCTAAACCTACCATTAGCAATCCTCCGAATCCAAGAATTAAAAGTGCCAATGTATTAAAACCTGGAACTTTAGTACCATTAAATATATAGTTATAGAACAAGGCTATAGAGCACAGTATAGAAAAGCCGAAACATAGAATACCAACAACAGAGAATATTTTTAATGGCATAGTAGTCGCATAAAATATAATATCGAAAGTCGCATTAATCATTCTTGACAATGTGTATCCCGAACGCCCATGTTTTCGCTTATCATGCCTTACTTCGACATTTGATATCCTATTAGTGGTCGAGAGGATCAAAGAATGAATTACGGGCCTTTTAGTCGTATTTTTTAGTATAACATTTACAATATTTTTCCTTATTGCTACAAAAGATGTTAATGATATATTTCTTGGCTTACCATGAAATAAACTGAATATGCCTGAAACAAATCTCGATCCAAGATTCTTGTGTGCACTATGGTTTTTATCTTTAACTACGCCAAAAACTACGTAAGTGTTTGGGTCATTAGAAAGTCTGGTTATAAGTTTTGGAATCTCTTCAGGAGGATTTTGCAGATCATCATCAAGAATGACAGTAATATCTCCTAATGTGTATTTCAACCCGCACAAAGTAGCGCACCATTGACCAGTATTAAATAATAAGTTTATTCCTTTTATTTTATTATTTTTTTCTGACAATGAGTTAATTACGCCCCAAGTCAGACCCTCGTCTTCCGAATTGTCATTAACAAGTATTAATTCCCAATCATCAACATTAATCGATTTGAAGGTTTCTTCAATTCTAGATATTAATTCGGGAAGTGACTTAGATGAATTGTAACAAGGAATTACTATTGATATTTCTGGCATAGGTAACGGCCCCTCAGACATTGGTACGTCAGGATATTTGTATTATATACTTATTTCCATCATTAATTGAATAGATTGAATTTAAGTAAAACGCCATCGGTGTTTAAAAAAAATACTTCTTTGACTACCCCTATTTTAGAAAATATGTGATATATACTTTTTTATGATTAAAATAAAAGGCTCAAAAATTAATATTATGATATTTCATAGAACATTGAATTCTATTATCAAATTTCTTCATTAGAAATTTTTATGATATATTTGTGGCCATTAATTATGAAAAAAGCCGGATATCTTTCATTATCAACTACACGAAGGAGATTAAATTGAACTCTAATCGATGAATCTAAATCTAACTGGCTATCATTTGAAGTCCTGCGTTGATAGAATGATTCATCGCCTACTTGATTCATAGGAGGAATCTCAGAGTATTCGTCAATATATTTATTACATAATTTATTGACTAAATTACCTTGTATATTTTTTATTTCCTCATTTAATTCATGTCCGGCAAGAAGTATTGATTCTTTGATATAATATGGCCCAGCATCGACATCTCCGACCGCTTCAAATAATGTAAAAACTATTTCCGATTTGCCTTCAATAATTTGCCAAGCCAAAGGTGAGAAACCTTTTCCATGAGGTAAATCAGATGGATGGCATACGATATTATTTGAGTGAAGTTTGAGGTATTCCTCTGGTATAATCTTAGTACAAGAAAGAAGGAAGGCAACATTACCCTTTGTCAATAATTTATAAGAATGAATTAAATCAACATTATGGCCTTTTTCGGATAAAGAGGTTACCAAGTCAATTGCAAATGGAGCGTACCAACTTTTCAGATTATCAACTAGAATTTGGATATCAAGGGCTTTTTTCACAAGACAAGGTGGGAGTATCAAGTATTGAAATATTTGTATCAAATAATAATTTTATCATCAATAGACATAATAATAAATTACTATTAGATTAATGCGTGAGGAACAAGGGAAGCTCTGAAGGTAGAAAGGATAATAGTTTATTCAGATATATTGTTACTGGTTCTTTTGGAATCATAATTAGTTGGTTTTTTTATTCACTGATATATCAAATAAATCCATTACAAAATTATCGGGCCACCTCTTCTTGGTTTATAGGTTACAATTTAGCGGTAGTCCAACAACATTATTTACATATGAAATTTACTTTTCATGGCACCAAAAATTATTTTAAATCGCTATTAGGTGCCTATAAGGCCTATTCACTAGGATTAATTTTAAGTACAATTATCAATTTAATCTTAATTCAGATTTATCAACTAGATCATCAATTGGCGTGGCTTATCTCATCCGGATGTAGTTTTTTTGTTAATTATATTCTGCTCAGAAAAATGGCTTTTGAATAATGCATATATTAATTTGTGGCAATAATAGAATAGTTTATTTTATAACTTTTTTTACTTTGATATAACCAATGAATGGGATGTCCGGAGTAGTGCTAGTCGGAGTTCTTAACTCGGAATAAATCCTTGCTAAATCGCTCAGAGAAAGGATTATCGACTCTAAATGGTGGACGCTGGGGTCTTCTTCATCTTAAGGGGCAGTTGAATGCTGTAATCAACACAGCACTGGACTTACTAGACTGCGACAACTCCTTATCAGCGAAAACCCTACTGCGGGCATTCTCAAGCGACTTGGCTGATGATTGGCCGAAGGATGGCCACGACTAGGCCAAAACTAGGTCAGAAGTTGGTCAAGAGACATCGAAGGTGGTGAAATGACCTCTGATCCCGACCTGAGGAAGGTACTGAAGATACCCGGGCAGACGGCGGTCCACAGCTGGTGGATTCATTCGCTCGACGACGATATTACCGATGAGACAGAAATCCTCGTCAATCTTTCTATTGAGGCTAATTAATTGCAGAGAGGTTTGTTCGGAGGAATGTGCTTGGAGACAATATCTCACGCTACATCTCCCAGTCTCCACCATCTAGAGTACATTTTTTTTGGATAGGATTTAATTACTTGAATATCTTTCTCTTATCTTCTAAATCTTAATTAACATTATTACGGGTCTTAATTTCTGATACTATACTGGTATAATTAAAAGTCTTACCTAGTCCGGTTAAATATGGAAATTTGGGCAAAAGCCCCTATGAGGGTCGGATTAGCTGGGGGTGCTACTGATTTACCCTCTTATTCTAATGTCTATGGAGGGTCTGTAATAAATGCTACAATAACGAAGTACGTTCATGTCAGGATAATAATGTCAGAAGATGATACGGTATCATTCAGATCTTATGATACTAATGAATTTGTAAAATATCAAGTAGGGCATTTACCTTTAGATAATATGCCCTTATTTTGTGCAAGTTATAATCATATGTGTGATATGTCGGGTAATAACTTCCCTTCAATTCAGATAGAATGTTTTTCTGATTCTCCCGTCGGCTCCGGACTCGGCACATCTTCGACATTATGTGTTGCTTTAATTGCATCATTGTCCAATTTATTTGAAATTAAAATGACTCCCATGGATATTGCAGATACGGCATATTTTGTTGAAAGAGAAATTTGCGGATTTAGCGGAGGTAAGCAAGATCAATATGCAGCTTCTTTTGGTGGATTTAATGAAATTTCAATTGATAAAAATGGGAAAGTAAATGTAGAAAAATTAGAAATAAGTAGAAATTTTATTTCTGAATTGGAGACGCATATGCTACTATATTTTTCAGGGAAATCACGTTTTTCATCCAAAATAATTGATGACCAAGAAAATAACGTAATTGATTTAAAATTATCTACTACCAAGGAGCTTCATAATATTAAAAAAGAGGTCCCAATTTTACGTAAATCAATAGAAAATAGGGATATTATTTCATTTTCAGAATCCATCTCTAGAAGCTGGGAGTGTAAAAAAATGACATCTCCACTAGTTACTAATCAAAATTTAAATACCATTATAAAAGATGTAATAGAATTAGGTGCAATATCGGCCAAAGTAAGTGGAGCCGGAGGCGGAGGATTCATTATGTTTATATTGCCTTTAGATAAAAGAAGTATCGTAATAAAAAGCCTAGATATTGATGATCATTATATTCATTCGTGTGTTTTTGAGCCTTCTGGGGTGTTGAGTTGGAGGAGATAAATATGGAAAAAACTATTCATGAATATTTACAATTAAGTATTCGAACTTTAGAAGAGATTCTTGAATCCGATAAATTAATACATACTATAAATAGTATAGTCCAATGTTGCCATGAGTCTATTACTCAAGGGGGAAAAATAATTTTTATCGGTAATGGTGGTAGCGCCGCTGACGCTCAGCACCTAGCAACTGAATTAGTATCACGTTATGAATTAGAAAGAGGCCCAATACCTGCACTGGCATTAACAGTAGATACTTCTTGCTTGACAGCAATATCTAATGACTATAATTATAATAAAGTATTTACACGTCAATTAGAGGCGTTAGGAAAATCTGGAGACGTATTATTTGGGATCAGTACTTCTGGTAATTCGCAAAATATAGTCGAAGCTATAAATTTAGCAAATAATATGGGCATAAAGACAATATCTTTAACAGGTAAAGACGGTGGTAAATTAGGTAATTTATCAGAAATAGCATTCAAAGTTCCGTCTTCACGAACTCCCATAATTCAACAAGCCCATATCACCATAGGTCACATTATATGTGGCCTTATTGAAGTTAGGATTAGTGAATAAATCAAATTCGAGTCAACCAATTTACTAACTCAAAAGTTTGCCGTTCATAAGTAAAGTTTTCTTCCGCAAAACTTCTTGCTATTTTTCCCTTATTTAAAATTAATTTATCCTGTAGTGCAGCCTTGATAGCAATAGCCAGACTTAAATTGTCATCTCCTTCTCTTTTTGATAAATACATCCATTCTTGGTCTTTAAAACTGCGATGAACTTCTAAATCTCGGGCTACTACGACACTTGAAATGGCAGCATATTCTCTTAATTTAAGAGAGCTACATAATTCCCAGCATTTGAAGTACGGATGAGGGACAACCCCAATCGCGGCTTCAGATAAATGTTTTTGGAATTGCTCTTCATCAAGAAATCCATGTATATTTAGCCATTGATATTTATGCTCAATACTTTTTAATTTTTTTAACTCAGAACCTCTTCCTAAAAAATGGATTTCAAAATCTATATTCATATTTTCTAATATTTCCCCTGATTTTATTAAACTCATAACTCCTCTTACTTTGGAAATCGTTCCACAATATACTATTTTTTTTGGGTTCTTAATTATTCCATTTTTATGAATAAATTGATTTACATCTACACCATTTTCCATCACTATAAAATTTGAACTATATTTCTTTGTCATGCCTTTGACAAAATTTACATGTGGTTCCGATTGACACATTATTAAGTTTATGCCGTCTGGTAAATTTTTCCAGATTCTTGTCCATCTATGCCAATGAAGTCGCCCAATTATTGTTCTGTCAGTAGGTGGACTTTTATCCCACATCAATGTCTTTATATTGAAATCATTATTTTTTATCACGCTCATGACTATTTTTGCAACGCTAGGTTCAAATAAAATTACATCTGGTTTTTCCTTATTAATTATGTCTTTTAGATTAATCTTTACTGATTTTTCAAAACTTATAGAAAAATAACCAGGGATAAATTTCACATTAATTGGGTAATATTTAAAATCATTTTTTTCCATGACTAATGCAGTCCCTCTTTCTTCTGGGATGGCGAAGACAGATTCAAAATCATGTTTGTTCAATTCCTTTGCTAAATCGAGATGACCTCTAGAAAAACCACCCCTGGCTATTAGTATTGGAGTTATGTGAAGAATTTTCATTTACTCACCTTTGAACTTGCGCTCCTCCATCTGAAACTTTCTCTCTCCAATAATCAAGTAAGTTTTGCATTGTTGTATCAAAATCAATCTCTGTTTCCCAACCTGTATGTTTGAAGAACTTATTTGTATCTGGAATTTGTAGATCAGCATCAATTGGTCTGAGCCTACTCTCCTCAACTTCGTATTTTATCCCCTTAAATGTTGATTTATTAATTAAACATTCTAACATTTCTCGTATAGTTGCGACATGAGTGCCCCCAATATTGTAATATTCACCAGGTATCGGATTTACTGTCACAAGCATATAATAAGCCCTTACGGCATCTCTTACATCTGCAAAAGTACGTAAAGAATCTAAATTACCAACCTTTATTGTCGGCTCCATCATTCCTTTCTCGATCATTGCTATTTGTTTAGCAAATGATGATTCTGCAAATACATCCCCTCTTCTTGGCCCTGTATGAGTAAACATCCTTGTTGTCATTATTTTCTGCCCGTATGCATCAGCATGATATCGCCCTAACAAGTCTGTCCCAATTTTTGAAATTGCATATGGTGACGCCGGATGAAAATTACACTCTTCATTTATTGGTATTTTATCTTGAGGGACTCTACCAAAAACCTCGGAAGACGCACAAACATGTATTATTGGATCAATTTCTATTTTTCTTAATGATTCTAAAAGATTAGCTGTACCTAATATATTTGTTTTATATGTGTCCAAAGGCGATTCGAAACTAGTTTTTGGATAACTTTGTGCTGCCAAATGAAATATATAGTCCGGCTTATGTTTCTCTAATATATACATTAGAGACATAGTATCATTTAGATCTGCATATTCTAATGTTACGCGGTCTTTTTTATTAATTCTATCAATTAAATGCCTTATGTTGTCTAAAGGACTCCTCCAACGTACCATTCCTATTATTTCCCAGTTTGTATTTTCTAGTAGATAGTCTGCAAGGTGGGAGCCAACCATGCCAGTGAATCCTGTTATCAAAGCCTTCATTGTTCATTCCGTTACGCTTAGCCTATATATTATTTTCATAGATTTATTCATTTAAGTTTCCAATAATAAAATATTTATCATTTTTTGTTTTTTTAAGATATTGAATAAAATTTTTCCCATTAAAAAATATCCCATTAAAAAAATTATGATACTGTAAATCTGAAAACTATTCTTCCATAATCCATTGTCTATTATTGCGTATGTGATAAGTCCAAAACTCATCAAAATACCAGATATGAATTCATTCCTGATTATCCATGTTTCATCTTCATTATAACCTTCATTTTTTGTAAGTAAAATATAACAAATAAATTGGGCTAATGTTGTTCCGAGAATTATGCCGAAAATTGAAAATTTCGATATTAATATCAGATCAACAATCGCATTAATCATTATCGTTATTATTAGTATTCTACTAAATGTCCACATATTTTTTTCAAACTTAGTATTTTCAAGATTAGATGCGCATAACATACTCCAAATCCAACTTGGCATCATTGCAATGACTAGATTATGACCAGACAATAGATATAATGAATCACTTCCTATATACTCACTTGGAAATAATATATCCATAAAATTAAAACTGAGGAAAATGCATATTGGAATGCCAATTAATATCAACCCAAACGTCAAATATCTCGTATTTCTTATTACTGTTAGTCGATCAGTTTTATTTTTTTTATTTGCAAGAAGTGGATTAATGGATAGTCTAAGGATAGAAGAAATTGAGAATCCTACTGAAATAACTATCCATCCTACATTATATATTCCCACTGTTTCTACAGTTTCCATTATTCCTAATATTACTTTATCAACTCTTACTAACAAGGGATAAACTGCTAGGGCGAGAGTAAAAGGCAATGATTGCTTTAATGTTTGAAAATACTTAAAATCATATTCTCTTCCTGTTTTATTATTTATTTTATAGTAAAATATCAGGCTAGTAATTATAAAAGTAATACAAGTACTGGTAAATATTGCAAAACTAGCCATTAAGAAGTCCAATCTATTAATCTCAGATAATAAGAAGTATAAGATAAAAGTAAAAAAACGCTCCATAATTCTCGAAATTGCTTCAAATTTTGGTTTTTTTACCATTCTAAATCCTAATCTCATTGGTTCAGTCAATATTACAATATATGACGATATTACGATAACCGTTACTGGAATATTATTTTTTATATCTGTAAGAAAAATAATCGAAATTGTAATGATTAATATGATTAAGAAATTATAGATTTCAATATTTATTATATTTTTTACTAGATTTTTAACGGAATCACTCTTTCCATCCCATTCTCTGGATGCCCAAGTAGGGACTCCAAAGTCAATAAAAATTGCAAAAGTTAAGGATATATCGATAATTAAGATGAATGCCCCATAATTGCCAAGATCAAGATTTTTCGTTAGCAAGACTTGGGATAATAGGCCAAATATTATTGCAAAAGCTTGTGCCAATGTTAAATATTTCCCATTCTTCAGATAGGAATTGACGCTCATATACATTGGAGAACATACTAGCATATCTAGTGTACTATTGTAAGTCCTATGATTATCATTTAATGGTTATTATTTAATATCCTCATAATAAAATTAATTATTATTTATGATTGATATACTTATAAAATTTCATGATATTCTTTTAAATTTTAATGTTGGTTTTATTGAATTAATTTACGTATATGGAATTAAATTTATCATATTTAAATTTTATAACTCCTTTATAATAGTTATCGCCCTCGTTCCTTTTTCATGTATGAACTCAACTCTTGCAGCATGTTTTATCACTCCGTAACTAGGGGAATAATATGCTTTACCATCATATTCATTTTCAAGATTTATGCGCCCGTTACTAATATTTTGAATATTTATTTTTTTAGGTATTGGAGAATGTGATATTTCAATTCCATTCAATTCCATAATCCATTCATCTCCTAATTCTTTTATATTTCCAATATCTTTGAATTGATATGCAATTATCGGGTCATCTAAATTTAGATTATCTTCTATAATGATTTGTTTTTTCCTGTTTATTATTTTCCTTATTTGCTTTATGCCCGATGGATGTAAACATGTAATTTTTATTCTTTCTTTTATATTTTTCATTTCTCCATATGGTGGATTTTTAATTTCAAATAAATTACTTATTTTTGCCCATGGGGTTCTCCCGCTATATATTCCCGAGTGACATTTTTCTGACCTGAAATAGTCTCTCCAGGTGTTTGAACCAAAGTATACCCCCGTCCCCCCATCTAGGATAATCTCATTTCCTTTGTGATTAAGAGATATCGATAACATATCCAAATGCCTATGGCTAGCTTGCCTGCCAATTCCCTTTGGTGCCCCTGAAACAAAGTTTAGCGTCATATTTCCATTGTGCAATACTCCCATTCCTTGTTCACTCCAAAGTTTTATCCCATCAATTTTATCAGGTTTTTTATAGCCCAATTTCTTTGACAATGATAATGTTGGATTATTGTCACTAGCATTTATTCCACCTACTCTCGGACACACTATCCCTGCATCATCATCTCCAATAACTGGCATCCGCCCCTCTACGTCTGACATCCAGTATAATGATTCTACTAGATTTTTTGTTATTTTTTGTATTAAATTTATATTATTATCTACCTTTATTTGAGTTCCACAATAGTGCTCCATAACCAATAATGATTCAGTTACAAACCTATGATAAGCGGTCGTAGGTTCCCAATTTCGCTTGTTAAATGTCTGCTTTCTTAATTCTCTAGATAATTTATAAATCGCTCTCTTCTTCCATTTTTTAGCCTTTGGATGCCATTCCAAGTATTCTCCCAATATCATCAATCCAATTAATTCGAGTAGTAAATGATTATTATTTCTTCTCCATTTTTCTGACAGATGGCAATCTAGCCATTGTGCATTACAGGCCAAATAAGAATAAATTTTTTCAATTTTTTTATTTTCAATTTCAAATTCTTTGATATATGCTAACGTCTCAATAATTGATATCGATCTAAGAGTAATCTCAATCCCCTCCATCCACGATATCGTTCTTCCAAATGGATGTAAATCAATATAATCTATAATTATATCAAGTACTACCTCTGAATCTTTATTGTCATTTTTATTTGCATAATATGCGGAGACACTTGGCAACCATTGAAGTCGATGTAATTCCCAAATTAATTTTATATCATTTTGTACCTCTGCCCCATAATATTGAATTTTATTACTCGATTTTTTTGACCATATTCCTGTTTCATTGGTTTCCCACTTCGGGGGCCAACCAATATTGATAACTTTGCCCAATAATTCAACTTCTCCATTTTTTACTATTTTTTTACCTTCTTCTGCAATTAATTCCTTTGAGATTAATGGATCATTTTTATTTATTATTCTATTTGGCGTTTTATCGATGGCGCCATAATTCAAGATTTTTATGCCCCCATAATAATAATCCATAAATGACGTTGGAATCATTCTTAATTTATATTTTAGGAAATAAATTATATCTTTAGTATCTCTACTAACAAGTCTATTAAATTGACTTACAAATAACTTTAGATTAATCATATTTATGTCACCTATATTAAAATCTAAAGTAAATGAAACTTACTACTTCTTCAGGTTTAAAGAGCCAGATTGAAATTGCCATAATCCCAATCAATCCTCCCCATACTGCATCATTATAATTAGAAATCTGATATTTAAGGCTTATTTTATTTAGACTTGTCATTAACTGGCTGATAACAAAAAATATGGCCAAAAAACCGATGAATATATTCTTTCCCGGCATCGCATTGAATGCTAGTTCTATATTTAATTCCGAATTTATAAACAAATAACTCTGTATACTTCTTATTAAATCAGATGCATCTTCTACTCTAAAGATAATCCATGTCAAAAAAACAAACCATTGGGTGATAAATAATGATGCAATGGTAAAAGTAAATGAAAATTTATCTTTTAAGATTTTTATTATCTCTCTATTTGTTATTAATCTATGAATTATTAGTAAAATTCCATGTACTATCCCCCAAAGTACAAAGTTCCAGGATGCACCATGCCATAAGCCTCCCAAAACCATAGTTGCCATCATGGCCATATACATCCGCAACTTACCTTTCCGGTTACCTCCCAAAGATATGTACAAATAGTCTCTTAACCAAGTTGACAATGAAATATGCCACTTCCTCCAAAATTCTTGAGGCGAAGTTGAAGAATAGGGGGATTTAAAATTTTCTGGTAAATTAATTCCTAATATCTTAGCAGAACCCAGTGCTATATCGGTGTATGCAGAAAAATCACAATATATTTGCATTCCAAACATCAGTGCACCCCAATAAATAAGTATTGTATTATTTAGATTTTCACTATCGCCAAAAACTGAATCCGCATGAAATGCAAAATTATCTGCAAAAATCATTTTCTTGACTAATCCATAAACTATCAGTGTAATGCCAATTTTAAGATTTCTTTTATTAAATAATAGGGTACTGTCGATTTGATCCCTAAATTCATCAAATCTGACAATAGGGCCTGCTACTAGTTGTGGGAAGAAAGAGGCATAGCATGCAAAATTTATTATGTTCTTTGCAGGAACTTGTTTTTCTCTGTATATGTCAATAGTATATGACATAGTTTGGAATGTATAAAAAGATATACCTATTGGTAGAATTAATCCTATCTCGTCGTAATTAAAATCATTTCCAATTTTTAATGTTGCCCATCCAATTGATGTTATAATAAAATCTAGGTATTTGAATACTGCTAAAATACTTAGATTTATTATGATGCTAAATTTCAACCATCTTTTCTTAATTAATTTATCATCGGTCTCATATATTTTCTTTCCACTATTCCAATCTACAATTGTAGAAATAATTAGTAATATTATGTGCCAACCCGATGCAAGAATGAAAAATAAATAACTCATAACCGTGAGAATAATAATTTGTTTTTTTAAATTATTTTTTAAAATACCAAATGTCAATATGATGACTGCCGGTAGGAACCAATAATAATATCCAATTTCTGTGAAATCAAATCCCATAATTTTTCCTCAGATTAATAATTTATTTCTGAAACAAGATTTTCACAAATTCTCTGTCTACCTTCTGATGAAAGGTGAATCGGATCCATAAAGTAATCTTTACTCCATTTTTCCCATGTTAAATCAATAAAAGTATATTGTTTCGCAAAATAATCACGAGTCTCGTTGAAATTATCCCAATTATTCGAAGGTATCGCATTTATTAATTCGCCATGAAGAGGCAAAGAAAGAAGAATCACCTCAATATCATGTGCAACAAATTTCTCTATCATGTAATTAAATGCCAATCGGTTTAAACTTTCACCTTTACTATGTATCCAAAATTCACTTTGCGCCAATCTATCGATATATCCATTCCATTCTTGTTCAGTCAAAGAATTACGATTGCTTAAAGGTGGTTTTTTTAGGCTATTTAACCAGTTTTCTGAACTCTCTTCGGGAAGATAACCATCTCCGGTCGTACCTTTTTTATCACCAATTATAATTCCTCTGATTATTTCATTCATAGCCGGTCCGACTGATTTCTGTTTAAATTCCAATCGTTGAATTTCACTATCTAAAATGTACTTTTTATCCTCCTCTAAAATCAAATCATTCATTTCCTTTATATCGACTGAATTATACAAAGAAAATATTTGCCATCTTAGTCTTTCTTCAATACTTCCAATGCCATTTTGAAATGAATTTGGTCCAGCTTCTAGTATTATTTTTTTTGAACCACTTTCAATTATATGATCTATTTCTAGCATTCGTAAATATGGCATATCTCCTCTGATAGCCAAATTCCAATAGTTATTGCCCTTGGGGTCGTTGTCTTCCATGCACTTTCCATCAATTCCAAAATAACTGACCGAAGAACCAATAAAAAGTATTGAATCTCCTTCACTTTTATTGATTGTTTGATATGCTTCCCCCAACATCCCCCATCTCGAATTGTCATAAGCCGAACCATCTTTTATTGCCATATCTGCCAATGAAATAACTCCACTGAATAAAATTGTAGATGAAAATATTGCAAAAAAAAACGACTTTAAAAAATTTGGGGCATCATTGATTTTACTATTATCCAAATTTTTTATCAATTCATTCATTATATCAATTTTCCTATATTCCAGTTCCGATAACTACTATATTTCTGTCTGAGGTTTTAATTAGACCCCATCCATCAAAAATTAATTTACTTCTCATTTTATCTATATTTTCCATTTTAATTGCCCATCCTATAAATTCTTTATGTGGTACTGTTATTATTAAACAATCAGCACCATCTAGACATAGGCTATCCGTATCAATTGCAATTTCTTCTACTACTTTATCCGCGCATTGTGGATCCCAAATTCTAATTGTCGCTCCCCTTCCGGAAAACATTTTTAGTAACTTTCTACCATGAGATAATCTTGAATCATCGACATTATCCTTGTATGTTATGCCTGCAATAACTATAATTTTACCTTCCAAATTCCCAAAATAATTTAAAATTCTTTTAAAAGCATCGGTTGTTTGCA
>Ga0115000_10002184_pt1 | contig 17095 bp, 19 predicted proteins | sample ArcticOcean_MG_C_6_FD_89690 | JGI IMG/M metagenome (GOLD analysis project Ga0115000, IMG submission 89690) | Marine microbial communities from western Arctic Ocean - ArcticOcean_MG_CB8_128 | ecosystem: Environmental > Aquatic > Marine > Oceanic | place: Arctic Ocean: Canada Basin | collected...
AATCACTACACGATGATAGAAAGTGGGCTAATAACCCTGATTTGACTTGGGGTGAGTGGGTAAAACCAGTATGGCCTTCAAATAGAGCGTTAGTTGGTTCAATACCAACACCATATATATTTGACGATAGGTGCAGATTTGATGACGCTGCACAAGCTATGAAAGAATGGTATGATATGGAACGTGATGAAAGAAATGGTTGTGGTATGAAAGGACACGAGTTTGTTAAGGAAGAAGAAGTTATGATGAGTTCTAAACTGATGTGTCAAAATTTTATGAATCATATGGACACAGCATTTGAGAAGTTTAAACCAAGAAAACCTTTTAGTATTTTTAAAGCGTAGGAGTTATAATGAGTAAACCAGTATGTTTAATTACTGCACCAGTTGCCACACGAAGTGGATATGGTGCTCACAGTAGAGACATTTGTAGAGCATTAATTAGTTTAGATACATATGATGTCAAAATTTGGAGTGTCCGTTGGGGTAATTGTTCAATGAACGCATTAAATAAAGATGACCCAAATGATATAATTATTATTGATAGGATGTTACAAAATCCTCAATTACCAAAACAACCTGAATTACATATTCATATTGTTATACCAATTGAGTTTCAACAATATGGTAAATACAACATTGGAATTACAGCTGGTTTAGAAATGACAGCTTGTCCACCTGGATGGATTGAAGGTATGAATAAAATGAATATGAATATTGTACCATCTACGTTTGTAAAGAATACAATGCAAGGAATTGTATTTGATATAACCGATGAACAAACCAAACAGAAAAAAGGTGAACTTAAAAGTCAAAAACCAATAGAAGTTTTGTTTGAAGGAACTGATACAACTATATTTAAGAAAACAAATGAATTTTCAAAACAACTTGTTGATGAAATGACGAATGTTGAAGAAACATTTAATTTTTTATATACTGGTCATTGGTTACAAGGTGATTTAGGTAAAGATAGAAAAGATACTGGTATGTTAGTAAAAGTGTTTCTTGAAACATTTAAAAATATGAAAAAGAAACCAGGTCTTATAATGAAAACAAGTGGAGCTACATTTTCTGTTTTAGATAGAGAACTGATGTTAAGTAAGATAAACGCTGTCAAAGACACAATAGAAGGTGATTTACCTAATATTTATTTACTACACGGAGATTTTGAAGATGAAGAGATGAACCAACTTTACAATCACCCAAAAGTAAAAGCTCATATTAATTTGACTCACGGTGAGGGTTTTGGAAGACCATTACTTGAAGCAAGTATATCAGAAAAACCTATTATTGCATCAAATTGGAGTGGTCATACAGATTTTTTACATAAAGATTTAGCAATATTATTAGGTGGTGGTTTACATAATGTAGAACGAGGTTCAGTACCAGATGAGTATATGGTAGAAGGAAGTCAATGGTTTACTGTAAACTATCAACAAGCGTCAGCTGTAATGAAAGATGTATATAAAAGTTACAAAAAGTATATGCTTAACGCTAAAAAACTTGGTGTAATAAATAAGTCTAAGTTTTCATTAAAGGCAATGACACGAGAGTTGGGTAAAATATTAGATAAGTATGTACCTGAATTTCCAAAAGAGGTTAAGTTAGATTTACCTAAACTTAAAAAAGTGGGTTCAACTGAGTTACCTAAAATAAAATTACCAAAATTAAAGAAAGTATAGTATGGAAAAAGTAATAGATTGTCCTGTTTGTTATGATGTAGACAAATGTTTTGAAGACGTACAAGAAGAATTTATTTCTTACTTATGTTTTAACTGTGGGTTTATGAGTGATTCACGATACGAACTAGGTAGTCTACAACTTGATGATAATTTAAAAAAGTCACCACAATTAGTACAAGATAATAAATTTGAAGATACAAAAAGAAATATCATCTGGTTTCCATCCGTAATTAATATGGGTGAGTTAGGTATGATTTTTCCTGAAGGTGACAAAGATGGTTATGTTTGGAAATATGCTAAAGTTGTAGAAATACCTGAACAACAAAAAGAAACTTATAATAATTATGATAAAAGACTTGATGTTGAAAACGCTAAAACTTTTGAAAAAAATGAATTTTTAGAAGCTTGTAAAGAGATGGGAATAACGAAAGACCTTAGTCTATAATGCCTAAACAATTATATACTTGGGATAAGGTAACTGCCGGTGATATTATATCATTTAGATATAAAGGAAAAAAACCAACCAGCACATTAACTACTTTACTTGTTTTAAATCCAAAAATGCCTTATACATTAAAAGATAAAACTAAAACTTTACATTTGATTGGGTTAAAGTTGGAAGATAAAGGAGTTGTACCATTAATTAAAAATAAACCACTACTCGTGAGCCTGCTAGAACAAGTTGGAGATATAGAGGTAGTTGATGGTAAGAACGAGATATTTAAAGTAAGAGTATTAGGTACAGGACCACGTGGAGCTACACAGCGTGTATATGATAAAGTAAAACAGAAGTTAAATAAACACGCCGTGTATAGAACATACGATTATAAAGAAGCTAGAAAATCTGGAGTATTCTTAGAACCAATAAAATTACCAAAACCATTAGTAGAGTTATTAATTGAAAATTAGTTATGGTATTACAGTTCACAATGAAGCTGATGAGTTAAATAGATTATTAGAGATACTACTTACACATATCGATAACGAAGATGAGATAGTAATTTGTGTTGATGGTGATGATAAAGATGTTCAGTTAATCATAGAAAGACAAGAACACCATAAACAGATTATAGCTTACAAAAGAAAACTTGAAAAAGATTTTGCAGCTCATAAAAATTCAGTTATAGAAAATTCAACAGGTGATTACATCTTTCATATAGATGCTGATGAACATCCACACGAAACATTATTAGAACAACTAAAACAAATAATAGAGATGAATGATAATGTTGATTTGATTTGGATACCACGTGTAAATACTATTGAAGGTATGACACAAGAACATATTCAAAAGTGGGGTTGGAGAGTTACAGAGAATGGTTGGGTAAATTATCCAGATTATCAAGCAAGAGTATTTCGTAGAGATGAAAGTATACGATGGACTCGACCACTACACGAATTAATTACAGGTTGTAAAACATATGCACATTTACCTCCACACGAGGAGTTAAGTTTGTATCATCCGAAAACAATACAAAAACAAGAACAACAAAATATGTTTTATATTGAAAATTTTAATAGAGACTTATTAGTAAGAGAAGGTAATGTATGATAAAAATTAAATTATTAGAACACGAAATCCATAGAAATGAAACTACGTTTCGTCCATTTCTTTTTGCTCAAAACGTATTAAAAGACATTGGAATTGAATTTACTACTTCAGATGATTACGACTATGCTTGGGTTGGACAGGCTAGTATAATAGATAAGAAAAAATCATTAAAAGAATCAATAGATAAAGGTTTAGAATTTTTATCTAAACTCGGTGGTGACTATATGATTGTAGATGGTCAAGATGCTACTTCATTAGTTGGTACAATAGATGTATTCAGAGAATCAAATGCGTTATTGTTTTTAAAAAATTCATACCTAAAAGATTTTGACTTATATAAAAAAGGTTGGATAAACGGTAGGATGTATTGGGGAGAGGGTGAATATTCAGTACCAGATATAGATGAATTGAAACCAAAAATGAAATTAACTGGTTGTAATTGGTTGGGAACTATACAACCACAAATGATGAATTATGATTCCAATAAAAAATACGATATCTCTTGTATGTTTAGTTGGGGTGACATTGAAAACTTTGAACACGACATTCAAACAAATATTCCGTATGATGACCATCGTAGAATATTATTAGAGAAGTTAGAAAAAACAAATTATAATGTTGTACGAAGAGAATCTGGTGTTCGTATACCACAACAACAATTCTATCAAAATATGTTCGATTCAAAAATAATTATGGCTCCAATAGGTTATGGAGAAATGGCCGTAAGAGACATTGAAGCGGCTGGATTTGGTTCTGTCTTAATTAAACCAGATATGGATTACATATACTCTAAACCATTTGTTTACGAAGACGGTGAAACTTATATTTCTTGTAAATATGATTGGTCAGATGTAGAGGAGAAGATAGATTACGTTCTATCTAATTATAATGAACTACAACCACATTTAGTTGAGAATATGAGAAAACAATTTAAAGAACAATATTCACACGAAAATTTAGCATTACATCTTTATGATATTTTTAGGAATTTACCATCAATATCAGTTGAAAATGCAGAACAAAGTACGACAGATATATCACTTAAAGAAGTTGATAAAATTCAAACAGTAGTTAATATTTGTGATGGTATGTGTTTTGACCAATATAAATCTATATATAAATGTATAAAAGAAAAAGAAGGCTCAAATGTTTTAGTTTTTGGAGTTGGTAGTGATTCAGATTTGTGGTATGAAACAAATAAAGGTGGTAAAACAGTTTTCTTAGAAAATCACGATGAGTGGTTTAAAAAAGTTACTGAAGAGTCACCACATCTTAACGTATATGAAATACAGTATACTAATAATGGATATGAAGCTAATAAGTTATTAAAAGACTATGATTCAGGTAATCACGATTGTCTTTCTATTGATTTACCAGAAGAAGTTAGAGAAACTAAATGGGATGTAATCATAGTAGATGCTCCAGCTGCCTGGGATTACAAGTATCCTTGTAGAATGAAAAGTATTTATGAAGCGTATAACTTATCTAAAAATTCAGAACACATTGATATATTTGTACACGATACTCATAGAGAAATAGAAATACAATACTGTGATTATTTTTTAAGACCTAATTTTGAATTTGTAGAGGAAGTTACAGACCCACCTGGTTCTCGTTGGGAAGGTCGTAAACTCTTTCATTTCAAAAAATAAATACGGAGTTATATAATATGTTCAGTTATAATGAATTTAAGAATTTAATTAATATGGTTCAACAAAATTTACCAATTGTTGATTATAAGGATGTTAACGATAATACCAAAAAGTTTTGTGTACTACGTCACGACATAGAATTTTCAATTGATAGAGCATATAAGTTAGCTAAAATTGAAAAAGAGTTAGGTGTAGTATCTACATATACTGTTCAAGTTAGAAATAATACTTACAATGCATTATCAGAAAAAAATATAGATTTAATTTCAAAGATTAGAGAGTTAGGTCATCATATTGGACTACACCAGAATCCTCCATCCTCGATGAAGTTAGACACATTAAAAGACTATATTATGAGGGATATAACCATACTTGAGGATTGTTACGGATTTGAAATTGATAGATTTGCATTTCATAGACCAAAAAAAGAATATCTAAATTGTTACGTTGAATTAGATAATAGAATTAATTGTTATGATAAAAAGTTTTTTCATTTCTTTGAAAATAAACCAGAAAGTTTAGAAATATTATATTTAGCCGATTCAAATCATAAATGGAAATATGGATATCCATTAGATTTTGATTTTTCAAAAATTAATAAATTACAATTATTAACTCATCCGTTTTCGTGGTCAGATAGTGGTGGCGATAATTATGGTAACTTTGTTACTTTAATTAGAGAACGGAATGATGAGTTGGTAAATTCTATGAATACAGAAACCAACACGTTTCCACAGGAGTTATTGTCTTGAAATATAAAGTAGTAGTATTTGGAACTAAACAATCAACAGTTTCTTTAATAAACAAATTTAAAGATGATATAGATTTGGTGGTAACAATAAATGATAAAAAGTCGTATAGTATTTCAGGTAAAGGTGATGTGATTGATTGTGCGGATTCTAATGATATAGAGTGTTATTCTACTGATGACTATAGTTTAAAATCTTGTGTAGAATTTTTTGAAAATAATGAATTTGAAATGGGTATAAGTTACGGTTGGCAAAGATTGATACCAAATTCAATATTAACTAAATTTAAACACGGAGTGTTTGGAACACACGCCAGTCCTTTGGGATTACCATATGGTAAAGGCAGGTCACCACTTAATTGGTCAATCATTAGAGACTTCAGACAAGTTTATTTTAATTTATTTAAATATGAAGTAAGAGCTGATAGTGGTATGATTTATTCAACAACTAAATTTGAGATTAATGATTGGGATACTATAGAGTCAATTAAAGTTAAAGATTTAATAGTTACAAAACGTCAAGTTGGTGAGTTGATTGAAGATTATAAAAATAATAGTATAGAATTATTTTCACAAAAAGATAACATAGAGGAGACTTTTTTTCCTAAAAGGTCACCTAAAGATGGAAAGATAGATTTAAGTTTGGGTGTTAGGGATGTATATAATTTAATCAGAGGTGTTACTAAACCCTTTCCAGGAGCGTTTCTTATGTGTGATGATACAAAAATTACAATATGGGATGCTGTGCCTTTTGATAACCAATTAGATTTTAGTGACTATAAAGTAGGTGAGATAATAAAATTTGTTGAGGGTACAAGTAAATTTATATTAAAATTAGTTGATGGTACATTATTAGTCAATGATTATGAATGTGAAAAAGATTATCATTTCAGAAAGGGATTAATTTTAAAGTGAAGAAAAATGTAATTTGGTGGCCTGCAGTAAAAAATAAAGACCATAGTGACAAGTATGGTAATTTTGATTACTTTGAGTACTCAAGAAAAACTTGGGAATTTTGGTGTAAGAAAAATGATGTATTGTTTGTTCCATTTGAAGAACCAGTTGAACAAGATTTATATGAGTATAGAATAAATTGGCAAAAAGCTATATTTGTTTTTGATGAATTAGAACGAAGAGGAATAGAATACGACCAGATTGCACTAGTAGATAGTACCGTTATGGTAAAGTGGGACTGCCCTAATTTCTTTGAATTGACAGATAGAAAATTTACAGTCACGAGAGATATCGATAATATGAGTTGGACTCGCGATAGTATTATTGGTTATAAAGATTTCTTTGATGGTTTTGAATTAGATTCAACTAAATATTTTAGGTCTGGTTTTATGGTATTTAATGAAATACATAAAGACTTATTTCAAAATTTAAAACAGTTTTACATAGAGAACAAGACAGATTTTATTAAATTACAAGATGAGACTGTTCGCAAGGGAAATGACCAAACACCAATTAATTATTGGGTACAAAAAAATAATGTTGATTTAAAGTTCTTACCACAAGCTCTGTGGATGTGTTCACACCTACATAGAAAAGAAATGTTATCTCACAACTGGCAAATAAATGAGGATAATACACCATTTTTTATAAAGTATGCTAACAATTGGATGTTCAATGGTATACCAAAAGACCAGAGAACTTCTTTGATGAGTCAGACTTGGGAACTTGTTAAGAATAATTATACTCTTGATGATACAGAGTTTTTATTAAATTCTGTTAATCATAAGGATACCTTTAAAAACGCTACATCAAGAAAATTCAAAAAAGATTTGATAGAATTTTTTAGTGATGACAAATATAAAGATATGTCTTTAGTAGAACACGGAGCGTGTCACGGAGATACAACAAAAATATTCAGTAGTATTTTTAAAAAAGTTTATGCGTACGATTGGGCTCAAGAAAATGTTGATAGAATTAAAAATAAATGTAAAGACTCTGATAATGTTGAAGTTACAGTAATGGATGTCGTAAAAGATGAGTGGAAATTTCCTAAAGCTCAAGTTGTTTTCGTAGATGCTAGTCACGATTATCCACAAGTAGCTATAGATATACAAAAAACGTTAGATTATTTTGACAATCCAATTATTATAATGGATGACTATGGTAATCCTAATAATAGAAATATTAGAAACTCGATAGATGAAAAAATAAAAGAGGGAAAAATAAAAATACGTAAATTAATTGGTGAAGACATTGGGTATAAAACTAAAGCTGGTTGGGAGATGATTGACAGAGAAGGAGTTATCTTGTGGTAAAAGCTATCTTTATATCAGTTAGAACTGGTTCAACTCGACTACCAAATAAATCAATACTAAAAATTAAAAATAAACACACTATTGAATATGTTATAGATAGTGTTAAGAAATCAAATTATGCTGATGAGATTGTATTATGTACAACAACAAATACTGAAGATGTAGTGTTATGTGATATAGCTGAAGTAAACGGTATAAAATTTTATTGTGGTGATGAACACGATAAATTAAAGAGATGGTATTCAGCCGCTGAAAAATTCAATATCGACTTTTTTGTTACTGTAGATGGTGATGACGTATTCTATGATTCTAAATTATCTGATATATGTTTTGAACAAGCTGAGAGTGGAGATGTAATTAATGGTCAAGGTTTATATAATGACACATACGGTTACAAAACATCCACAATAAAAACTATTCTTGACTTAGTTAAAAATAAAGTTATTCAACCACACGAAATTATTGAGTATCTTAAAGATACTGAATTAAAAGTTAGTGAGTTAGTAAATGTTCCTGATATTCTTAAAAAGAAAAATATTAGAATGACATTAGATTACCAAGAAGATTTTGATTTTTTTAAAACTATAATTGAAAATATAAATGATGATTTTACTTTAAAAGATGTTTTGTCTTATATAGATAATAATAAATCTGTAATAGATATAAATTATTTTAGAGAAAATGATTGGAAAGTTAATCAAGGTTTACAAAATGAGTGATATAAAAGATAATCCATATGGAAAATATAATGGAAATGAATTAGAATATGTTTTAGAAGTTTTAGATTCTGAAAATATGGATAGAAAATCAAATCCATACGTTAACAGATTTGAGAACAAATTTTCTCAAATTTTTAAAAGTAAATATTCTATAGCACATAATTCAGGCACATCAACATTACATAGTTGTTTAGTAGCAGCTGGTGTAGAATGTGGAGATGAAGTAATTTCACCTGCACATACAGTTATTATGAACTCGTTTGTTACTCTTCATATGGGCGCTACACCTGTCTATGTTGATATTGACCCTGATACTTTTAATATGTGTCCTAAAGATTTAGAGAAAAAAATAACAAGTAAAACAAAAGCAATACAAGTAGTTCATATGCATGGTAACCCATCAGATATGGTACAGATAATGAAGATAGCTAAAAAACACAATATTCCAGTTATAGAAGATTCAGCTCAATGTGTTCTTGGCTATATATACGGTAAATTAGTTGGTACGTTTGGTGATATGTCAAGTTGGAGTTTTGAAAACAAAAAACACATTTCTACTGGTGAGGGTGGAATGGTTACAACAAACAATGAAGAGTATGGTACAATTATTAGAAAATTTGGTGGTCTTGGATATAAAAATTTACGAGCTGGACAGAGTTTAAGACAAGTATTACCTAAAGATTTTCAGAATCCAAATTATAAACGACACGATACTTTAGGTTACAATTATAGAATGAATGAACTTACTGCCGCAGTAGGACTTGGACAATTAGAACGAGTTCATTTTTTAGTTGAAAGACGTAAACAAGTAGCAAAAATGTATGATGAAGCTTTTAAAGATTGTTATCTTATTAAACCCCAAAAGGTTTTGGATGGTCATATAAATGCGTATTGGACATACACCGTTACATATGAAGGTAATGATTGGTTTAAATTATATGATACTGTTTTAAAAAACGGTGGTGATGGTTTTTATGGTGGGTTATCAATACCATATGAAGAACCTGTTATGTCAAAGTATAATTACATAAAAGGTGATTGTCCTAATGCCGAAAAAATACAACCAAAAATGATGCAGTTCAAATGTAATTACAGAAATTTAGATGAAGCTAAAAGTAAAATTGATATCTTGAAAAAAAGTTTAAGTTTTAAGTAATTCAACTAATATATATTAACAAACAAGTAAAGGGCTTTAAATGAAAACATATATTATCGCAGAAATAGGTATAAATCATAATGGAGATATAGATTTAGCTAAAAAGTTAATTCTCAAATCTAAAGATAGTGGTTGTAATGCTGTTAAATTTCAAAAAAGAGATATTGAATCAGTATATTCTCAAGAAGAGTTAGATACACCAAGAGAGTCACCTTTTGGTACGACAACACGAGAACAAAAAGAAGGTATTGAGTTTAGTATAGATGAATATAAAGAACTACAATCCTATACACAAGAACTTGGTTTAGACTTTATAGTTTCGTGTTGGGATAGTAAGAGTTTAGATTTGGTTGAGGAACACTTAGACGTTAAGTATCACAAAGTAGCTTCAGCTATGGCAACAGACAAAGAGTTTCTTGAAAAATTAAATGATACTGGTAAACCAGTTATATTATCTGTAGGAATGTGTACTGATGATGAGGTTTCAGCGGCTATGTCAATACTACTTAATGTAGAATATATATTAGCGTGTACAAGCACATATCCAACCAGAGCTGAAGAAATAAATTTAAGATATATTAAAACATTAAAACACTTGTATTCAAATACCAAAGTTGGTTTTTCTAATCATTACAATGGTCTTGACGCTTGTGTAGGTTCTATAATATTTGGTGCAGAATGTGTTGAGTTCCATATTACAAAGGATAGAACAATGTATGGTTCAGACCAAGTAGCGTCAATTCAACACTCTAATGAGTTAGTGGATTCTATTCGTAAAATGGAATTGATGGTTGGTGATGGTATAAAAAAAGTATATGACTCAGAAGTTCCTATTGCTGCAAAGTTAAGAAAAGTAAGTGATACAATATGATATGTTTGACCTAACTGGTAAAACTGCATTAATAACTGGTGGGTGTGGATTACTTGGAGTACAACACGCTGAAGCTATTTTAGAATTTGGTGGTGAAGTTATACTAACTGATGTAGTTTCAGATACAAATAGAGTTATTAAATTAAAAGAAAAGTATGGAACGAGTGTTAGTTCTGTTTATATGGATGTAACAAATAAATCTTCGATACAAAAAGTTGTTGATGAATTTGAAAAGATTGATATATTAATAAACAACGCCGCATTAGACCCAAAAGTAGAGGATGGTTTAGAATATAAAAATAAATTTGAACATCTTGATTTAGATTCTTGGAATAAAACAATAGACGTTATTCTCAATGGTACGTTTTTATGTTCACAAGTAGTAGTTAATAAAATGTTATCTACAGGGTTAGAAAGTGAATATTGTAGAGAGGGTGGAGTTATCTTAAATATAGCTTCTGACTTATCTATTATATCACCTGACCAAAGAATATATGGTGAGGGAGTGAAACCAGCTAGTTATGGAGTTGCTAAAGCGGGTGTAGTTAATTTAACTAAGTACTTATCTACATATTTAGCTAAAAAGAATATTCGTGTAAATTCATTAAGTCCGGCAGGAGTTTATAATGGCCAACCAGATGAATTTGTTTCTAAATTTAGAAATTTAATTCCAATGGATAGGATGGCAAAACCAAATGAGTATAAAGGAGCTGTAGTATTTATGTGTTCTGATGCTAGTTCCTTTATGACAGGCCATAATTTAGTAATAGATGGGGGAAGAACAATATGGTAAAACCGTATATATGTGAGGGGTGTGTAGTACCTAAAGGTTGGGGTGAAGAACTTATCATTGAAAATAATGATATGTATTGTGGTAAACTATTAAAGTTTAAAAAAGGTTGTAAGTTTTCAATGCATTATCATATGATAAAAGATGAAACTTGGTATGTAGAAGAGGGGGAGTTCATATATAGATGGATAGATACAGAAACAGCTGAAGTTAAGGTCAGTAGACTACATCCTAAAGATATTGTTAGACAAAGACCAGGACAACCACATCAATTAGAAGCTGTAACAGATGGTGTAGTATTTGAAGTTTCTACGCAACACAAAGATTCAGATTCTTATAGAGTTATAAAAGGAGACACTTTAAAATGATAAATATTTGTTTAATAGGATGTGGTAGCGTAGGTAGAAGACATTTGGAAGCGATATTAAAGGTAAAACACGATATAAATATTGAAGTTGTTGAACCTAATATTGAAGTTACAAAAGATACACCTATTGGTCAAAACATAAATTACTTCACTAAAATAGAAGATGTTTCTGATAATATTGATATTTGTTTAATAGCTACAACAGCTAATGTTAGAAAAAAGGTTATATTAGAACTTATTAGTAAGAAAAATGTTAAATTTATAATACTTGAAAAAGTCGTATTTCAAAATGAAAATGATTTTGATGAAGTAATAAAATTATTCAAAGAAAAAAATATTAAAAGTTGGGTTAATTGTCATCTTAGAGCTCAACCCATTTATAAAGAATTAAAAAAACAATCTATGATTGTTGAGGACACAACTGTAACTTATGATTATTCTGATGATTTTACTTTATCAACAAGTACAATTCACATCTTAGATTTATTCGCTTATCTATGTGACGATTATAATTTAAAGATAGAAAGTATTAAGACGGATAGTAAGTTGAAAGAAAGTAGACATAATGATTGTTTTGATTTTAATGGTGAAATGAAAGTTGTTAGTACACACAATCACGAACTTATCGTAAGAAAGACTGATAATAGTTTTGGTGAATATTTAACAGTTTACCATCCAAATTTAGTTGTTAGGTCTGGTGAGGGAATTAATCCTGATAATAGGATTGGATTTGTAGGAGATAAAAAAATACCTTATGTTTACCAAAGTTCACTTACAAATTTATATATAGAGGATATTATTAAAAAATCTGATTGTGATTTGTCTACATTAGAAAATTCAGCTAAACTACATAAAGTTATGTTAAAAAGTTTTAGAAATTTACTAAAAGAAAACTATAATCTTGAGGTGATAGATTGTCCAATAACTTAAAAGATAAAGTACTGTTAATAGGGCCTGGTAATATAGGTTTAGATTACATCAAGATTTTAAAAACTTTTAATGTTGACATTGATGTGGTTGGTAGGTCAAAAAAATCAAGTAGAGAGTTTAGTACAAAAGCTCGTTGGTTTGTTCATAGTGGTGGTTTAGAATCATATATAAATAAAAATAACAAACCACCAAAATATGCTATAGTTGCAGTAAATGAAAATCAATTGAGTGATGTAACACTATCGTTAATAAATTATGGTGTTAAAAATATTTTGTTGGAGAAACCAGGTGCTATAAATTACTCAGATTTACTTACTATTAAAAATATGAGTTCTTTAAATTCTTGTAATGTTTATATAGGTTATAACAGAAGATTTTATCAATCAATTGAAAAGTGTAGAGAGTTGTTAACGGACAATAAAGAACCATTAAATGTTCACTTTGAGTTTACCGAGTGGTCACACGATATTGATTTTAGTCACTATACTAAAAATGAACTACAAAGATTTTTCTTATGTAATTCATCTCACGTAGTTGATTTAGTATTTCATTTATTTGGAAAACCAAAAGTGTTAAACTCGTATACAAATGGTAGTTTAGATTGGCACCCATCAGCTTCTATTTTTAGTGGAAGTGGGAAAACAGAACAAGATGTTTTATTTAGTTATAATGCTAATTGGTCTTCAGCTGGTAGGTGGGGTATAGAAATAATTTTAAGTGATTATAAATTAATATTAAAACCTCTTGAGAAATTATTTATACAAAAAAAAGGTTCATTAGAAGTCAAGGAAGTTAAGTTAGGTAATGACTTAGATGATACATATAAACCAGGACTTCATAATGAAGTAAACTTTTTTTTACACGGAGCTACAAAAAACTTGTGTACAATAGAAGAACAATTAATTAATTTTGATTGGTATTATAAAATAGCGAATTATAAAGAGGAAGTAAAATGATAATTTACGTAGACATAGATGGTACTATATGTACTTTAAATAGTTCAGACGATGAAAACAAAGACCAAAGTTTTGACCCAGCAGGTTATGAGGACGCACAACCTATTGAAGAAAATATAGATAAAATAAATAAATTGTATGATGAGGGTCACACAATTATTTATTGGACTGCTAGGGGAACTGTAACTAAAATAGATTGGATTGAGTTAACAAGACAACAATTATTTGAGTGGGGATGTAAGTGTCACGATGTACGAGTTGGTAAACCACAATATGATTTATGGATAGATGATAAGTCAATGAGAATAGAAGAAGTATAATGAAAACTGTAACTTTATTAGGTAGAGGCCCAAGTTTACAATATTTAAGTGTAATACCAGAGTCTGAGATAGTTGTTCTTGCTAATGATTTTGATACAGAGATATCACAAATTAAAGAATTAAGTGATTACTTAAAAAAACAAACTATTCATTTAGTTTTAAATATGGTTGTACATAATGCAAATGGTTATAACGCGATAAACTTTTTTACAGAGTTTAATGTTGTTAAATTAATTAGACCATACCTAAATGGTATCAGAGTTCCTGGTAGTTCTGGTCAAAGTATACCATTAGAAGAAAACTTTTTAGGGGATAATCATAAAGAATTTATGTTTCAAGGTGGTCTTAAATATCCATATGATTATGCTGGAACAGGATTAGCTGCGTTCGCATACACAATGTTAGATACTAAAGCTGATGTAGTTAATGTTCTTGGTTTAGATTTTTATGATAACTTAAAATACGGAAACTCAAATTATTTAGTTAAAGATAAAGATGGTAGAGATTTTGTTAGAGACTTTTGGAAACCAGAAGAAATGCAAGAAAATGTTTGTAAATTAGTTAATGGAAGACCAGATGTTCAAGTTAATCTACATACAATTTGTAAGAATTTTATTGATGGTATGGAAGATTTACAAAATTTAAATATAATTAAATATTGAAAAGTTTGATGATACTTATATATAATAAATTGAATATAAAGGTTATGTATGTCTGAAATAAAAAAATTAGCAGTTGTATTAGGTGGATGGCATTACCCTTACGCATATTATAAACAAGTAGTAGACCAAAAAATTCCAGATGGTTGGGAGTGTGATTATTTTGTTGTATCACACCGTGACCCAGAACTTCCAACAGTATTTGAAGAAAAACAAGCGTTGTTGAAAACACGAGGTGATGGTTTATTACAATCATTTGATAAAGAAATGTATGGTCATATAGTCACTAAACAAGAACTATCAGATATGGGTTATACTTATAACGAAGAAGTTAGTTCAATTGGTGATTTATATCAACTAAATCAATGGGTACAAAGACATTATACTGGACAATATGACAAAGTGTTATTTAGTCACGATGATAATTATATGCTAAATGATGAATTATTTTTAGATATATTAGAATGTAGAGTCGATTTATTTTTAAATCTTGAACGTAATCAAATTAAAAGAGTTGAAAAAGAATTTGATTGGAAACATCTCTCATCAGGAGTTTTAGAGAACACAATAACACCAAGAACATCATTTACTTTTCTTGATAAAGAATTGTTAGACCATATAGCACCAGAGATAGAAGAAATAACTACAAGAAATGTTGAGTTAGATAGAACTGGTGAAACGACTACCATATATAACTTAAATGATAAACAAGTAGATAAACATCCGTTGGGTTCTTGGAATTGGCCATCTCGAAATTTTACTAATTGGATGGTTGATAAAGGTTATACAGCTAAATCTGTAAGACTTTCTCCAGTCTATAGAGCTAATAAATATTTAATTGAAGGTGAACGAGGTTTTATTTGGACACAAGTAGATGAACAAAGAATTATACATAACCTTTCACAATATTACGATTTGAGTTAATATGAAAAAAATAAATAAAAAGTTTGCTTGGATAGTTGATGGAAGTGGTGCTAATTCTTGGGGTGTCAAAGATGATGAAGCCATACATTTAAAAGATGGTACTCCATTTATTAATCCAACTTTTAGTTTTGATAGTAAAAATGGTGGTTCTTTTCTGTTTAATTGGCAGTATCCATTTATGTTTGAAGAGGGTTATTTTTTAAATTGGAATGATTATCTTAAAGAAAACAAAGAATTACCAGATATTGACTTTGATATTATCTTTTTAACAGTTAATAAGAATTATGAGGAGTGTACTGTAGAAAAAGTAAGAAAGAAATATCCTAATGCTAAAATAGCTGGATATATAAAAGAACTTTGGCAACCAGGACAAAATTCGTTTACGTTTGACTATCCAGGTTATTTAAGACACATAGAGTTTCTTAAACAATGTGATGCTGTAGTTTTGTATAATATGGAAATGGGTGTTTTTAGAGATATGCAAAACAAAGTAGGAACTGAATTTAGTATAGTCACTATGCCAATAGATGTAGATTATTTTTATAAAAGTTTTTATAAACAAGAAAGGGAACTTTCTTTATTTTGTTATTTACCACCAATACATAACAGAAGAAGTAATACGGAACAATTTTCAAGATATATTTCAGAGAAATATAATATAAAATATATTGATAGAGATGTTGAAGCATATAGAATACAGTCACAAGTTAATCCAAATGAATTTAAATTAAAAGATTTTATAAATAAGTGGTCTAATTGTGTGTTTCATATTAATCTTGACCCAGACTGTAATATGCCTGGTAGTCAAGCTATGCAGTGTGCAGCAGTAGGAGTTATTAACATTGGTGGATTAAATTGTTCTCATAGGTTATTATGGCCAGAGACATCAACTAATGACGTAAATATTTTAGAGAGTAGAATTAGAGATTACATCCAAAACCCAATGGCTATTAATAACGCTGTAGATTATGCTCATAAAACAGTTAGAAAATATCACGATACTGAATCGGTGATAGAACAAATAAAAAACATAAAATGGAATAGATAATGAAAATATTAGTAACAGGTGGAAATGGTTTGGTTGGTAAACATTTACAAGATATTTTACCAGAAGCTACTTACATTTCATCAAAAGATTATGATTTGACTGAATCATATAATGCACATCGATTAATGTATAAGGAGCGACCAGATGTTGTTATACATTTAGCTGCAAGAGTTGGTGGTATATTAGATAACATTAATTATCCTGTGGATTACCTCGAACAAAATGTTTTAATAAATACTAACCTTCTAAAACATTGTCATCAGTTTAACGTAAGTAAAGTAATTTCTATATTAAGTACGTGTATTTATCCTGATGTAGTAGATACATATCCAATGAAAGAAGAGATTTTGTTTCAAGGCCCACCACCACCTGATAACTTTGCTTATGCTATGTCAAAGAGATGTATGGCTACACAGATGGATTCTTACGTAAAACAACATAATAAACAATGG
>Ga0115000_10002185_pt1 | contig 17092 bp, 15 predicted proteins | sample ArcticOcean_MG_C_6_FD_89690 | JGI IMG/M metagenome (GOLD analysis project Ga0115000, IMG submission 89690) | Marine microbial communities from western Arctic Ocean - ArcticOcean_MG_CB8_128 | ecosystem: Environmental > Aquatic > Marine > Oceanic | place: Arctic Ocean: Canada Basin | collected...
GTTGGAACGATAGTTATTATAATAACACTAGTAATTTTTTATATAATGTTAAATTATAGCGATTCTAGTAATAACTGGCCACCAGAAATAATGAGTTGTCCAGATTATTGGGAAACAACCAATGTAGACGGCAAAACACGGTGTAAAGATGCTGACCACATAACACCTTGGGCGACGCGCCGCACCGAGTCGGACGGTGCTGTGGTAGCGGACGACACCGAACGTGACGATTGGGTCGCTACGACTTGGAGTGCCGACGGTCCGGAACATAATGTGGATTATGGCGATTTCAGTTGCTCCGACGAGACCTCGCCAGAATATTGCGCAGATTCCGGAGTATGGAATACGCATTGTCGTAAAAAAAAATGGGCTGATGAACTCGGTATAAGTTGGGATGGCATAACCAATAGTACTGTATCATGCGACGATGATACAATGTTTTTAAGTGCTCCCAACAATATTTGGGCCGGGAGCGAGCAGACGCCGGAGGCGTTTTCCGATTAAATTGAAATATGTTAATATATGCTATATAATATACATTAACATGGAATTATGTGAAGAACTACAAATGTGTATATATGATTACACGCAGCCAATATGGTTAAAAAATGTAGATAAAATAAGATTTCATAAATATATTAATAAAGAATATGTTGTTTATGAGACATCAATTACACGATTAGTTAGAAAAGATAGTGATTTTATACTTAATTTACTTTTAGAAAAAAACATAGATAAATTTATAAAACATAAACACTACATATATAAAACCGCATCTTACAAGAATTATCTCGAATTTATTGTATATTATTGTGTAATTAATCAATCAAAAAAATGCATAAACATAATTAAAAATAATTATGATAATTATTTAATTAAACATAAAAATAGATAATACTTATTATAATGAATATAGGATTAATAGATCGTGAGTCTGAAAGAAATAAGGTTGTAAATTTTTTAAATACATTTTACAATAAAAATAAATCACAAAGTAAAGGGTTGTATGTATGTGGAGATGCAGGATGTGGTAAGACTGAATTTGTAATTAATTTATTGAATGAACTTAATTACGATATAATTAGATATGATACAAATGATAATAGAAGTAAAAACATAATAGAATTACTTAACAACAAAGGTATGTCATCAAGAAGTGTTACAAGTTTTTTTACACAAAAAGAAAGTAAGATAATAATAGTTATAGATGATATAGATAGTTTAAATATTAATGATAAAAATGGAATAAATTCGTTAATAAAATTAGTAAGAATAAAGAAAACGCAAAAACAAAAGATGGAGGCAGAGTCTGAATTACCAATTATATTTATAGGTAAAAAAGACGTTGACAAAAAAAATAAGGAACTGATGAAAGTATGCGAGGTGTGTGAAGTACAAAAACCAAAACGTAAAGATATACACAAATTAATAAGTAAAAAATTTAACTTGGATACAATAACCCATGAAAAATTAATAGATTATATAGATTGTGATATTAGAAAACTAAATTACATATTATCAATAATTAATAAAAATACTAATTTGCTTGACTTAATATTAAATATAGTATGTAACGATACTAATGTTAAAAAAGTTACACAAGATTTATTTAATAATAATTACACGATAAAAGAACATCAATATAAGATAAGTGATACAGACAGAACTATTGTTGGTCTGTTATGGCATGAAAATATAATAGATATTATAAGTAAATTAAATATAGAAAATGGTATAATTTTATATTATAAATTTTTAGAAAATATATGTTATGCAGATTTTATAGATAGAATAACATTTCAAAAACAAATTTGGCAATTCAATGAAATTACATCAATTATAAAGACCATGTATAATAACTATATTATGCATAATAACATATTGCATAATATATGTAAAGTGAAAACTGATATACGATTTACAAAGGTACTAACAAAATATTCTACTGAATATAATAATTTAGTTTTTATACATAATTTATGTCAAGAATTAAATTTAGACAAAAAGGATATGTTAGGATATTTTTGGTATTTAAAGAAAAATGGGGGCATACAAAAAGTTATAGATTTTTATGAGATAACAGAATTAGATATTAATCGGATATTTAGATACATAGAGTTTTGTTTGTAGAGTTTATTTAACAGTAATATATTCTTGTATAACATCTGGGTGTTGTGTGATAATTTCTGACGAAATTTCTAGAATTTTTGTATTAACCCATTTATATTTTTGTTCATTCTCAACTGTAATACTGCGATGACATTCATATTCGTTTGGACTATCATAGAATAATTTTATAGATTCTACTATATCATTTTTAACAATCGGAATTACGACTCTCCATAGTTTTTTCTCATCAATGGAACCCACCTTAAACGAATATGTTCTACCTGTAAATGCGTTAACAATGAATTGTCCTCTATCTGAATAGTGGAAATTCATTTCGGTATTTCTGTACACTTTAGACCCGGGTTGTAGAAAGTCGCTTTTTGAAATTTCCTTAACATGCTCCATTTAATAAGTATATTAAGTTACTTTTAATTTAATTTTAAATTAAAACTATTAAAATCATTTGATTCATTATTTTTAATCGTTTTTAAATATTGCTTCATTTCTTTATGATTATTATTAATAATAGTAAGTATTTTATCTAATTTGCTTTCATCTAATTTGCTTTCATCTAATTTGCTTTCATCTAATTTGCTTTCATCTAATTTGCTTTCATCTAATTTGCTTTCATCATTTACAAATGTAAGTGACTGTTGTGATGTTTCATTACGTTTAAGTTGTTCTTGAAGTGTGTAGATTGTTTTATCGCGTTGTTTAAGTATTTCTACAAGTTCCTGCATTCTATTGTTTTGTTCATTTAGATGCTTTAAAACTTGTTCTTGTGTAAGTTTAATAGGTTCTTTTCCATCTTGCTGTACAATAATTGAACCGTTACTATTATTAGACATTTGCTTACGTTTTTCTTCAATTTCACTTATTTGTTTTATTACATCTGGTTTCATACTTGGGTCGCCAGGTTTATAATTAACAAGAAGATCCTCTATTTCATTAACGAAGAAGTTTTTAATATCATTTTCTTTTACAAAATCATCAACCGTTTTATCGCTTGTTTTTACGAAGTTAGGGTGCGGATTAACTAATAGTTTTTTTTTATCAAACGTGTTGTGGATGTGAGAAAATACCAATATAACTTTTTTTGGTTCTAATTGCACAAATGGCACCGTGTAATTTTTAAGGAATGATTTTTCTTCTGCAAGAGCAGCGTGGTCATCGTATTTGTGTTCTTTTAGTAGTTCTCTTCTGAATGCAAATGTACCTGCGGTTGCATGGTTCGGTCCATATGGACCGAATTGTATCATTTGATTAATATGTTTAAAATAAATATAGATTTCGGATGAACCAGCACACAAAGCTTTTGGATGTTTTTGAAGCATATCGACCGCATGTGATATTCTACATGGCGGATAATAATCATCGTCGTCCATATAAACTATTAAATCGCCTTTTGAATTTTCGTGAAGTATATTCCGTTTTTTCCCAAGAGGTAATTTTTCATCTAATTTGATATATTTTATTTGTGGTATATTGGCTTCTTTAATCAAATCATCTATCGGATCAGTACCATCATCAAGGATTATCCACTCGATTTTATCCATAGGATAATCCTGATGTTTAAAACATTTGAGCATGGTTGGAATAAATGGTCTTCTATTAAATGTTGGTGTGCAAACACTAACAAAAGGTATATTTGTATTTTTATTAGTTTTTGATTTTTTGCCCATTAATAATAATAATAATAACAACTATTTAAATCTTTAAACAACTAATGATAATAATACTACAAACTAATAATGCGATGGATACTCCTAATGCTACATTTGGCATCAAAGATGTTATCGCGCTATATGAAAGCATGAGTAAACCCATTATTGTTAACCCATAACGATTTTCTGAAATATACGTCTTTTTATTTGTGCTACCGAACAATAATAATGAAATTACTTTTAATTGCGTTAATAATGAATATAATGTACATATTACAATGCCATATATTGGTGTAACCCACCATCCAAATATAAAGTATAATACTATAATTTTGGATAATTCTATGCACAACCTTATTATCTCCAGCGCGGTACTCGCGCGGGTTTGGTTCGCAAAATACCCGGTAACTGTCTCCGTGATCCACAATAATGAGCCGAGCGTCCACTCCCCAGCATATACCACTAACGACGACATTCGACCCAATCTTGGTATGAGGTCTTGTAATCGTCTGTTACGATCGAGTCTACTGTCGAGCGTGCTCGTGTGGGAGCGGCGGACTGGTGGCAGTCTAATATCACTATTTTGGTTAAGCCTCTTTATTTCGTCACGACTAACACGATCAACACGACCAACACGACCAACACGACCTAACACGCCCTTTGGATTACCACCACCACCACCACCATGTGGTTCGTTGTTCGAATTTTTAGGCATATTGTTCGATTTATTGAGCGCGATGTCGCGCACGGCCTTAATATACTCAAATATATAATATATTGTTCTCATAATAACTATAACAATCAAAACATACCAGGCATCGCGGGTCGCCTTGCGCTGATTAGCGGCGGCGTCATCCATTTTTTTTTTTTTAAGAGCTTTGAAATTTCTTTTCCAATTCACCTTATAATTATAATAATCACCACCCTCCTTCGAATCAATATCCTTAATACTCCCACGCCCTGTATCTACTTGCCATTCCTTCCATGACAACATACCGTCTCCCTTACTGGTTTGATACACCTGTTTTCCAAAATCTGCGAATAAATCTAATAAATCTTTGATAATGTTTAACTCAACATTTAAGAACGAGTTTCGGGCGTTGCTGTCGGTGTTGTAGACGTCGTCGAGATATATGAGTTTGTTCTTTCCTCTTTTGAAATCCATACTCTCGAGATCCAAATTCAGTTCACCTATAATCGTATATGCCACATTATATTCCCTCCCTTCATAGTCCTTGTCATTACCTTGACCCCTCAGCACTGACAACGGTACTGTCATATGTTCAAATACCCACAATTCTATACGAAAATCAATAAACTTTGGATCCTTTGTCGCATCAGCGGTTTGTTCCCCATTTACGAAGAAATAAGTGTCCAACTCCTCAATAAAGAGATCGAGGCCGCGGCGTGCGGCGGCAATCTGCTTATTGGCGTGTTTTTTTGGATATTTTAATTCAATAGAAGTACGTATTTTACCTTCTATCGCATTCCTTCGTACCTGCTCATCCTTTTCATTTGGGTCGTAGACGTACGAGGATGCGTTTTCGTTATTTTTAAATAAATAATCTACAATTATAGTAACATTTTGCCCATACACGGCCCAGTCAGGAGCAGTATCAGATACATTTACCCAATCGGTGTCATCCTCTATCTTCGCATCATAAGCTATTTTGAGCCACCTGCCGTGTCCTCTCACATTTGTACGAGTAATTGATGATTTAAATCTGCTTATAAATTTCAAAAAAGTTTTAACATATTTTGAAATGAATTTATATGAAACAATAAGCCCAATCCAATACGCGGGCCAATGGGGGTGGCGGCTGGAGTAGTAGAGAGCGGCACCGAATGAAATAATTATAGGTATTTGTAAGAATATAATGAATATTGATAGTATAGGAATTATAAAATATTTTAAGGGTCCTGACGAAGTAAGGTATGTTTTAATAAATGATAAAAAACATTTATACATTAAATAATTAGATCCATCTATTATTTTTATAGGCCAATCCACGAATAATAAACGTAATTGCACTGATAAATCGCATGCAGAACACCATGGTGTATAATTAAATTCCTTAGTTTCTTGTTCGGTGTCAATTGTTAGTGGATATCTGTCTACCGAATTATCTATTCTAAGATCATCATCCGCAAATTGAGTATGAGGGAAAATTTTCCTTAATTTATTTTCAAGTTCTTGATTATTATTATTAAGAGCCTTAGTACCAAGAGTACCAAGAGTATTAAGGTTAGCACCAATAACACCAACTATTAAAACCAGAACGATATAATATAAACTATTTAAAATAAAGTCCGTCCAGTTATTTCGTTTAGGTGGTTCATATCTGTTTTGGATGTAAAAATCTAACAATTTTTCTTTTTCTATGGGGGTGTTATTTTTTATTTCTTCATCTACTTTTGCCTCAAGACTCACGTAATCAACATCACTACTACTACTACTACTATTAAAAGAATTTAAATTCAGCATTTATATATTGTAAATATATAAAATTTACATAGCAAACATTAATGAACAATTGCCTGATGAAAATATTAAAATATTGTACCTTTGTTCATAAATTCGTAAATCATAATTATAATTATATAAGCTCCATGCAGGTTTATTATATCCTATAGGTTCACCTGTGTTAGGATTACATACAACAAGATGGTGTGCAGATACATCGATGGTTGGGACGTGTGTAGTGAATTCGAGTTCAACTTTATTGAACATACTTAAATTAATGGTTCCTGTGGGTTGTAGGTTTGAAATACTGGTAGATAAGGCAAAAGAATAACCATAAACACCATCCATAGGAACACTTGAGAAACGTTTATAACCCTCTAAATATCTGTAAACATTAGCATTTCGTATTTCTTCTCGTTGATGTCCGTCCAATAATATTCCAAGAGAAACAAGTATATCTTTTTCATTTTCAAATTTGTAGTCACCTGTATAATATAAACCTGTGGGTGTATAATTAGGGTTTTCGCCTGGTCCAAGTGTTCTATCGCCATATAAATAACTACCTTCAATGCTTCGTGGTGCTGTTTTAATTCTATAAGGTTTATAGTGGTAAGGCCAATTAGTAAAATTACTCCATTCATTGCGCAAATAAACATCGTTACGTTGAAAAACAAAAGTAAAGTCGGTTACTAAACCTTTTGAATTTTGTAACCAAACTTTGTTTGATGTAGAAATATTATTAAATGTATGTTGAAACACTTGTTTAATTAAATACTGTTGTTCTTTTTGTGCAAATTCTTTACGTTCATCCTCAGAAACAAAACAATAATTAGCAATAATATGTATATCAGAATTCCATGATGTAGATTTATTAGTATAATTTAATTCAATATTTGGAGGTGTTTGTAAAAAACGATGAAAATGGTGTTCAGCAATATTAAAATTAGGCGCACCGTATGGATAATTAAACGTACTATTTAAAACGTCTCTAATAATAAACCATTCTTTAATAGGTCTTAATGTAACATTAACAGACATCTCATTATATTGTAAAGAAACTAAAGGAAATGCTTGTTTATGCGATATGGTCCACCACAAATTAATTGGAATCAGCAATTGTTCGCTACGAATGGATGGTTCAGCACCATTTACATCAGTTGTATAAATAGCATTAGGGTATGATCCCTCAAATAAAGTTGGGTTATAATATTCTTTTTTGTTTCCTGTCATGGTATCGTATAATCCGCTCTTGCCGTACCCATTTTTATCATAATTAACAAGAAAAAACTCACCTGGTACAGTATAAATATTTGTGCCACCCACCGTTATGTTTATTTCTTTAATAATTTGTGTGCCAAGATCTTTTATCCATTTAAATTCGTATGGAACCCATTGTCCGCTGCTATCCGATGTTTCAACTGGAGGATATACTGGACTGTATATATTTGGCAAAGTAATGGACAAGTATGTTTCCATAAGTAAATCTGCATAACGTTTAACTTTAAATGTGTATTTAGTCTCTTCTGTCAAATGAGGAGATTTCTGTCCTTCGTAATCAAGTCTGAATTTTTGCATACCAAAGTTAGTATGTGTTTTATAAGTAGAGGTAAAGAATGTTTTACTTGGGTTTCCATTAACAATTACATTTTGATCTCCTACAGCAATTAAGTTTAATAATCCACCAGTCATTAATATAATATACAAATAAAACTTTTAAATAAAGTTTTATTATAGATTTATATAAATGGAGAATTCAAATGGAACGACAATAACTATTATAATAGCTATTTTAACAGTATTAACAACATATACATTAATAAAAATTTCAACAAAACTTGCCGGCAGTGAAGTGAAATGTAAAAATAGTATACCATTACATACTACATTAATAACTGATTGTTCTTTCAACAACGTTTTCAGTATTAATAAGTTTCATATAAAAACTGCATATAATTGTTGTGCAGTATCAGATAGATGGGTAGATTTATGTGCTCTCAAATATACAATTAACGAAAGATGTAGATGTCTTGATTTTGCCATATTTGATTATGATGGTTACCCTGTAGTCGGCACTACAACGACACCAAACGGACAAACTATGGATAGTTATAACTACATTAATTTTGACAAAGTCATGGAAACAATAATACAAGAAGGGTTCTTATATAATATACAAGACCCGTTATTTATTAATTTAAGAATTAAGTCTTCCTCATTAGACTTATACAATATGATTGCAATTATATTACGTAAGCATTTAACAGGTAGTAAATTAGTACCAATCAATCACACGATTTACAACAACGCGGGTTCGTTGCCGACACTCAATTCATTAAAAGAAAAAGTGGTTGTTATGATAAGTGATTGTAACCATTCAATCTTTGATGGCAACGACTGCGTATTGAACGAGTACACAAATATATTAGGTGGTGTGGTTAATATAAATAGTAATGCATCAAGCTGCAATACAAGTTTTAACGACTATAAATTAATACAATTTAATAACGGTCATATAATGAGTGGCGATGCTTACGAGGTGATGGCCTCGGATGTAAATAACGACTCGGATGTAAATAACGACTCGGATGTAAATAACGCCAAAATTTCAATATCAATACCTGACGATATTAATTATAATCCAAATTTTTGTTATTATAAAAATATACCAATAAATTTTATTGGTATGTCATTCCAATATGACATAAAACCGTCTAAAAAAACACTAACAAAAAATTTAAAATCAGTCAATATAAATGAGAACATTCCATATGATGATATTCCAGACACGAGCAAATTATTAGAATATGAAAGAATAGGTAATCTTAATAATTACAATAAATTGTTTAAAAACCATTCATTTATACCAATTCAGGATTATATAAACCCAGATGTTGAAATTGTTGATTGTAATACTAGTCCGTTTAATGGCGGCGCGTATGGTAATTTTTTGTCTAATCCCGGTTATTTGCAAAATAACGGAGAAAAAACAGAGAAAAAACGCACCTATTGGTATGAAAGTATAACAAAACCTTTAAGCAATTATATTTAGCATACACATTATATATATATATATATAATATATATAATGAGTAAACTTGAAGAATTAGAATTGCAAATTCTAAGAGAGGCGGTTGATAAAACTGAGGAAAGAATGAAAAAACGTAAAGTTAACGGTCCTGAAATAGGAGCAATAATAAGCATAGTAGAAGATTTTTTAAGAAAAAAAAAGTTAATCTGTTATGGCGGAACAGCAATTAATAATATTTTACCCGAGGAAGATCAGTTCTACAATAAAAATTTAGAAATACCTGATTATGATTTTTTTTCACCCAACGCATTAGCAGATGCTAAAGAATTAGCAGATATTTACGCTAAAGAATTTGATGACGTTGAAGCTAAATCAGGTGTTCATCATGGAACATACAAAGTTTTTGTTAATTATATACCTGTGGCAGATATAACACAAATGAACAAGCATTTGTTTGATACGATAAATGTTGAGAGTCTAAGTGTTGGTGGTATATTATACGCAGCACCAAATTATTTGAGAATGTCAATGTATTTAGAACTATCGCGTCCGGAAGGAGATACATCACGATGGGAAAAAGTATTAAAACGATTAACATTATTAAATAAGAACTATCCGCTATATGGTCTTGATTGTTTAAATATTAAATTTCAAAGAGGTATGGAGTTAAAAAACAAGAAAATAGAAACCAATATATTTACAATAGTAAGAGATGCATTAATAGGTCAAGGGGTCGTATTTTTCGGTTCATTGGCGCACGGTATTTATTCAACATATATGCCCAATAAAGAAGGAAGACGCATAATTCAAAAAAATCCAGATTTTGATGTTATGTCATTAAAACCAGAATTTACAGCCACAGTTGTTAAAGAACAGTTAGAATATAACGGATTTAATGGTGTATCATTATTTAGAAGAGAAGGAATCGGAGAAATAATTGCAACGCATTACGAGGTATTATTAAATGGTGATACTATATGTTTTATATATCAACCATTGGCGTGTCATAGTTATAATATTGTTGATGTAGATAAAAGAAAAGTAAAAGTAGCTACAATAGACACAATGTTGAGTTTTTATTTAGCATTTTTATATGCTAATAAACCTTATTATGATAAAAATCGTATATTATGTATGGCGGAATTTCTTTTTAAAGTTCAACAAAGAAATAGATTAAAGCAGAAGGGAGTACTAAGAAGATTTAATATTAATTGTTATGGACATCAAGAAACTATGGAAGAAATGAGAGAGAATAAAAGCAAAAAATATAAAGAATTAATGGATAAAAAACACACAAAAGAATATGGTGAGTGGTTCTTAAGATATATTCCATCAGAGAAACGGCAAAGTAAACCGCACGGTAAAATAGCTAAAAAAAAATCTAAAAAATCTACAAGAAAAAGAGCAACAAGAGTTAAGAATAAAAAGACAAAGTTATCAAAATTTAATATATCAAAATTAAAGATTAAAGATATATTTAAATTACCGATGTATTAGTTACAATATTTTATTGATAATAATATCAGAAAATTTAGATATCATGTAGAATATAAATCCAAATAAAATACTTTTAAACATGATTCCTTGCATTTTTAAATTCCCTGAGTTATCAGATAATTTTGGAATAAATTTAATTAATATATTATTAAATATTGGAATTTGAAATAAAAAGAATAATATACCAATAATGATAGGTATTTGAAATTCTTCGTATGCTTTATTGAACGTACTTTTATTAGTATCTTTGATTTTTTGTTGTTTTATAATATTTTCCTCAGTGTCATAATTCCCTATATAGTCATTTTCAGTATTGCTATCTACAAAATCAACCCTACTTTTTGGATCACTAACAACTTCGTTAACATTTCTAGGTATATCTCTTGAAGGTAACTGCGTACCTCCTTGTTGTGCGGCATTATTAATGTTTTTAATAAAGTTCATTTGATCGTCAGAACTAAACATTGTAGGTTTTTGCATAGCATTGTCTTGTATAGCGTCTTGTCTTGTTTCTTGCGTAGTTTCTTGTGTATTAAGTACTACATTTTGCACTAGTTGTGGTGGTAACTGTGTCTGTGATGGTGGAAGTTGTGTTATATTCGTGGTGTCACACATATAGTATAACGAATGAAATGATATAAATAAAAATTACGCAAAGGAAACGGTTTTAATATTTTGATTGCATTTTTTAGAATTTGGTTCAAAATTATAACATTTATTATTAAATTTATACGTAGAATTGGTAAGTTCATTAAAATCTGGTGATACAAAGTTGTAACAACCTTTCCCCGAACATTGTTTTCTGAAAAGAGTAGCTAATCCTAAACCTAAAATTATCGAGACAATAATTTTCCCATTTGTAGAATGTAATATTCTATTAATTTGCATATTTATATATATACACAAATTAATATTGTAAAGGAATATTCTTATAATTTTTATTGCATTTAACATTATTAGGTTTTAATTGAAAACAATTGTTATTTATATCTTTGTATAGTATATCTTTATAGTTGTTAGGTGTTGGATATACCTCCACTTTTTTTTTATTAAAAGACATTTTATTTAATATAAAAAATCCTATTAAGAAAGTTATTATAAAAAAAATAATATTGATTCCTATTTTAGTCTTCATTTATATAATATAAATATATTATAGTTTATATTCTATTATTTTTGGGTCGTCATCTAATTTTCTTTCAATAGAATTGATTGTATTACGTTGTTTAATTAATTTGTATGTTTTATTATCTTCATCGTTATATTCTTCAATTTCATATACTTTGTAATTAAGTTTTTTGATAATTTCTAATAATGGTAAAACATTTCCTATATAAATTTCAACAGTATCCTTAATTAGTTGATTATCGTTAGTCTCTTTGAATTTATTGATAGTTTCCTGCATAATTTTCATGTGTCCATTTAAAGATTTGTTGGCATTTTTAATATCGCTAATTGTTTCTTCACTATCGGTTAATATATCAATTGTGGATGTATATTCGCTGAGTGTATCGTTTAATGTACTTTTATGTTCTTCAAATTTGGTTAAAGATGCATCGCGTTCTACAAATTGAAATAAAAAGTTTAATTTAGTTATTATCATATTAAATGTATCGTCTTTCATTTCATTTTCCCAGTATTCCAATGTTTTAATTTCATTGATAATATTTCCTTTATTTAATTGAATATTTAAGGCACAAGGAGTTATGGTGTCTCCACATTTGGCAGATAGTATTCTTCTATTATTAGAAAACATAGTTCCTACATTACGTTTACATTTAATACAAGCAGGTTTATATGCTTTAATAAGTTTTTGTTTTTTTTTCAACGATAATGCATCATTTTCTCCAATTATTTTTTTATGTTTATTGTATTTTGTATCGTATGTATTTTTTAATTTATAATATTTTTCTAATGCTTTCATAAATTTTTCATCATATACATTACCATTACTCATAGTTGTATATAATGAAACAATATTATTTTTGATTTAAGTTATAATATTCGCTTTCAAAGGTAGGTAAATTGGTTATTATTTCTTGGCGATACTTTTGTTTTTCAACATCAATAGATTGGATTTTATTTAATATATAAGTTCTTTCTTTTCTTTGTTTAATTTCTTTTTCTTGTGATGTCATTTTACCTCTATATTTATAACGAAGTGTTAATAATAAAACAAAAGCAAAAAGCAATATTAAAATGATATTGTATAAATTATTGTAATACGACATTTTTTTAATATGACAATTTTCAAGAGTTTTTGTAAAGAAGTATTTAACCCCAGGTTCTACTAAATTAGGGTTTTGCATATATAATAATATAAATCGATATTGTTTTTATTAATAATCTTTAAATTAATCTACTTAATGATTTTAATATATAATATTAAAATGAATACATTAACTATACTTTCAGTAGATCCTACTGACGGTGATGAATTATTAGAAATTGGCATTAGAAAAAAAAATGGTGATAATCTATTATTAATTGTCCCATTAATACCTGAAGGTCATAAATCCGAATATCAGTTTTGTGATAACATTGATTACGACGAAACACGAAGTTATGATAACGCCTTTAAGATTGCGTTTTGGCTTGCAAGATGTTTTCCAGACACCCCTGTTTATATAGACCGCGATTTAGTTGACGTAATTAATCCAGTAAATCAAAATAATTATTATCATTTAAGCAACGAATTGCCAGATGTAAGGTGTTATATATCAGTTGTAGATGTTCCAAGAAATTTGTGTTTAAATTTTAATGAGTTGAAGATGTATATTAATGTATATAATAATATAACGACAAACATGCGAAGATCATCTACAGGAATCATTTATTTAATAGAAAAACTAAGACTAGAGGCTTTTATAAAAGGTCCTATTTTCGTTCATGGTGGAACGATATATAAAAAAGAGTCTGGAATAACAACCGTACCAGATATGTTTAAACTTACAGAGCATGAATCTACGAATACAGTTCGTAATCCAGATGCATTTATTAAACTTATGAAATTAATGAATGATGATATATATGTTATACCAACTTTGCATAGTAAAATATATTCATTGAACGAAATAAATAATATGATAGATAGTAATTATTTTAAAAATAATTATAATTTATCTAGTAAAAGTATTATAGCATTAGATGTAATGCATAATTGTCTTAAAAAATTTTATTCGCAAGATAGATTTAAAAATGGTGCAAAATTAATTGACGTAGATTTATACAATGTTTATTTAAATAAAGACAATTATAAGTTTGATGAGATGTCATGTGCAATTAAGAAAGGGATGAGCGAAATTGAATTACACAACGGTGAATTACACAATGATGACAGTTACCAGCATTTAAGACCAGTTAAAGTTCTAAATTAAATCAAATCAATATATACATGACAATATAGTAAGAAATCACTGCTAAAACAATAGTAACTAACCACATAGGTATGATAGTTTTGTTTTTATAACCTAGTCCAAATTGTCTTATATAACCTTGTTTAGTATAAAGAAAACTAGGTTTAACATATTGAGTTATTGTGAATAGTATTACAAATATGTAAACAGCAACACTAATTTTTCTTTTTTTATTTATTGTTATTTTCATATATATTAATTAATATATATTTTATTAATTAATAATCTCTAATTATCATAATCTCTAATCATCGTAATCTCTAATCATCATAATCTCTAATAGATTCCATCATATCACCAGAATCCATAATATCTTCGTCATAATCGTCGTCGTTATGCATATTTGACATATCATAAGCGTCATCATCAATTTCAATATCACGAACGTTTTTTTCTTCTGCGTCAAGCATTAATATATCTTTATTCATTTCATTTATTTCATCATTGACCCCCATATTTTTTTCGAAAATAGCACGTCTTTCTAAAGATATTAACGAGTCACTGTTAAAAGTAGTTTTATATTCAACTTCAAATGTGCTTTTATCGTATTGTATTAACCCTTTTTGTAATCCTTTGGACCAGTTTTCAAGTTGATGGCGTTTTTTTATATCTTCGACTTTACGTTGGTCTTCAGATAAATCTTTAAGAAATGTTGTAAATTCTTTTTTCTCTTTATCTTTAGAACTTTGAACTTTATCAATAACGGATTGATAATCATATATATAACTAGAGTATTGATCAAGATACATATTAATAAAAACAGATATAAGTGTTGCTAATCGGTGATTCTTGGTTTTTTTCTCTCCTATTAGTATTTCAATTTGTGAAATATCACCGTTATCTTTTTCTTCAAATGCTTCTGTTGACATAGAGGTCGACGTCCTAATTTCGCTGATAATATTGTCATCTTGTGACAGGGTCGCAAACATATTTAGTGAAATAAGTACTAAATGTTGATAAAGCAAAGTGCATATTTTATTATCAAATACATTATTACTATCATTTATTACGCTACTATGGCGTGGAATGTTATTAGCTAATAGCATTATATTATTAAATTTTGGTGTTACATTGTGCATAAATGCAATTAAAATATCGTCATAAAGTTCTACGAGTTTGTTGTAATTGTCGTTAATCATATTTTTAATAGAAAGCTGATGATTTAAAGAAATATTCCAGTGTTTATGAACGGTTATGTCTTCGTGGTTGTATGTTACATTGTTTTTTATCATATTAGGGTATATTGTAGTTATATTCATTAGGTAGCGAGATAAATGATCTGTAAGTTCGTACATATGTTGGTCCTCATTGTCTAGTATATTATGCGTTTTAAAATCGCCCAAACTTTCTATTTTATTATAAAATTCATCAATTTTAGCAGCGGTTTTCTTCGAAGATTTAGTATTTTTAATTACAAAGTTTTTAATATTAGTTTTTAGATTCTCATTATTTTCAACCAAGTAATTTTTAATATTACGCATTGATTGTGTATCTATACCTTTTGCATTCCCGCCTCCTTTGAATTCTTTTGTGGTATCATTCACGGGTTGTTCGGTCTGATCGCGTATTATTGTATCACCTTTGCTTTTTTTATTAGATTGTCCATCGTCCGCAGTCGCCAATGCATCTGTTCTAACCTGTGTCATAACCTGTGCCTTAACCATATCTTGTAATAAGGTAACTAATTTTGGTGGTAAATTATTATTTGTTTGCAAGGAAAATTCATTAAGAATGATTCCAATATTGTTTTGATTTCTATTTTCAAATGACAAATCAATATTCTGCTGAATGACGCGATGAAGTTGATGTAATGTTTCGATGCTATAAAATTTACTTTCTTGTTTTAAAATATTTATTTTTTCTTCAATTGTATTTTCATAAGCAAAACTACTTTTATTATCAATACAAATATCCATTAAATTTTTATCAAGAATTATTGAACCATTGAACTTACAATAAACTATAAATGATTTATAGACAGTTGATTCACTCAACGTATTTGCTAAAACTGGATAAGATTTTCTTGTATTAACGTTAATAAATAGGGTTGCTGCTTTGGTGTAATTATCAATTTCATCTAAATTTTTTGAAAGTTCATTTACAAGAATACTGGTTTTATAAATACTAGGATCCTTTTCTTTTAAAAAGTCCGCAACAGATTTAATGTTGCTACAACATACATTGTCTATGAAAGGTTCTTTACTTGAATTCATAAGCAAAGGTTCGGCATTATTTATGATATTTGCGATCTTGATTTGAATATACATAGAAAAATGCACTATTTTACCACATATAACATTTATTTGTTCTAGTTGTTTTGCATTACCGTGCAAAACATTGTCGAATGTAGATTTTATAAATGCAGCATTTATATTTTCAGATACTTTAAGTTGCGGTTTAGACAATGGAGGAAGAAATGTCTCCCATGTTTTAACATCAATAATGGATGGAATTTCGGTATCTTCGGTAAAGTCGTAATTTAGTTTATTATTAATTTTTTCTTTAACAACAGAATTTTTAAGCAATACTTCGTTGATTAATAAAGTTAATTTCTTAACAAGCTGTGCTTCGCTAGTTTTTTTTAGCGTATTCCAAGGTTCTTCATTGCTTTTAATATTTGTGGCGATACAAGCAATATACGTTAATCCACTATAATCTTCATTGTTTAAAGGAAATCCTTTGAAAGATTTTTTGCATCCAGGAAAGGTTTTCTTTACCTTTGGTGTAGGTGTCATAGTCGCTACACATATAAATATGTATGATATAGTAGATAATAAAAGATATGTATTTTTTTTTGTAGTATAATTAATTATTTTCTTACCTTTTTTAAGTCTATCTTCCTCTGCAATCTTATTATATGTTTCTTCATCGCCAATCTCATTTTCTATTAAAATAAAAACATTACTTGTTATAA
>Ga0115000_10002188_pt1 | contig 17082 bp, 17 predicted proteins | sample ArcticOcean_MG_C_6_FD_89690 | JGI IMG/M metagenome (GOLD analysis project Ga0115000, IMG submission 89690) | Marine microbial communities from western Arctic Ocean - ArcticOcean_MG_CB8_128 | ecosystem: Environmental > Aquatic > Marine > Oceanic | place: Arctic Ocean: Canada Basin | collected...
GAAAATAAAAGAGGTAATAATTACAAAATACTTCATTACATCCGCATAAACTTTTCTAGCATTTTTCTCTTTTTCTTGAGCAAAGAAAAAGGGTTCTGCTGCAAAGCGAAAAGTTTGAATAAATAAAATCATTAAAATTGAAAGTTTGTAAAACGCCCCATACAAACCAAGTTCGGAAGATGAATTTACAGTAGAGGGTAAAAGGTGTTTTAATATATTCTGTCAATTGTCTCATTAGTCATACCCGCTAAACCAGCAATCAATAAAGGTAATCCATAAATCATCATTTGCTTCCAAAGTGATTTATCAAAAATCCAAACTGACTTTATCATTTCGGGTAACAACATTAAAAAGGTAACAACACTAGCAATTAAATTTGCAATAAATATATACCCAACACCTATATCAGCTGAATACACTGAGTTAACAAACTCTACTGAATAAAGTCCTTTTTCTAAAGCATAAGGACAGTAAATAATGAAAAATAAATTTAATCCTATATTAATGAAAATATTAAGTAAACGAACTAAAGCAAATCTGCTAGCTTTATTTTGCTCTCTTAGTTTTGCAAATGAAATAGCCGAAACAGCATCTAAACCAATTATAATAGCAAACCACCTAATATACTCAGGGAATTCAGGATATTGAAGCCAATTAGAAATAGGAGAGGCATTAAAATAAATAATAGAAACAAAAATACAGGAGGTAATTAACAAAGATATAAGAGCGGTGCTATAAACCGATTTTTTATTAGGAACCTTTTGACTATATCTGAAAAATGCGGTCTCTATACCATAGGTTAAAATAACAACTAAAAAAGCAACATAAGCGTAAAGCTCTGTAACTACCCCATACTCTGATGGAAGAAAATAACGAGTATACAGAGGTACTAGTAGGTAGTTTAATAATCTACCCACCACACTACTTAAACCATAAATTACGGTTTGTCCCGCTAATTTCTTAAGTGGATTCAATTAAAAATTTGCTTTTCTTTTTTCTAAAAATGCTGTTGTTCCTTCTGTAAATTCTTCTGTTCCGAAACACTTACCAAACTCTTTCTTTTCTACTTCAAAACCATCAACTCCATCAATAAAACCTGCATTTACTGATTTTATTGCAGAAGAAATTGCCATTGGAGAGTTTCTACAAATCTTAGATGCTATCTTTTCACAATCTAATATTAAGTCTTCTTGCTCACAAACACTATTTACCAATCCCCATTGTAAAGCGTCTTCTGCAGATAACATAGATGCTGTACATATCATTTCCATTGCCTTTCCTTTTCCTACTAAATTTGCTAGTCTTTGTGTTCCACCATAACCAGGAATAACACCTAAAGAAACTTCTGGTAATCCCATTTTTGCATTTAATGAAGCAATCCTGATATGACAAGACATTGCTAATTCCAATCCTCCTCCTAAAGCAAATCCGTTTACAGCTGCAATGGTTGGTTTAGAACAATTTTCTAACAAATCGAACAATTGTTCTTGTCCTTTTCTTGCTAAATTTTCTCCTTTTTCCGTGTTAAAATCTGCAAATTCTTTAATATCAGCACCTGCAATAAAAGCTTTTGTACCACTTCCTGTAAGGATAAGACACCTTACTTCTTTATTTTCCTCAGAATGAAGTATTGCAGAGTTTAACTCCTTTATAGTTTCCGAATTTAATGCGTTTAACTGATTAGGTCTGTTTATAGTAATGTATGAGATTTTATCTTTAACCTCTAAAAGTATATTATTATAATTCATGATAGTAATTGTTTTTACAAATATAGTATTTACATTTTTTAAAAATAAAAAACCCCCTACAAAATGTAGAGGGTTTTTAACAATGTTATTTTAGTATATCTTAACCATTTAATGCTTCTGCACCACCAACAATTTCCAAGATTTCACCTGTAATTGCAGCTTGACGAGCTTTGTTGTACTGAAGTGTAAGTTCTTTTTTCAACTCACCCGCATTATCTGTAGCTTTATGCATAGCTGTCATTCTAGCTCCATGCTCGGAAGCATGAGAATCTAAAACAGCTTTAAATAATTGTGTTTTTAATGTTTTAGGAATTAAAGTTTCAACAATATCTTGTTGATTTGGCTCAAAAATATAATCTCCTACAGAACCTTCTGACTCTTCAGGATTTTCAACAGGTAAATAAGATTCATTCATTACAATTTGAGTAGCAGCATTCTTAAATTGATTATAAAGTAAAACTACTTTATCGTACTGACCATCTGTAAAAGAATCCATAATAGACTGAGCTATTTCAGAAGTATTCTCAAAAGTTAAGTCAGAATATAAATCATCATGTGTAGAAAGTACATTAAAACCATTTTTTGTAAAATCTTCAGAAGATTTTTTACCAATAGAAAGAATTTCTGTTTGAGCATCTTTATATTCGTTAATAATTAATGATTTTGCCTTTTTAATAATATTAGCATTAAACCCACCACATAAACCTCTATTAGAAGTAATTGTTACTAATAAAACTTTTTTTACATCTCTATTTTTAGAATAAGCACCACCTTCAGAACTATCAAGAGTAGAACTTAAATTTACCAATAATTCAGTAAGTTTATTTGCATATGGTCTCATTTGAGTAATAGCATCCTGAGCTCTTTTTAACTTGGATGCAGAAACCATTTTCATAGCAGATGTAATCTGCATAGTTGACCCAACAGATGAAATCCGAATTCTTATTTCTTTTAAGTTCGCCATAATTATTTAGCGTATTTCTGAGATAAATCAGCAGCTACTGTTTCAATTGTAGATTTAATTTCTTCTGTAAGTTTACCAGCTGATAAAGCATCTAAAATATTCTGATACTTTGCGTGTAAAAATTCAAGGAATTCAGATTCAAATTCTTTTATCTTTTTAACAGGAACATCCATTAATAAACCATTTGTACCACAGTAAATAATAGCAGCTTGTTCCTCTACTCTTAATGGTGAGTACTGAGCTTGTTTAAGTATCTCTACATTTCGTTTTCCTTTCTCGATAATTAATGTTGTAGCCGCATCAAGGTCAGATCCAAATTTAGCAAAAGCTTCTAACTCTCTATATTGTGCTTGATCTAACTTTAAAGTTCCTGAAATCTTTTTCATAGATTTAATTTGAGCAGCACCACCTACTCTAGATACAGAAATACCTACATTAATTGCAGGACGAACTCCAGATAAGAATAAGTTAGACTCTAAGAAAATCTGACCATCAGTAATAGAAATTACATTAGTTGGAATATAAGCAGATACATCTCCTGCTTGAGTTTCAATGATTGGTAAAGCTGTTAAAGAACCACCACCTTTTACCATACCTTTTAAGGATTCAGGTAAATCGTTCATTTTAGAAGCAATAGTATCATCATTAATTACCTTTGCAGCTCTTTCTAATAATCTAGAGTGTAAGTAAAATACATCACCAGGATAAGCTTCTCTACCCGGAGGTCTTCTAAGTAATAGAGAAACCTCTCTATAAGCAACTGCTTGTTTTGATAAATCATCAAAAACAATTAAAGCTGGTCTACCAGTATCTCTAAAAAATTCTCCAATTGCGGCACCTGTAAGTGGAGCATAAAATTGCATTGGAGCAGGATCGGCAGCAGAGGCAGCAACAATAACAGTATAAGCTAAAGCTCCAGCTTCTTCTAAAGTTTTTGCTAGAGCGGCAACTGTAGATGCTTTTTGACCAATAGCGACATAAATACAGAAAACAGGTTCACCTTTTTCATAAAATTCTTTTTGATTGATAATGGTATCAATAGCGACAGCTGTTTTACCAGTTTGTCTATCTCCAATAATCAACTCTCTTTGACCTCTACCTACTGGGATCATAGCGTCAACTGCTTTTAATCCTGTTTGTAATGGTTCGTCTACAGGTTGTCTGAAAATTACACCTGGAGCCTTTCTTTCAATTGGCATTTCATAAGTATCTCCTAGAATAGGGCCTTTTCCATCAATAGGTATACCCATTGTGTCTACCACTCTACCTAGCATCCCTTCACCTACTTTTACAGAAGCAATCTGCTTTGTTCTTTTTACAGTATCTCCTTCTTTAATTCCTTTTGAAGCTCCTAATAATACCGCACCAACATTATCTTCTTCAAGATTAAGTACGATTGCTCTTAGTCCGTTTTCAAATTCAATTAATTCTCCAGATTGAACATTAGTAAGCCCGTAAATACGAGCAATACCATCTCCTACCTGTAGTACTGTTCCAACTTCCTCTAATTGAGTTTCTGATTTGAAACCTGAAAGTTGTTGTCTTAAAATTGCTGATACTTCAGCTGGTTTTACTTTTACCATTGTTTTAAATTTTTATACTTAAAAGTCCTTTATATAAAGGTTTTTGTTAAACGATTTTTTTAATTCTTTTATGTTTTTAGAAACGCTAGCATCTAATTGTTTATCCCCCATTCTAATGATTAAACCACCAATAATATCTACATTAATTACTTCTGTTAACTCTACTTCTGATTTTCCATTCTTCTTAATGTATTTCAGAATTTCAGATTTTGTATTTTCATCAATAGTACAAGCTGTTGTTAAAGTAACCGTTTCAATATTTTTATGAGCTCTGTAGAGAGAAATAAAACTTTCAGCAATTCCCTCTAAAAACTTTTCTCTCTTTTTAGAGGTAATAATATTAATGAAAGTCATTGTTAGGTCTGTAATCGATTTTGAAAATACATCTGAAAGAATAGATAATTTTTTATCTGATTTTACAACAGGACTTTTTAATAATAAAGTTAAATCTCTATTTTCAGAACAAACAGCCAGAATCAACTTCATATCTTCTAAAGTTTTTTCTAAAGAATTGTTTTCGTTCACTAGATTTAGTAGTGATTTTGCGTATCTAGATGTTAGTCTTGTTGCTTTCATTATAATATTAATTAAGTTCTGCTTCTTTTAAAGCTTCAGTAACTAATTTTTTTTGTTTATCGGCATCTTTTAATTCTGACTTAATTACCATAGTAGCCATATCAATTGATAGTTCGGCAACTGTGTTTTTAAGTTCAGTAATAGCTTTCATCTTTTCATTAGAAATTTGTTCTTTAGCAGAAGTTAAAATTTTATCCGCCTCAACATTAGCTTGTTCTTTAGCTTCATTAATAATATTTCCTTTAATCTCTCTAGCTTCCTTTAAAAGAGTGTCTCTTTCTAATCTTGCTTCTGCTAATATTCTTTCATTATCCGCATTTAATGCTTGCATTTCTGCTTTTGCATTCTCTGCTGATTTTAAAGCATTATCAATACTTTCATTTCTTTCATCTACCGCATCTAAAATCGGTTTCCATGCAAATTTCTTTAGTAATACCAGTAATAATACAAATACTACACAAGTCCAAAACATTAATCCTATTGCTGGTGTTACCAGTGCCATTGGGTCCATAATAATTTTTTTAATAAAGATTAGTTGTAAGCAACCCTTACAACTAATCTTTTGTTGTTAATTGTTTTTACTTACTGTGATTACCCTTGTAAAAGAGCTACTACCACACCAAATAATGCAACACCCTCAACAAGAGCTGCTGCGATAATCATGTTTGTTTGAATCATTCCTGAGTGCTCTGGCTGTCTTGCCATTGCTTCAAGAGCTGATCCTCCAATTCTACCGATACCGATACCTGCACCAATTGCCGCTAGTCCGGCTCCGATTGCTGCTATCCCATTAATTTCTGTCATTTTTTAGTTATTTTGGTTATACAATTAGGTTAATTTTAATGTTTCTCTACAGTAGCCAGCCCTATAAATAGAGAGGTAAGTAGAGTAAATATATATGCTTGTAAAAATGCAACTAGTACTTCAATCAAATACATAAACAGAACAAATATAACTGAAACAGGCGCTACTCCAAATGCACCTCCATTTCCTAGGCCGCTTTGTGCCATAAATATTAATGATATTAAACTTAGTATTATAATGTGTCCTGCCGAAATGTTTGCAAATAACCTTATCATTAAAGCGAAAGGTTTAGTAAAAATCCCTACAATCTCAATAGGAATCATAATTGGCATTAGTGCTAATGGAACTCCTGGAGGATTAAAAATATGTCCCCAATAAGATTTGTTAGCAGAAAAATTTGTCACTAGTAATGTTATAAAAGACAACACAAGTGTAATAGCTATATTTCCTGTAACATTTGCAGATCCAGGAAGTAATCCTAATAAGTTGTTAATGAGAATAAAGAAAAACAAAGTAAGTAAGTAGGGTAGAAATTTTTTATAATTAGTCCCAACATTTGGCTTAATAATATCATCTCTAACAAATAAAACAAGGGGCTCTATAAATGATAGTAATCCATTTGGAGATCCTTTGTTTTTCTTTGATTTAAATCCAGCTCCTACAAATAGAATTAATAATACAACTAAGGCTAACAACATAGAAGCTACATTCTTTGTAATAGATAAATCCAAAGGTTTTAATCCTGAAGATTCTGTAATATTAGAGTGAGAATCAATTGAATAAACTCTATTCCCTTTTACAACAGGTGAATTTCCATGATTAAAATTCGAAGACATGAAAACATCTAAATTCCCTTCAGTATATAAAATTACTGGCAATGGAATAGTTACTGAACCTTCTCCTTCCCCCCATAAATGCCATTCATGAGCATCAGAAATATGATGCATAATAGCTGGAACCGGATTGTATAACTCGTCCGAATTACCTTCAGTTGGATGATTTTCAGCTTGAATTGTTGCAGATGTTATTAACAATAACAATGGTACAATTGTTGCTTTTAAAGTAGTTTTTAACATTTTATTCTTCTATCATTAAAATCGTTTGCAAAAATAAATAAATATTTGATTATAAATAGAAAATTAAATGTTTATTTTTAATTTAGTTTTTAATTTTAGTTTTTAAAATAATATCGGAAAAAAGATAGATGAAATAAATAATAAAAAAGTTATAAATGTAAGTATTTTCATTCTTACTATAATTTAAAATTTTTGGTAATAAAAATAATACACAAATAAAAATTCTTAAGAAATTAATAACTAAAAAATATGAAGGGGTAATATGTTTATTGTTAGAAATTTTTTTGTGAAACAAATCTCCCAAAACAACAACTGTAAAAAGGAAGATTTGAATTGATAAAACCTCTTGAATTTGATTAGGAAGTAATAATAAATTTGTAGTAACTAAAATAATAAATAAAACAACTTTACTTTTTTTCATTTTGATTTATTATTTTCTTAAACACATAATACAATGCTAAAAATATTGAAATTAGGGAAAAGATAATTGTGTAAATTGGTGTGTCTGATTTATTTGGTTTATCTAGCTCAGCTCCAAAAAAAGTTCCTGCAACTATGATTACTGCCATTTGGGTGGTTAATGAAGAATATTTAATGTAAGAATTAAGCTGTTTTTTCTTTTTTGTCTTGTTTTTCGACATGTTTTATATCTTTAATAACAGCTCCCATACTACAAGATCCAGAAAAAGAAGCTCCTGGTTCAATAGAAAGTTTATTTGTAATAATATCTCCATTTAATTTTGAAGTGGATTTTAAGGATAATAATTGTGAAACTATAATTTTCGCTTTTATTTCACCTGAAACATCCGCACTAACACAAACAACATCTCCTTCAACAACACCAGTTGAACCCACAACAAGTTTACCCTCAGTTTTTACAGAACCTTTTAAAATACCATCAATTCTAATATCACTTTTAGACTGGATATCTCCGGTAATTACCGTTCCATTTCCAATCATGTTTACCACAGAAGATGTGTTGTTTGAATTTTTCATATTATTGTTATTATTTGAAAACATATTTAATAAATTTTTGTTTTGCTAAATTAAGATAATTTTTTAAAGTTTTAATTTTCTAAGTAATTATTATTAAAGAACTTAGAATATCCCTCTATATCTTTATTTTTGTAGAATTCTACAAAGTTATCTTTCGATATTATTATCTTATTAAAATCTGATTTGTTTAATTCTTTTAAAAGAGAAGGGTTAGAAAGTAACATTCCCGCATATCTCTCTACTTTTTTAGTAGAATTAAATGTTTTAACAATAAGTAAGTGCTGGTCCAAACCAAGTAACATGGTGTTTATTTCTAGTATATCTGTACTATAGTCAGTAAGATTAAAATTAGAGACTAATGTTTTAATAAATGTAATATCTGTATTTTCTTTTGGAAGGAGTAAAACCAAAAAATGATCTGAATTATCTTTGTATCTATATGGGGTTTTAAGTACAGATGTTTTGTTTCTTTCTGAGATATCTTTAGTGTTTTCAAGTAAATTTAATATCTCTGTAAACCTATCTTTTGATTTTGTTTCTGAATAATTAATCTCCCCTATTTTAAGATTATTAATAAACAGAATAGTATCGTTAGTTAGTTTAAAATCAGATAAAATTTGAATAAGAAAATATTTAGGAAGATATTTTGAATCTTTAGTTTTTTCTAACTCTTTTATTTTTAAAGATGAAAGAGAGTGAGATAAATTAAAACTATCTTTATTATATATATCGTAAATATCGTTATATTCTTTTTCTAAAAAAGATTCTTTCTCTAGAATAGAAGTAATAAAATTAGTGTCTAATAATGTTTTAGCGTAATTACTTTCAGGAAATCTACTTATTAACTTGTTTTTAGTTTTAACCGCCTTTTTAACACTTTTGTTCTCTAGTTGAAGATTATATATTAAGTAGTAAGAAAGAGGGGTTAATTCCTCATGATTAGGGAATCTCTTTACTAATCCCTCCAACATTTCTTCAGATTTTTCAAACTCCTCTAAGTCTTCTTTGTAAATTACAGAAGCTCCGTAATAAGCGTTAATAATTTTATTATTAGATTCCATTATATCCTCTTCACTTAAGGGAAGTTGGTCTAAATAATATTTTGCAGATTTAAGATTTTCTGTAGCACTTTTATCCCCATCAGTATTAGATGTTGTGTCACTATCCAAATTTGTAAGTGTTTTTTTGTTAGATCGTCTCCAATCGTCTTCTAACTTTCTTTTTCCCCATTTTTTTCTGAATTCCGACATACCAAAACTTAGAGTTGCGGGATTATAAAAATACCATTTTCCACCTGAGGTTTCTCTTCCAAAACTTTCATTTCTCCCATTTTGATTCATCATTCCCCTTGTGTTTTTACCTTGCTGATCTCTTAACTCTTCTTGCTCCTTTTTAATAACCTCAGCTATTACAGATTGAATTACCAATTTTCTATCGGAATCAGAAAGTGAAACTAACCACTGTAAACTATCTTCATAACTAATAGTGTTAAGATGAATTAATAGATTTTCTAAAATCTGTTGAGTGTTTTTAGTTTCTGGATAAAAACTATTTTCTTCTGGCATGAAAACATAAGCACTATCGTAAAATATTTTTGCTTTAGTGTAATCTGATTTATGATAATATATTTTCCCTAAACTTAAAAACGAGATAGATTTTTGATTGTCATTATCAACACTATATGTTGTTGAAAGGTTATAATTTTCAATCGCATTAATGGTATCACTTTCAATAATATTCATCTCTGCAAGAGTGTAGTAAATCTGATCTAAATAATCTTTGTTTTTTTCATCCTTAATCATTTTTAATAGATTGGACCTCATCTGACTTACATCTTTTTTATTTCTAAGTGTGGTAGCTAAGTTCATTTTAGCGTTAAACACCATTTCATATTCTGGGTTTGATTTTAAAACTAATTCAAAATACTTTTTACTTTGTTTTACATTAGAAGCTTCTTGATATATTTGAGCTATTATATAAAAATATCTCGCTTTTATATTTTTCCTTTTTATGATATTAGTTGCAGACCTCAACTCATCTACCGCATCTGAATACATTTCTTGTTTTATATATAAATCTGCTAATGCTAAATGTAAGTCTTTGTCTAATTTTTCAGGAAACCTCTTTTTAGACTGTAACTCATCTAAAATATTTTCTGCAGAATAAAAATCATTTAAAGCGATATAGCATTTTGCTGACCATAATTCCGACTCGAAAGCTATTTCAGTTTTTTTAAATTTATTTTTTATGTAGTCAAAAGTCTTTTTAGCTTCAATATACTCACCTTTAAAGTAATATGCTTTAGCTACTAAAAAATAACTATCATCTATCCATTTACAATATTCTTTATTTCTAATATTTATGGAGTGTTTTTGAATAACTACCGATCCTTTCTTTATGGATTTATCCATATAAGAATGATGAGTTTTTGATGTTATAATTTGAGAATGTTTAAAAACATCTAACACGAGACTATAATCATCAGAATGTGCTTTTTCTAATTTCTTAATTCCGTATTTTAAACTTTCTTTTCCATTAAAATAACCATTATATTTTGCAGTAATATCATGATATTTTCTACTTACATATGTCTTTTTCTTTGTAGAACAAGAACTAATAAGTATTAGGAATATAAGTAGTAAACTTAGTTTTATATTTATCTGTATTTCTTTCACTTTCGGTAAACAAACTGAATTTGTTTCAATTTATTTTATTTCGATTTAAATAATACAGCAAATATGAGTATATTTTTATGATATTTGCAAGGATTTATGAGAGATAATATAAAATATCAATTTTTAAAAAAATTAAAAAACAAATATCGTTTAGTTATTCTGAATGATGGTACTTTTGAAGAGAGGATTACAGTAAAAATAACACCTCTATTAATTTTATCCATCACTATGTTGGTTAGTTTTTTACTTATTATTTCTACATTTTTACTATTTTCCTTTACACCATTAAAAGAATATGTTCCTGGAAAAACAACAACTGAAACAAAAAAAGAACTTATAAAAATATCTATAAAAGTAGATTCGTTAGTTATTTTATTAGAAGGAAGGGATTCATATGTAAATAACTTAAGAACAATACTAAATGGAGGAGTTCCTACTAATGAAATTTCAATAACTACTTCCGAAAACAAAAATAAAAATTCTGATTTAAATATTTCGGAGGAAGACTCTGTATTTAGATTAATGGTAGAGAAAAAAACTAATGGAGACTACATCTCTGTAAAATCAAATGTTAGCATCCATTTCTACAGCCCGTTAAGTGGTGATTTTACTGAGAAATATGATAGGTTAAAAAATCACTTTGGAGTAGATATTATCAGTAATAAAGGAGAGTTTATACACTCTACCTCTGAAGGGGTTGTTGTTTTAAGTAATTGGACAAAAGAAACTGGTTATGTGATTGCTGTGCAACATTCAGAAGGTTTTCTATCTCTATATAAACACAATTCAAGGTTATTAAAAGAAGTAGGGGATTTAGTAAAGACTGGAGATCCTATTGCTATAATAGGAAACTCTGGAGAGTTATCGACAGGACCTCATTTACATTTTGAGCTTTGGAAAAACGGGAAGAGTGTAGACCCTGAAAACTATATATCTTTTTAAGATGAGTGTAAAATCTTTTTTAAGTCTACCTTTTGCTAATTACATAAATCTTAAAAACAAGAAGTGGAAGTATAATGCGGTAAATACTCAAAAAAATATTTTTGAAAAACTAATCAAGTCTGCTGAAAGAACAAGATTTGGAGAGGATCATAATTTCTCTAAAATTAAAAGTTATTCTGATTTTAAAAAAAATGTTCCTGTTAGAAATTATGAAGATTTATCTACTTATATAGAAAGAATCAAAAGTGGGGAAGAAAACATTCTATGGAGGGGAAGACCTATATATCTTTGTAAAACTTCAGGAACAACCTCTGGTGCAAAATACATTCCTATAAGTAAAGAAAGTATGTCCAACCACATAACAGCTGCAAGGGACGCTATTCTATCTTATATTTCCAAAACAAAAAACACTTCAATAGTAAATGGTAAAATGATATTCCTACAAGGAAGCCCTACTTTAAGTAAAACAAATGGTATTTTAACAGGCAGACTTTCAGGAATTGTAGCTCATCATGTACCGGTTTATTTAACAAAAAACAGATTACCTTCTTTTCAAACAAATTGTATAGAAGATTGGGAGCAAAAAGTGGATGAGATTGTTGAAGAAACAATAAATGAAAACATGAGTCTTATCTCTGGAATACCACCATGGGTACAGATGTATTTTGAGAAGCTTCAGAAAAAAACTGGAAAGAAGATAAAAGATATTTTTACTAATTTTGATTTATTTATTTATGGTGGTGTAAATTTTGAACCCTATAAAAAAACTTTTGAGAAGTTAATTGGAAAAAAAGTGGATGGAGTGGAGGTGTACCCCGCTTCTGAAGGTTTTATTGCTTATCAAGACTCTCAAGAAAGGGAGGGGATGTTACTTTGTGTTAATCATGGAATATTTTATGAGTTCATTCCTTCTTCTGATTTTTTTGATAAAAATCCAACAAGAATATCATTAGAGGATGTGAAATTAGGAGTTAATTATGTTATAATTTTAAATACTAATGCTGGACTTTGGGCTTATAATATTGGGGATACTATTAAATTTGTAAGTATTAATCCTTATAGAATAGTGGTGACTGGAAGGATAAAACATTTCACATCTGCATTTGGGGAACATGTAATAGCGGAGGAGGTAGAGAAAAGTTTGAAGAGAACTATTGAAAAACTCCCCGCAACGGTAAATGAATTCCATGTTGCTCCTCAGGTTAATCCTGAAAGTGGACTTCCTTTTCATGAGTGGTTTATAGAGTTTGATGGAAAACCAAGTAATTTAAATGAATTTACATTATTGTTAGATAATAATTTACAAGAAATAAATTCTTATTACAAAGATTTAATTTCAGGGAACATATTAACTAAATTACTAATTACCCCTCTTAAAAAAGAGGCTTTTAGAAATTATATGAAATCAATAGGAAAACTGGGCGGGCAAAATAAAGTACCTAGACTTGCTAATGATAGAAAAGTTGGGAACGAGTTATTAAAATTTAAAGAGTAGTGGAAATAAAAAAGAAACATATAGCTATATTAGGTTCAACAGGATCTATTGGTACACAATCTTTAGAGGTTGTAGATGCACATCCCGAAAGATTTGTTGTGGAGGTTTTAACTGCAAACAATAATTCAAATCTTTTAATACAACAAGCAATAAAATACAAACCAAATATTGTTGTTATTACAAATCAGGAAAAGTATAAAGAAGTAAATGAGGCGTTGTTTGATTTAGGAATAAAGGTTTATGCTGGACAAAAATCGTTGGAGGAGGTGGTGGAGAACGAAAATATAGATATTGTACTTACAGCATTGGTGGGGTATTCTGGATTAAAACCTACTATTAGAGCAATAAAATCAGGGAAAAACATAGCGTTAGCCAACAAAGAAACTTTAGTAGTTGCAGGAGACTTAATCACTAAACTTTGTCAGCAATATGGAGTTCAGATATATCCTGTTGATTCAGAACATTCTGCAATTTTTCAATGTTTGGTAGGAGAGAACTTCAATCCAATTGAAAAAATATATTTGACCGCTTCTGGGGGGCCGTTTAGAGGGAGAAAAAGAAATGAACTTTTAAATATTACTAGAGAACAAGCTTTAAAACATCCGAATTGGGAAATGGGAGCAAAAATTACTATTGATTCCGCTTCTATGATGAATAAAGGATTAGAAGTAATTGAAGCAAAGTGGTTGTTTGACTTAAAAGAAGATCAAATTGAAGTGGTGGTTCACCCACAATCTATTATACATTCTGCAGTACAATATATAGACGGATCGGTAATAGCGCAAGTAGGTGTTCCGGACATGAAACTTCCTATTCAATACGCATTAGGTTTTCCGGAAAGATTAGAAAATAATTTTAAACGATTTAGTTTTTTTGATTATCCTGAACTTACTTTTGAAAAACCAGATATGGAAACATTTAGAAATTTGCAATTAGCTTTTAACGCAATGGATAAGGGGGGTAATTCTCCTTGTGTTTTAAATGCGGCAAACGAAATTGTTGTAGATGCATTTTTAAATAATCGTATTGGATTTTTATCTATGTCGGATGTGATAGAAAATTGCATGGAAAAGATTACTTTTGTAAAAAATCCTACAATAGAGGATTATGTAAATACAGACCGAGAAACAAGAATTTTAGCAAACGAATTATTATAAATGGAAATACTCATTAAAGCAGTACAATTAATTTTAAGTTTATCAATTTTAGTTGTTTTACACGAACTAGGACATTTTATACCAGCAAAACTTTTTAAAACAAGAGTAGAGAAATTCTACCTGTTTTTTGATCCATGGTTTTCTTTAGTAAAAAAGAAAATAGGAAATACTGAATACGGCATTGGATGGCTTCCTTTGGGTGGTTATGTAAAGATATCTGGTATGATAGATGAGTCGATGGATAAAGACCAAATGAATAAACCTGCAGAAGATTGGGAGTTTAGAGCAAAACCAGCTTGGCAACGATTAATTATTATGCTAGGTGGGGTTACTGTAAATTTACTTTTAGGTATTTTTATTTACTCTATGGTTTTATTCACTTGGGGAGATACTTATTTACCAAATAAAAATGTTGAAAATGGTGTGATTTGTAGTGATTTTGCATTAGATTTGGGTTTTCAGAATGGAGATAAAATAATTTCAATTGATGGAAATAAAGTAGATAGGTTTTTAAGTATTAGTACTGATATGGTGTTAAGAGACGAATCTTTTAATGTGGAGGTAGATAGAATAGGGGAGATAATTAATATTGCCATAGGAGATAACTTTATAAAACATTGGAAAAATAGTGGGAAAAAACTTCTTTTTAGCCCTAGAACAAGTGTAGAAGTAGAGTCTGTTATTAAGGATTCAGAATCTGAAAAAGCAGGATTAGAAAATGGAGATATTTTAGTTGCAGTAAACGGAGTTGAAACAATATTTTTTGATGATTTTAAACATCAATTAGATGTAAATAAAAACAATACTGTAATACTATCGGTTATTAGAGGCTTAGATTTAAAAACTATCCCTGTAATGGTTTCAGAAAATGGAACTATTGGTTTTCAAATTGCAAATAATTTAAATGTTTCTAAAGAAGAGTTTTCACTACTCGCTTCTTTCCCTGCTGGTTATAATTTAGCAATGAAAAAACTAGGGGAATATATTAGTCAGTTTGCGTTAATTTTTAATTCTGATAATGAGTTAGCTGGAGAAATGGGTGGTTTTGGAGCGATAGGAAGTATGTTTCCTTCTTTTTGGGATTGGCAACAATTCTGGAATCTTACTGCTTTCTTATCACTTATGCTTGCTTTTATGAATTTATTACCAATTCCTGCTTTAGATGGTGGGCATGTTGTTTTCTTAATTTATGAAATGGTTGTAGGTAAACCAGCTCCAGAAAAAGTAATGGAATATGCTCAAGTGGTGGGTATGATTTTACTTTTATCTTTATTAGTATTTGCTAATGGAAACGATATAGTAAAACTCTTTTAATTTGATAGGAGAGTTGACTACATATCATTATATATTAATATTTGCTAGTACAGTAATAATCTCCTATTTCTTTAATTCATACTCTAAAAAATCTGGAATACCAGCTGTTTTAATGTTAATTACTTTAGGGGTGGTGGTTGGTTATATTTCAGGAGGGTGGAACACAAGGTTTGATTTTGTATTAAAACTTTTAGGTACGGTTGGTTTAATACTTATTGTGTTAGAAGCTGCTTTAGACTTAAAACTCTTAAAAGAAAAAATTGGAGTTATTATAAAGTCATTAGTTATAAGTATTGTTGGTTTAGGTTTTACTTCTTATATATCTGCATTATTTTTAAGTTACTTTATTTCTGATTTTGAAACCACACAAGCTTTATTAATTACTATTCCTCTTTCTATTTTAAGTTCCGCTATTATTCTACCTTCTATTGATGACTTAGAGGAGGGGAAAAAAGAGTTTATGATTTACGAAAGTACCTTCTCTGATATTGTAGGTATTATTTTGTTTTACGCAATTTTATCCATGAATCAAACAACTTCTGAAACAAGTGAAGTTTATGGGTTTATTCTCTCTAATTTAATGGGGACAATTATTTTTTCTGTAATTGTTTCTTATGTTTTAATTTATATTTTCCAGAACTTAAAAAGCCACGCTAAGTTGTTTTTACTTATTTCGGTATTATTGGTTCTATACGCTTTAGGTAAAATGATGCATCTTTCTTCATTAATAATTATTCTTATTTTTGGTTTAATTTTAAATAATTATAAGTTGTTTTTTAGAGGGTTTTTAAAGGATTTTATAATAGAGGAAAAAATAGAACATATACTAGATGATTTTAAGGTAGTAACAGTAGAATCTGCTTTTGTAGTAAGAACTTTTTTCTTTATTTTATTCGGTTGGTCTATTAGTTTTAACAAATTAACAGATATTAAATCTTTCTTATTTGCTATAGGTATTTTATCTATTATATATATAGTGAGAGCTTTAGTATTGTTTATTTTTAACGGAACTTTTAAGTTGAAAAATATAACTCCTGAATTATTTCTAGCACCAAGAGGGTTGATTACTATTTTATTGTTTTACGCTATTCCTAAAGAGTTATTAGTTGAAGAAATATCTAATACTGTAGATGGAATATTGCTTTATGTAATACTTATTTCTTGTTTAGTAATGACTTGGTCCATGATAAAGGAAAAAAGAAAATTAGAGATACAGGAGGAAGAAGATTTTGAAGTATTAGAATCAGAAGAGGGTATGGAAGAACCTTTTAAAAAAGAGGATTCTCAAGTATTATAGTTTAGAAAAATATATTCTAAAAAACTTACGTTTTTTTGAGAAAATTATTAAGTAAGTTTTTCGGATGAGAAAAATAATACTTACAATATAAAAACCAATGCCAGAAGGACCAGAAGTAAAAATAGCTTCAGATTATTTTAACAAATTCTTTTCGACAAGTAAACAGATAAAATTTGAAATTATTTCTGAATATTATCATGATAAATATTCTGATGTATTCAATACAATTGGTGATGATTTAAAAATTGTTAAATCGACCTATACTATTGGTAAAAATATATTTTTAGATTTAGAAAATAATCAAATATTTAATTTCCATTTAGGAATGACTGGAGGTTGGTCAAATAAATTAGTAAAACATTGTCATTTTCGTGTTTTTGATTGCAACAACGAAATGTTCTTTAAAGATGTAAGAAAATTTGGTAATATGAAAATAATAACGCAATGTCAATTTA
>Ga0115000_10002193_pt1 | contig 17062 bp, 19 predicted proteins | sample ArcticOcean_MG_C_6_FD_89690 | JGI IMG/M metagenome (GOLD analysis project Ga0115000, IMG submission 89690) | Marine microbial communities from western Arctic Ocean - ArcticOcean_MG_CB8_128 | ecosystem: Environmental > Aquatic > Marine > Oceanic | place: Arctic Ocean: Canada Basin | collected...
CAGAAGGCACTCGAAAACGGTCAGTCGATCTGGCTCGATTCGATCAGCCGCAACATGCTCCGATCAGGCGCACTTCAGAAGTTCATCGATTCCGGGATAACAGGTGTCACATCGAATCCGTCGATCTTCGACAAAGCCATCGCAGAAAGTGACATCTACGACGAGTCGTTGATCGAATACGCGAAGGGCGGTGCAAACAGCCAAACCGTATTCGAGCGATTGGCAGTGGACGATATTCGAGATGCAGCCGACGTTCTACGACCTGTTTATGACGCAGCAAGCATGCGTGATGGATACGTCAGCATTGAGGTATCTCCGACTCTCGCCGCCGACACCGATGGCACTGTTACTGAAGCACGACGACTGTGGGCTGCAATCGACCGTCCTAACGTGATGATCAAAGTTCCTGGTACTCCCGAGGGAGTTCCAGCAATCAGGACGCTCATTTCAGAAGGCATCAACGTAAACGTCACACTGCTGTTCTCTCTCGACGCTTACACAGCCGCCGCAAACGCATACATCGACGGTCTCTCAGACTTTGCCAAGGCAGCTCGCGGCATGCCAGCTGCGGTCGCTTCTGTTGCATCGTTCTTCGTCAGCCGGGTCGACAGTGCGGTCGACAACGTACTTCCCGATGGACATGAGCTCCGCGGGAAGATCGGAATTGCGAACGCCAAGGTTGCGTACGCCAAGTTCGCCGAGTTATTTGATCGCAAGTTAGGTGGCGGAGGTTCGTTCTTCCCACTCCACACCACCGGAGCACAGGTACAGCGTCCGTTGTGGGCTTCCACAGGCGTCAAGAACCCCAATTACTCCGACACGATGTATGTTGATGGCCTGATGGGTCCCGACACGGTCGACACGATTCCTGAAGCAACGTTGGCGGCATACTCCGATCACGGAAACCCCGGATCAGATCTGACCTCCGACTTGGGTGAAGCTCAGGCACAGTTGAAAGCTCTGGCTGAAGTTGGTGTTTCGATTGATTCGATCACGGATGATCTTCTCACTGCCGGTGTAGCGACGTTTGCCGATTCTTACGCATCGCTGCTAGGTCGGATCGAAGAAAAACTTGAAGCGCTCGGCAAATGATTTCGGAGTAACGACGAAATGAAAGACGACCAGAACGTTTCAGCAGACCAAGCTCTGCAACGACTGGTGGATGAATCATTCGCGTCGAGGCTGTGGAACCGTGACGCCACTTTGTGGCCGGAACCATCTCCCGGTGGTGACCCGGCCAGCAAAACACTCGGCTGGCTCGATCTGCCAATGCGGCTATCGATGTTGGCTTCGCAGTTCGCTGATCTCAACTCACAGCTCCTACAAGATGGCTTCACCGATGTTGTAGTGCTCGGAATGGGCGGGAGCAGCATGACGACGCTGACGCTGAGCAGCATTTTCGGGACATCTGATTCTCCTTCGACCGACCGGCCTTCAATTAGACTCCACGCTCTCGACACGGTAAATCCGACGACCGTTTCGCAAATAACTGCCAAGCTTGATCTCAGCAAAACTCTGTTCTTCGTATCGAGCAAGTCAGGCACTACCGTCGAGCCGTTGACGCTGGAAGCGCACTTCCGTGCGGCAATGGCTGATTCGGTCGAGTCTTCTATGAATCGCAAAAACTTCGTCGCTTTGACCGATCCGGGCACACCACTTGCTGGACGAGCTAGAGCAGGTGAATTTGGCACGTGGGTATCAACGCCAGATGAAGTTGGAGGCAGGTTCTCAGCGCTCAGTGCGTTCGGAATGATGCCTGCTGCAGCGACCGGTATGAATCTTCGAGCATTCGCCGAATCTGCCGCCCGTATGGCACAACAATGCCAATTCGACTCGAAAGAAAATCCAGGTTTAGCTCTCGGTGCATTCTTGGCGTCGAACGCGCACGCAGGACGAAATAAAGTCACCCTGATCACCAGCGATGAGTATTCGATATTCGGAATGTGGGTCGACCAGCTTCTAGCCGAATCAACTGGAAAAAACGGAAAAGGCCTGATTCCAATTACTGGCGAACCGGAGTTGGCTCTCGATGATTTTGCGCCAGATCGCCAGTTCGTCGTGTATAAATCTGGAGGTGAAGAAAAGCGAATTGACCATGTTATATCTGCACTTCGAAGGTCGGATAATCCAGTATTCGTCATCGAACCACCAACACCCGACAAACACGAAATTGCCGGGGATTTTTTCCGGTGGCAATTTGCTACAGCCGCTGCTTCGTCATTGCTGGACATTTACCCATTCGATCAGCCAGATGTCGAATCAGCCAAAGTGAAATCGCGGGAACTTCTTTCGAACCCGACAACCTCGATCAAAAAAATCCCGCTCAGTAATGCGCTCGAATACATTGCGGGTGAATCTGCTCCCCGTTACGTTGCGTTAACGGCGTTTCTACCAGAATCGGATGAACTAACAGCTGCTTTCTCAAAGCTCCGCAAGGCGATATCAGAAAAGACCGGGATGGCGACAACATTCGGGTACGGTCCTCGCTATCTCCACTCAACAGGCCAGCTGTACAAAGGCGGACCACAGAACGCGATCGTACTAGGTTTCGTATCAGGGAAATACGATCATCTTGCCGTGCCGGGCGAGTCGTACACTTTCGGTCAACTGACCGAGGTTCAAGCAGCCGGCGACTTTGCGGTTATGGCTGAAGGCGGCCAAACAGTTCTACCGATCAAGATCCAAGGCGACTTGGTCGAGGAACTGAAGACGGCAGTACGAGCCCTAAATAAGAACTAGACAAGACAGCCAAATTTGAACGAACAGAACGGCCCCAACGATTCGGAGACCTTCAAATGACTAGCTCGACAATTAACTCAAACGCTAATTACTTCATCGCACTTGACGATCGAATTGACCTAATTTCTGAGGTACTCGCACCTACCGGTCAGCCAACGGCTGCCGATCGCGAACAAGCGGCCAATCTCAAGCGCGTAGTTTTCGATGGCATAACTACTGCAGTCGAAAACGGGTTAACAAAATCGAGTATTGGTCTCTGGGCAGATAGCGATCTTGGAGAGTCGGTGCTGCTACGAGCCAAAGCCATGGCGTTAACTACGGCATCTTCCCCACAAAGTGGAACCCATTCGCTGAATCGACTCAATCTCGACTACACAGCAGTCCAACTAACGTTGAATCCAGATGGACCTGAAGTAGGTCGTAAGGAACTCCTTGAGAGACTGAAGATCGTCTCTGACAAGGCGCGTGAAGAATCTAAGCCGTTAATGATTGAACTCGACTCCATACCAACGTCGACACAGGTCGAAATGTACGGTGGATTATCGAGCGCACGGGCGATGCTCGTAATCATGTCGATTCAACAACTTCAAGACGCCGGCGTTCACCCATCGATTTGGGCTTTTGAACCAGCTGACGATGAGACGTTCACTGAGGCCATCACAGCTCAAGCGCATGTTGATGATCGTGACAACAAGGTGCTGCTCGTTGTTGCAGGAGGGCTTTCAGCTGGGCAAATCGGAAACGAACTTTCACAATCCGAAAAGAACATAATTTCACTCGCAACTCGGATCCAAGGGGTTTCGGGCGTATTGATCGGACCTGGTGCGTATTACCGACACCTAGTCCAGTTAAATCAAGGCATAATCAAACGGGATGAAGCCGTCGACGTGATCGCCGCTAAATTTGGCGATATCAGAAAAATCTTCGAGAAATCACGTACGACTTCAGAAGTTTTGTAACCAACCTTCAGAAACGACTAATGCCAGATCAGATCGAACAAGACAGCAGGATCAGCGCGTTCATTTTCGATCTCGACGGAACTCTCGTAGAAACCGAACGACTCAAAGCAAAATCTTATGCAACTGTTCTGGGCAGGCTCACCGGAGCTAGCGCCCCAGACCACCGTGCCATCGAACTCTATGAACGGATCGTTGGCTCAACCGATGAAATGGTCAGTCGCCGGATGATCCACGAGTTCGGTCTCACTGATTCACTTGAACCTGTCGATGGCGAACTCTGGAAGCATCTGCACCAAATCCGAATGGATGAATACCGGGTCACCGACGGTGCAACTGACCAACTGCTTGAAAACGTCTATCAGCACAACATCGATCTTTTGCGTGACCAAAAGCGCATCGGACGCACCGTATCGGTCGCAACATCGTCATTCAGCGATGAGGCGAAACGAGTGCTCGATGCTCTTGGAGTACGGGTACTACTCGACGATATTGTTGGGCGTGAAATGGTCACCGATCCGAAACCCGATCCAGAAATTTATCTGCTAGCGATGGAGCGACTTGGCGTTGAACCAGAACAAGTCGTAATCATTGAAGATTCGCCTATCGGCACGAAAGCCGCTATCGCGGCTGGGGCGTCATGGATATGCGTCAGCACCCCTTTTTCGCGTGTGGCAATCGAATCAAGTTCATGGCTAGATCCGCAGTGGGTTGTGCACGACCCAGCTAAACTCAATGAAGCGGTAGATCGCAGAATCAACTCGACAAGCAAGATCTGACCATCTACTTCACAAGAAGTGCGGTTGAATTTTCACGGAGAAAACGAATGAAACTCGGTATGGTTGGTCTCGGCCGCATGGGCGGAAATATGTCGGAACGACTGCTCAATGACGGACACGAAGTTATCGTATTCGATCCTGACTCTTCAGCGGTGAAAACACTTGCCGAAAAAGGTGCCTTGGCAGCTAGGTCGCTCAACGACGTTGTGAGCCAGCTTGAAGCTCCACGGACAGTATGGGTGATGGTTCCGTCTGGTGATATCACCGAGAGCACTGTCAACGAACTTGTCGAGCTTCTTGATGAAGGAGACACGCTAATCGACGGCGGAAACTCGAACTACAAGGAATCTCAGCGACGTGGCGAGCATGCAGCCCAAAGCGGCATCGACTTTCTTGACTCTGGAACCAGCGGCGGAGTCTGGGGCCTCGCCAACGGCTATTGCCTAACTGTCGGGGGCAATCGCAACGCCTACGACCGAAACAGGCCGATTTTCAAAACTCTTGCCCCCGATGATTCCGATGGCAATTTACACGTCGGACCCAGTGGTTCTGGTCACTACGTAAAAATGATTCATAACGGCATAGAGTACGGACTGATGCAGGCATATGCAGAAGGTTTTGAACTCCTTGCCGCCAAAGAAGATTTCAACCTCGATCTCGGAGCCATCGCCGAAAACTGGACACGCGGAAGTGTGATCCGATCATGGCTACTCGACCTCACGGTTGATGAGCTAGAAAAAGACCCTCATTTAGATGAACTCAGTTCGTATGTAGATGATTCGGGTGAAGGACGCTGGACTGTCGATGCATCAGTGGAACTAGCAGTCCCGGCTCCTGTGATTACAGCTGCACTGCAAATGAGATTCCGCTCACGCCAGTCCAATCCTCTGGGCGGCAAGATGCTCGCAGCAATGCGTAACGGCTTCGGTGGACACGCCGTGAAGAAGGCAGATTAAGTCTATGTCTGACGAGAACTTCCGTGCGCCACCCCACTACCCATTGCTCAATACGCAAATGATGTCGGCGCGCGAACTTAGAGAAACCCTCGAAGACCTGTGGGAATGGGTGAACGAAGCTGAAATGGCGCCAGAAGATGTCGCACCTCCCGACGAGCTAATTCAGGACGTTCGACACCAAATGGGAACGGTTATCGAAGAACGGGTTGATCGACATTCCGATGAACCAAGCGGTTCACGAAGCGGCTAACCGAGTAACCGACCGTATAGTTCAGACTGTCGCTGTCTGCCTTCGGCGTATAACTCAGCATTAGCAAGGTTCGGTTCGTAAGTTTCAGCGATGTGGGCGTGATACGTGTCGAGACTGTCCCAAACGCCTAGTGCGTTCAATGCCAGCACTGCCGTTCCCCTGCTGGTGTCTTGCTGCTCTGCCGATACGCCTACTGGCACGCCCAGCACGTCGGACATCGTTTGTAGCCACCACGGAGAGTTCTGTATCGCTCCGCCGCTGGCGATCATCTGATAGCCCGACTTCACACCCGGCAACAGTAGGTCGGCGACCATAGCAAATCGATAAGACACCGATTCGAGCATTGCCTGAAGAATTTCCATAGGAGTGGTCGATATTCTCACTCCTTCGAGTACGCCGGTGGCAGAGGTTGACCAACCGGTCGCTCGTTCGCCAGCGATAAACGGTAGAACATTAATTCCGTGCTGTGCCGGCTGAAGTTTTGACAGCTCAAAATTTAGCTGCTCGATTGGTGGCAGCTTGAGATTGTCGAGCGCCCACTGCACGACGTTCCCGCCTTCAGAGAACGATCCCCCGAGCAATGTTCGATTGCTTCCGAGTCGATACGCCCAAAGACCGGTCGGCACGTCAGGCGCAGGACCCTCACTGAGCACGCGCATCGCGCCAGTTGTGCCAATGGTCAGTGCCACTTTGGTCTCGTCCACACAACCAGTACCGACGTTAACTGCGGCACCATCGCCAACAGCTAGCAGGAACGGTAGTTCAGCCAACGCTGGCCATCGTAGAGCGAATTCGTTGGTTAATCCACGTTCGGGCGAACTCCATGGTGCTAGCTCGGGAAGATTGCTTTCGTCGATTCCGAGTCGACCAAGCAGACCGTGATCCCACTCAAGATCGTGCCTGTTCAGGAGACCACTCCACGATGACACACAGTAGCTCGCCTTTACGTCGCTGCGACCAAACCATTTCGTAAAAATATAGGTTGATACGTCGACATAACGGTCGACTTGGTCGGCAAGTTCAGGTTGCGTTCTTCTCAACCATCGAATGCGCCCAGGCAGGTACGAAGTGTGCTGCATCACCCCGGTGCGGTCATAAATGATCGGAACGTTTAGCTCATCGCGAAGCCGATCGACATCAGCGGCCGAACGAGTGTCGGCGTAGCTGTAGACGGGCGTGATAGCGTTTCCTTCTGAATCAACGCCGAGCACCGTGCTTGCCATGCAATCGAATCCAACACCGATTATCTCGGATGCTAGATTGCCAGCTTTTTTGAGAACTGAATCGATGGCCTGCTCTGTGGCGATTCGAATCTGGTCTGCGTCTTCTTCAGACGTTCCATCGGAGGCTACGGTCTGGGCGTGAGGGATGCTCTCCTCAACGCCTTTTACGCTTTGAGCGTGCGCATCGAACAATCCGGCCTTAACCGACGAGCTGCCGATATCGACTGCCAGCACGAACGGCGATTCGTAATCGCTCAATGAATCACCCCTTCGCCTCGTATCGCACTAAGAGACCAAATATTTTTCTACGAGTGATTGATCGATTTCTATCCCAAGCCCCGGCTTATCGCTTACCTCGAAGTACCCATTACGGGGTCCGTACTCTTCAGAAGTAATCGCATTCTTGTAGCCGTTGGCGTGATGACCGTGCTCCATAATCATGAAGTTTGAACAGGACGCCGAGTATTCAACCGTTGCCGCTACCGACAATATTCCGCCGCCACCGACATGGGGCGCCACAGGAATGTTGTAGGTATCGGCAATCGTTCCAATACGGTGACCTTCAGTGATACCGGTTCGAGCGATGTCGTGCATGACGATATCGTAGGCGCGACGCTCGAACGCCTCTCGCATTTCGTATCGAGTGCGGCTCCACTCACCAATAGCCACTGCCATATCGAGAGCTTCGGAAAGAGCCACCGATCCAGGAATATCATCAGGAACTAGGGGCGATTCGAGCCAAGTGAAATCGAGCTTTTCTAAAGCACGACCAAGCTTGATAGCGCTTGATAAGGACTGGCGCATGTGAACGTCGCACATCAGCATAATGTCTGGGCCAACTCGTTTACGAACTGCATTGGCTATTTCTGCAACGCCTTCAACATCGAGTAACAGATGAAGCTTCAGAGCCTTGTAGCCCAGACCAACATGCTCTTCGGCAGCGTCGGCCACTTTCTCGGGATCAGTTCCGCCTAGCCCAGCGTAAAGCTTGATCTTGTCGCGATATCGACCACCAGCAAGCTTATGAACTGGCTTACCGGTCGCCTTGCCAACGATGTCCCAGAGAGCGATATCGGTGCCGCCGATCGCATCGACGTAGAAACCGGTTGGATGGCCTCTTTCACGCATCGCACCATAGTTTCGAGTCCAGATCGCCTCGATGTCGAACGGATCACGCCCGACGATAAGAGGCCGCACCAGATCCTCCACAATCACCTGCGTCGTACGAGGCGCCACAGGTGATTGCGCTTCGCCCCAACCGACAATTCCTGTGTCAGTTTCGATTTTTATTACCGTCGTTTCGTGGTGCTTCGAGTAGATCGAAGTAAACGCCGATTCATCGACGAAGTAGTCGCCAAAATCGATAACACTGGGACGATCGTTGCCTTCTTCATCGTCTTCTCGAGAGATTCGGATTGGAAAGGCCGTTATTTCTTTTATCTTCAATTCGAGCGAAGCACTTTCTAAAGGTTGGTGCGGCTATGCGTGTTCAAAACGAATGGTGACCAAACAGGATCACACGTAGAACGATTAGTCTTTTTGCATCTTGGCGGGAATCATCATTTCAAAGAACTCAATGCGATTGCCGATCACGTGCTCTCGCACTTGAGCACCGATTGCGGAAGCCGCAGGTACCGACGGCACACCCTCGCGGTACGGTGAATCAATGGTTTCTTCAGTCCACTGCATGTACACACGATTTGTGTCACCGGGCAATGTTCCGCCATTGAAAGTAATAGTCACATCGGAGCGCTGACCGGCTGCGGTGTAAGCATCACCCTGCTGCTGAAGTAGAGTCGCAACTTTGCGGGCGGTTCCGGGCTTCACGTCGTAGACACGTCTGATCACGTACATAACTCGCTCCTTGGTTCTTATCCCTAATGCGATTCGAGTGCCTGCTCGGCATGAAATCTGGGATATTTTTAACAATATTGATCGATCAGTCAATGATATTTTGACCGAGCACGACCAAAGTACATCCCAAACCAACTGACAGTAAATGGGTGCACAAGGGTTTCATCATAATTTCACGCCGATTCGACGGATATCAGAGATATGATGAAATGGTTGTCGCCTAACTACATAGGCGAAACTAACCGTAACGAGCAATCACGCTTGTTCGACTGGAGCAATGGATGAAGATCGGCGCCCCGAGGGAGTCAGATCCCAACGAGAATCGCGTGGCACTTGTGCCAGAGACGGTTGAACGCCTCGTCAAAGCTGGCCACCAGTTATTTATTGAAGAAGACGCAGGGACGGCCGCTGGCTTCCCTGACGCCGCGTATGCTGAAGCTGGTGCAAAGACTGCCTCTGCAACCGAGATAGCCGGATCGGTCGATATATTCGTCCACGTCCAACCTCCAACTGCCGAAGAAGTCGGTTCCTTGAAAAAGGGCAGCATCGTTGTAAGCACGTTGAATGCACGATCGAATGCCACGGACGTCGCTTCTCTAGCTTCAGCCGGAGCAACCGCTCTTGCAATGGAGCTAGTTCCACGAATCGCCCGCGCGCAGCGAATGGACGTTCTGTCGTCTCAGGCGTCTATCGCCGGGTACAAGGCTGCACTTCTCGCCGCTAACTCTCTCGGGAAATATCTTCCAATGATGATGACCGCTGCTGGGACTATCCCGCCAGCGAAAATTCTAGTGCTCGGAGCCGGTGTTGCCGGTCTTCAAGCAATAGCGACTGCACGCCGACTAGGTGCGATCGTCGAAGCATTCGACGTTCGAGCCGCTGCTGGCGAGCAGGTCGAAAGTCTTGGAGCTAAGTTCATTCAGCCACCAGCAGCGGAAGACGCTGAAGGTGCTGGTGGATACGCACGAGCGCAGACTGAAGACGAGCAGGCAGCCCAGCGAGAGTTCCTAAAAGGGCACATCGCCGATGCCGACGCCGTAATCACGACTGCTGCAATTCCTGGGCGCCCTGCCCCGCTACTGATGACTGAAGACATGGTCGACGTAATGAAGCCGGGTAGCGTTGTTATCGACCTTGCTGCTGAATCGGGCGGAAACGTTGCAGGCACGGTCGCTGGTGAAATCATCAACAAGAATGGTGTAATGATCAACGGACCTATCAACGTTCCAAGCTCAATGCCGTTCCACGCAAGCCAGCTCTACTCTCGGAACGTAATGGCGCTATTAGATCTCATCATCGATCGAAAAGAGGGAACTCTTACCCTCGATTTCGAAGATGAAGTGATCGACACCATGTGTGTCGCCCACGAAGGCGAAGCACGACACGGATTAGGTGAATAAATGTTTGACGCTGAAGCGCTAATCATCGCTCTAACAGTATTCGTACTGGCGATTTTCATTGGTTACGAAGTAATCACCAAAGTGCCGCCTACGCTGCACACTCCGCTCATGTCGGGATCGAACGCCATATCTGGAATCGTAATTGTCGGTGCGTTATTGGTTGCAGGACAGGCCGACGGAATCGCAGGTCAGATTCTGGGAGCCGTCGCAGTCGGACTCGGCATGATCAATGTGGTTGGTGGCTTCATGGTTACCGACAGAATGCTCAAAATGTTCCGAAGGTCCGGTGACAAACGATGAGCACCGATGCAATTTTCCACCTGAACATTACGAACGCGGCGTACATAGTTGCGGCGATTCTGTTCATTGTCGGACTCAAACAGCTCGGCTCACCAGCTACTGCTCGAAACGGTAACCGAATGTCGGCCCTAGCGATGTTGGTTGCAATTGTCGCAACCGTGGTCGGCAACGATATTGCGTCTTGGGAATTCATTCTCGCCGGTGCCATCGTCGGTTCAGCAATCGGAGCGTTCTCGGCTCGCAAGGTCGCGATGACGTCGATGCCACAGCTTGTGGCAATCTTCAATGGTTTCGGCGGAGCCGCTTCGGCGGTGGTTGCTGCAGCCGCACTAATTAAGTTGATCGACGATGGAGCGGACATCGCTCAGGACGTATCGATAACGATCATGGCCTCGGTAATCGTTGGTGGTGTGACGCTAACCGGTAGCTTCATCGCTTACGGCAAGCTTCAAGGCATTGTGCCGACTCGACCGATTCTGCTGCCGATTCGAAATGTAATCAACGTTGCGTTATTGATTGGAATGATCGCATCGACCGTTTGGTTGGTGATCGATCCTTCGATGACCGCATTCATGATCGCCGGTGCAATTGCACTTGCCCTCGGAATCCTTGTCGTAATTCCAATTGGCGGAGCCGATATGCCAGTTGTAATCGCTCTTTTGAACTCTTACTCGGGTATCGCTGGAGCGGCGACTGGTTTCGTGCTTGGAAACACCGTCCTCATCATCGCTGGTTCTCTGGTTGGTGCGTCGGGTCTGATTCTCACGAGGATCATGACCAAAGCGATGAACCGATCGCTAGCTAACGTTATGCTCGGTGGATTCGGTGTCGAAGATGGTGCAGCCAGCGCGGGTAGCGACGATGACCGCCCGGTCACTTCGATCCAGCCTGAAGACGCTGCAATGATGCTGGCGTACGCACAGTCGGTGATCTTCGTTCCTGGTTACGGTCTAGCGGTTGCTCAGGCTCAACACCAGGTTCGTGAACTTGCCGACTTGCTCAAGGAAAAAGGCATTAGCGTTCGCTACGCGATTCATCCTGTTGCAGGTCGAATGCCAGGTCACATGAACGTACTGCTCGCCGAGGCGAACGTGCCTTATGACGAGCTGAAGGATTTGGACGAAATCAATGGTGAGTTCCAGCGAACCGACGTTGCAGTAGTGATCGGTGCGAACGACGTGACGAACCCGTCGGCACGAACCGACAAGTCGAGTCCGATCTACGGAATGCCAATTCTGAACGTTGACCAGGCTCAGTCGGTCATCATGATGAAGCGTGGAATGTCGTCTGGGTTCGCCGGAGTGCAGAACGAACTGTTCTTCCTAGACAAGACTCAGATGCTATTCGGTGATGCCAAAGACTCTGTAGAAAAGATCACCGCTGAAGTAAAAGATCTCTAGGTCCCAATAACAAAGTAAACAAAAAAGCCCCCGGATGATTGCATCCGGGGGCTTTTTTTATTCGGGCTGTTGCTCACGATTGCTAGAAAGCTTCAGTCAGATTGCTATCAGGATTTCGAGGCGCCTTGTTCCAGAGTCGTTCCACCTGATATCTAGGCTTCCATCCAAGTACACGCCTTGTCTTTTCATTGTCGAATTTACGGTGTGGCAAATCGGGAAAGATGAAGAAGGCTTCATTTTTTGAGTCGAGTCGTTCCTCAGGAACTTCAACTGCCGCCCGAACAGCAGTTCCGCAGTCTTGCCACGAAGTCGAGAACGGAACCATGTCCTCGTGATAGACCACGGGAGCCTCAGGGCCACCCAAGTTCCAAGAATGCTTCATGTTGTAGTACAGCAATGTGATCACTTGAATACCATGTCGTTCACTGAACACTCGGCAAATCTCTTGCCCTAGCGCCTTAGTGTGTGCGTAGAGCCGTGTGCCGGGAGCGGGCGGCATATCTGGGGTGAGATCAAAATCCCATTCTTCGTACTGCTGCCCGACCATCTGAAAGTGCGGACCTGTAGTGATGACTCGTTTTATCCGGTGCTCACGGGCGGCGACCATCATGGCGTAGTTACCCATCGTATTCACATCGAACGCAATCTGACGATGAGGTCGCAAAACCGAGAGGTTCACGATCATATCCATGCCTTCGGCAGCTTTTACCACTCCATCAACATCATCGACTGACAACTTCTTAAACTCACCTGTGTATTCAGGGTAGGGATCGTTGATATCAGTCAGCAAAATGTCGTGGCGATCCTGCAAAGCTTTCACAGCCCAAGGTCCCAGCATTCCGTTTCCACCAAGAATCAGAATCTTCATGATGAGAGCCTTCCAGCTAGAGCGGGCAATAATCTCGCAGCTGTCTTCGTTATGAACCGCTGATGATCAACAGGAGACTGAACGTGAATATCCTGCCACTGAATTAGCTCCTGAGTCGTCAAAGCAGCCGCAAGCGATTCACCGATCACGCCATGAGATATAGCTGCGGTATCTTCTGGCCCGGCCGGCGAATTACCAATGAACGGCCAGCCTAATCGTAGGTTTACCACTTGAATTAGCCTGTCGCGGGCAAACTCTTTACACACGTATTCGGCCATATGTGCCACTAACAGTTCGATGTCATCTGCCGGAGGGTCGCTACGCCATTTTTCTGTCACCACGAGATTTTCCTCGTGATCCTGAAACAACTTCAATGTGCTGATGTTGATGTACCGCTTCACACCGGCGTCGGAAGCTGCCTGAAGCAGGTTGTACGTTCTGCGAGTGTGGTAGTCCATCAAGTTGGTATTCGACCCAGACTGACCTTGATATCCGATGTTCACAATCGCATCGATACCTACTACAAGCTCGTCGGTTTCGGCCCCGTGCCCTAGCTCGTTTGCAATGATATCTCCGTTGGCGTTTTCAGGAAGATCTGTGAGGCGCAATGTGTGACCACCGCCCAGTGCGCCAGCTGTTATTTGCGCCGTCGCAGAGGCAGCCGACGTTATCAGCACGTTCAATGTTCAACTCCGCTCGTTAGTGAAAGAGGTATTTGACCTGACCAACCCGAAATGTGGGCCGAGTTCGTAGATACTAACGCCATAAAGTCGTCAGAGTTCAATTCGTATCGACTAAATATTCGGTTTCTCTTTTCACGAATCACGCTCGCGACGGTCACCATCGACGCTTCGCCGGAAACACTCGATTGCGATGATTGCGTTTTGGTCGATGTGCACGAAGTAATAGACTCGAACACGCTGCTCACATCGAATGGTGAGATTCAGTTGTACGGGGCATACATTCTGGAACAGCCTGATGACTGAGCAATGCAAGTTGAAGATCGCCTTCGATCACTGGCGAGCACTCAGATTCGCATCCAATCAGGACCCATCGATTCCGTGCGCCGACACGATGACCACTACTACCTGTTCACAGAGCATGGTCGGTCGATCGACCAGAAGCTCATCGATGAAGGATTGGAACTGACTTAGAATCAGGATGGTCAGCATCTCGGATGGTTGCTGTTTAAAGATGCGAAGGCGAAAGAGTCAGAATCTGGCTGCCTTTGGCACGACTATCAGGCATTCCAACGCGGCGAGCCAAATGAATTCCGTATTCCTGGTCTCACCTATCGAGATTCATAATCTGCTCGATCTTCATCGAATCCGGGATGTATCATCAGTACTCGCAACTACTAATTGACCGTTCGCCCAAAACCGGTATCACCTGCCCGTCTCTCATATTAATCGAGGTACCTACGGCTTGATCTCCAAGAACTTGAAAACGCTCTCAGCGCGTCACGTGCCTCTATCGATCGCATTGTTGATCCTTTCAACGATCTTCATCACCGGCTGCGGATCAGGCCAAAGCGAAGACGAGTTATTTCCACAGATCAGTGATCCTGGTCAGATTTTTACATTGAAGGACGTTCTAACAACGCCTTACAAGGAACTACGCAACTACTCGACCGATCAACTCCCCGGCGCAACCGACGCTAGCTATGGCTTTATGAGGATTGGAAGCGGCGACCCGTACGACTTCGAGATTAGAGTCTACGAATCTCATCAAGAAGCCGTGCATCAGGGAACTGCAATGGCGATTGAAGGCACTGGTGAAAATGCAATTCTCAGCGAAGATGACGCTACTTTTAAAGAGGGCATCAAAGATCGCCGAACGATCATTGGCGGCGGTGTAGGCGGTGGAGCCCGAAGCGGAATCGGGCCAAAATTTGCTAGTTACTCAATTTTCGGAAATATCGTAATGCTGTGCCAAGGCTCCGACCCAGAAACATCACTTGAACGATGCGGATTAATGGCTAAAGCGCTGGTGCCAAGTGAATAATCTCAACATTCAGAGGTTGGTAGTGCCATTTCAGTTAGCGCTGGTGATTCTGCTTATCACAGTGGTTGCCTGTGGCGGCGGCCCGTCAGATAACGCTTCTCGTGCAGACCTAGTAAAAGTGGCTGATTATGAGCGACTACTTACGATCAACAATATCGAAAACGTGGGTTGGAAACGTGGCAAAACGTATGACGTTGAAGGACTCGATGGTGCAGAGGAAGCTTACGTTGGCTTCTGGACCCCGCCCGGTCTCGGTTCACTCAGCTACGAAATTCGCATTTACCCCAGCCATCAAGTCGCTGTTGAAAAGGGCACACCGTATGCAGAAGACGCCACAGGGGACGATGCGTCATTGAATTCAGAGGATGCGATGTGGGATGAAGGCGTACGCGATCGACGGATAATCGTTGGTGGCGGAGCGAGAGGCAGCCAGAATCCTCGATACTACGACTACGTAATACTTGGCAATATCGTAATTCTTTGCGAAGGACGAACTTCGGAGCATTCACTTGAACAATGTGCACCTTTCGTCGCAATACTCCGAGATGAAGGCGCATAATTACGCTATTGAGCTGTCGATGATCGCAGTTGTTCAGCTATTTGGTTAAATCTATGAATGACTACCGAGTTGTAAACAGGTATATTTGGCGAACCCGCCAGCGAACTCATTTTCATCATGCGCAACAGGTGGGATTCGAACAACGATAGGGAGCTAGTTTATGAATCAGGGAAACAGCAGCAAGGCACGGCTGCTGATACTGCTTTTAGCAGTCGCAGCACTCTCGATTGCGGCAGTAGCTTGCGGCAGTGACAGCGGTGAAGGTGTTGGATCAGAATTAGATGGACCGATCGCCAAGATCGACTCCACAGACCGTATCTATACAGCCGACGACATTAAAAACACGCCGTTCTTCAAAACTGACGATGATTACGATGTAGAAGGTCTGGAGGCTGCAGTAGCAGCCGTTTACGGTTTCTACGGCACTGACCCATACAAACGCAAGGAATACGAAGCTCGTTTTTACCCTGACCACGCAACAGCGATGGTTCAAGGAGTCGACTTCGCAGACGAAGCGACCGGTGCTGAAGCGGTACTCCTCAAGGACATACAGCGATGGGACGAGGGAATCTCAGACCGTCGACAGTGCGCCGGTAATGGTGGACACCACTCAGGCAAATGCGACAACCCAAAATACTTTGACTATGTTGTCATTGGAAACATGATTCTTATGTGTCAGGGCAAGGACACTGCAGAGGCTCATCTTGCATGTTCCGAGCTTATGCTGGTGGTCCAGTAAATCGTGTCATTGAACAATTTGACGATAAGAAATATCCCAGTTCTGGTTGTTGTTGCAATATTCGTAGCGATGGCAGCGGTAGCCTGTGGTTCTGATTCAGGAGCCAGCGGGGACGGAGCGGCTGTCGTTCGTGTTGTGGATAACGACCGCATCTACACTGTTGACGATCTAAAGAATGCTTTCGGTGTCAAGGGATTTAAGGATTACGATGTAGAAGAGCTTCCTGGAGCTCTTGAAGCTTGGAAGGTCATCTACAACAAACTCGACTACGAAGCCCGCTTCTACCCCACTCACGAAGATGCCATTGCACAGGGTGTACTTTATGCAGATTCTATAACTGGCGATGATGCAGTAGTAATAGGTGATGAGGTTCTGTGGGAAGAAGGGGAAAAAGACCGGAAAAAATGCAGCAGAGCAAGTGGAACCCCTCATTCAGGCTGTTCATATTCGGGCCGTTATCTTGAATACGTGATTCGAGGGAACATGATTCTTTTCTGTGAGGGAGATGAATCCCAAGAAGCATTCATAAACTGTGAAAATCTTCTAACACTTACTGATCCTGTGTAGCGTTACGCCTGACCAAAAAAGCCTAGTTACCACGTGTATCTGGGCTTTTTTTATAGAATTTTCCAAGCAGCAGCAGTCCGAGCGATTCAGTTCGGATCATCAGAGCACAAATGAAAATTGTAGAAATAGAGATATCAGTATTTGAGGTGCCGATTCATCCCGCTGTCACTAAGGTGATTGAATTCGGAACACCTTATAGACGACGTTGGAAGCCAGCGTTCCCGAGCGGTGGAAAAGTACCTGTTCAGGTAATCAAAGTGATCACTGATGGGGGAATCAATGGTTTCTGCACGGTGGGTGATTAGCGCTACACAGAACTTGATTGGCAGCAAATTGCGACACTCCGTGAACTGGCTATAGGTGAAGACCCGCTTGATCGAGATCGACTGTGGGCAAAACTGAACACTGCTTCAAGATTCCTCAATCCGGTCTGGTGGGGAGGTTTCGACAACTGCCTGTGGGACATAG
>Ga0115000_10002194_pt1 | contig 17061 bp, 19 predicted proteins | sample ArcticOcean_MG_C_6_FD_89690 | JGI IMG/M metagenome (GOLD analysis project Ga0115000, IMG submission 89690) | Marine microbial communities from western Arctic Ocean - ArcticOcean_MG_CB8_128 | ecosystem: Environmental > Aquatic > Marine > Oceanic | place: Arctic Ocean: Canada Basin | collected...
CAATGATTTCAATTGATGCCATTGATTCGCCTTCGTAGTCGTCAGCGATTTCGTCGAAGTCTTCAAGAATGTCTGCAGGAATAACAGAAGCTGCAGTTGCGCGTTCTTTTTCTAACTCTGCAAGTTGCTCTGCAATTTCGTCTTGGCGAACGTGTAATTCTTTTTCAGCTACTTTGGTGATTTTTTTACGCTCATCAATTTTCGCTGTAATTTCTACTAATGTAGTATCGAGCGTTTCGACAGAAGCCATTTCAATAAGCATCTCATCTTCAAATGCTTTGCGCTGATCTTTGAGCGTATTCACTTCTGCAAGAAGAGCTTTGTACTCTTTGTCATTAACCGCTTTGTTTAAATCTTCCCGAAGGCGTTCAACGCGTGCATCAATAGAACCAGTTTCAGTTTCAGCAACAGCGATGTTCGACTTGTGGTGTTTTAACCTTAGTTCGTTTTCGGACAGTTGAACAGAGATGGTTGTCATCAGTTTGGTTTGAACTTTGAGGTAAAGTTGCGCAGACTCAACGCGGCTTTGCAAACTGCGTACTTGCCTGTCAACTTTGTAAAGGGTCAGTAGATTGTCAATAAGTGGCATAGGGGTAATGATTCTAGCACAGTATTACGAACTTGGAAGCAACCAATAGGCGATTGGGCTCACAATCAGGAGTGAATCGAGCACGTCAAGTATTCCGCCTAGGCCCGGCAAAACTGTAGAGGCATCTTTTATACCGCTGTCTCGTTTGAAGACGCTCATAAGTAAATCGCCCAACTGCCCAAGTAAACCGAACAAAACGCCTATAAATGCTGCAAGAATCAATGAAATCTTGGGTTCATTCACAAGCCAATGATTATTAGCACTTGCAAGAAGTACAGCTGTGATTGAGGCTGCAGCTAGACCGCCAATGAGTCCCTCCCAAGTTTTGGCAGGACTAATCCATGGAATTAATTTTGTTTTTCCATAGTTGCAACCAACAAAGAATGCTCCAGTGTCGCACACTTTCACAACTGCGATAATGCCCATGATCCACCACGCGCTGTGGTCGCGGCGTAATAATAGTAAAAGACCAAACCCAAGGGCTACATATCCAGCAGTAGCAACAGTGAACGAGGCTCCAGAGAGGACACCTTCCAGTTGCTTTCCGCGAGCGAGCATGAACACCGTAAGAACAAAACTTAGGACAAGTATCGTAGCGAAAATTGCAAGGGCTTTTTCAACTTGCATATGGGAGGGGATAAGATAGACCGCAACAATCCATGCTTCCATTGAAAGAATGAGCATGGGAATACTGCACCGGATTCGAAGGTTGGTTGCCATAGAGCCAAACTCAAGTGCCGCAAGTGGTGCTGTAAGCATGGCTAAAATTGCTATTAAAAGACCAGGTTGAAAAACAATTCCACACTCCCAAGTAGTGGTACCAATGCATTCATCAAAATAGATAAGTGCGATGAGGGCAATGCTAAGTAGTGGCCCTGTGATTAAGCGATGTTTCAGCATTGCTGTCCCCATTCTTGGTAACCGCCAGCTATTGATTGGCAATTGGTAAACCCTATCGAGCGCATATACGTGACAAACGTACACGAGCGATTCCCAGATTTGCAATACACAAAGAAGGTGTCCTCTTTTTTATATGGAAAACTATCAATGCAAATGGTTACGTGTTGCAACGGTACGTTGATTGCGCCTTCGTAATGATCAATCTCGTATTCTTCGACTGCTCTGCAATCAATGAAAGAGTTGCAGGGCGAAGGCAAATCTTCGTATGCGATTTCTATTGGTGTGTTGTTTGCGTTCGCTTTCATGATTCGGTCATTCTACCCAACTACGCACGTTCTGCTTGCGCTCTACGTATAGCTTCTGAACCAACATCTGTCGAAAACCCTCGCCTCGAGAGTGCCGAGATAACCCGCCTGCGTGCAGTTACTTCATCTAGATTCGATACTTTTGCGAGTCGCAGACCTGCAAGTGTCGTTGCCAAGTCTTGCTCGCTAGAACCTGCAAGTTCTTCATCAATGGCTTGATCGGCATCTTCTCTTGAAATAAGTCGTTCTTGTAACTTCATGTGAAGCCACCTTCGGCTAGCTGGTTCTAATCTTGTCCAGTCTCTTATTCGAGCGCCCGCGTAGGTGATGTCGTCAAGCCAGCCATCTTCCGCAAGTTCTTCAGTAGTTGCACGTGCTATGTTTGCATCTATGCCACGCTTCATCAATCGCGCTGCGAGTTCTCGAACTCCCCATGCTTTTCTAGAGATAAGGTCAAGTGCCATTGATTTGCCAGTATCAATTTGTTCAAGTTGCGTAACAACTGAATCGCACTCTTCTGTCCACTCTTGGTCAACTGCAAGAGCCAGTTCTTCGACAGTTGAACGAGGAAGTGTGCAATGGAGTGTGCCATCAACGTAGACCATTGCAAAGTTGGGGTCTTTTTCAAGTGCTTGGATATCAGTGATGCTAGGCATTAACTCATAATGCTCTGCAAAAGTGCGCCCATTTCTTCTGTGGCATGCGCATCGCCCAATTCAGTTGCTTGCTGGATGCCTTCTTCGAGTGTTAGCGTTGCACCTGCTGTATCACCAGCATCTTCTTGAATTCTCGCTTTGTGGTACCACGCGTAGCAATAGGCAGGGTCAGTTTCTATAGTTTTATCAAACCATGCTATTGCTTCTTGGTGGTGCCCAGACTTGGCATGTTCCATCGCTATGCCGTACATACAAAAAGCATCGTGTGGGTCGCTTTCAAGAAGATTGCGTAATTGGGACAAACGGTCATCAGAGGGTGTAGACATGGGTGTATCATGACACGAATGGAAAAGATTTGCACAATTTGTACTACTATTTTTGCACTTGTATTTGCATGCAGTACGCAAGCAGAAGAGCTTACAGTCCGCCACGTCGTTGGTGGAAAAGCAGATTCCCTAGAAATTAACGGAAGTTATTGGTACCAGAGCCTTGGCGACAAATTGGTAGTGCTCAAGAAGAACTCTGGCGAACAAGTGGCAACTATTTTGCTAACTTCCTACGAGGGCGAGTCTTTTTGCAAAGATATTCTCATAACCAACAACGCACTCTACGCGCTGTTAGATTCAGGTGTTGTTGTGACGTGCACTCTTGCTGACCCAGCACTGCCAAAAGTTTTGAGCAGGGCTCTAGTGCAAGGACTTGGCAGTCAAGCTAGCGAGTTAGTTCAAGTGGGAGCATGGCCAATTGCACTTGGCAGGGGCGGTGCAATTCGACTTACTGACGGCAATCCCATTGTTGGAGAAACAACCAACATCACTGGCGTAGCGTTGTCTACCGAAAGCGGTGTTGCCTATTGCCTTGATGGCCAAATCATTGATTTGAACACAAAAGAAATTCTTGGGCAGGCAGATGTACTTGTTGCACTTGAAGATTCAGCGAATGCAGATTTTGGTTCTTCCATAGCAATTCAATTAAACTACGGAAGCACAGTTGTTAGTTTGTTAACCCCAGCAATGACACCATTCGGTACGCAAGAAAGTAGCGTAGTCATTGAAGGCAATTATCAGAACATTTTATCTCGCGGTAGCCGGTTGCTTGTTACGACAGACGTCGGTGTGTATGTCATTGGTATAGCGCCAGATGAGCTTCGTGTTTTGCGAAAGTTTGATATCAAAGGTGTACGCGATGCAGATATTATCGCGTCAAATTACCTTGCGCTCTGCGGCGAATTTGGTCGAGCAATATATCGAATAGAAGCAGACAAAGGCGGCGATGGAAATCAACTACTGCGAGTAGTTTCAGCAACTGGAACATTTGCTCCTGGGGTTTCTGACATACGCGGTGTGCATGTGCCAAACGGGGATACTTCTCTTTGGTATGAATTTGATGAAACAGTTACGTTCTTTGATACTCCAGCAACTGTTATTGATGCGCAAACCTCAGCAGTTGTCTTGGGTTTAGAAGCCAATGTGAATCCAGAAACTGGCGTATGTACGACAACAGGATCTAGCAGAAGCGATGAATCAGTCATCACGAGTTTAGGAGCTAGGACGGTAGTTTCAATTGAAGGACGTATTTGGGTTGGTACTGTGAACGGTGTGACTGTATTGAGCGGGAGTGCAGATGGCGGCAACGTAGAAGTCGCGTCGATTCAGTTAGCAGGTCCAATCGTGCAGTTAATCCCTTTATTTGACGGCAGCGCTGCATTTGTTTCTGAAGCGGGAATGGTTGGAATTATTGAACTTACTCAACCAGTTGTCGCGTTAGAACAGTAACGTTTGCAAATACTATCATCGCTGCATGTGCCGCCACGTTTCTTGCAGACTGCTCGGCCGTGGCTAACAAGTAGATGACTTAACATTGTCCAATTTTTTTGCGGAAAAAGTGCCATTAAATCTTTTTCGATTTTTACAGGCGTTGTTTCTGTTGTAAGGCCAAAACGCTGTGCCAGCCTACCGACGTGGGTGTCAACTACTACGCCTTCGTTTTTTTTGAAGGCATTCCCTAGCACAACATTAGCAGTCTTTCGTGCGACGCCCCGCAGAGTTAAAAGGTCCTTCATTGTATCTGGCACCACACCTCCAAAATTATCAACAATCAAATTTGCAGACGTGTACAGCGATTTGGCTTTACTGCGAAACAACCCAATAGAAGATATGTAGGGTTCAATTTCTTCTGGCGAAGCAAAAGTATAGGACTCCACCGTGGGGAAGGCTTTGAATAATGCAGGCGTCGCCTTATTTACTCCTACGTCTGTCGCTTGCGCGGAAAGAATAGTTGAGAAAAGTAGTTCAAGAGGCGAAGTGTAATGAAGTGCACAGTGTGCATCTGGATACCGCTCGCGCAATGCATCGTAGATTTTCTTTGCTTTCCGTTTATCCATGATTTGGAAGTTCCTTTCCCTCAGACCACGTTGTGCCATCTGCCCACTTCTCCTGTTTCCAGATTGGCACGCGTTGCTTCAAGAGATCTATCAAGAACTGGCATGCAGAAAATGCCTCTCGTCTATGTGCGCAACTGACTGCAATGACCACGCTCGCTTCATGAATGGGAACCAGACCGATGCTGTGTGTTATGTGGATGTAGGAAGCAGAAAACCGAGCAATAGCTTCGTGTGCAATGTTCTCTAATTCTTGCGTAGCCAACTCGGTATAACATTCATATTGCAAGGCGGTTAGGTCTCCGTGCGTTGTATGCTGTTCTGGTCTGGTTCTACCAACAAAAATGCAATCGCCTCCGCAAGCACTTGGTGGAAGCACGCTAGCAGAGCGTACATCTACAGCGGATGGGACAAAATTGATTTGGATTTGTTGCATTGGCACAGTGGATACATCTTACACGCAGGAGCCTCTAGGGTAGACTTCGCATATGGCACACGGACCTTCAGAAACAAAAGCCCATGTTGCGGTGTTAACCGTCAGCGATTCGCGTACACTCGAAAATGACACGAGTGGAAATTCTATTGTGGAAATGCTACTCTCCGAGGGGCATGTTGTTTCATGTAGGTCAATTGTTAAAGATGAAGCAAGCGAAATTCTTGCGATCGTTACAGGGTCCATTCGAGACGCCGCAGTGCAGGTAATCATTGTCACTGGCGGAACTGGGGCTTCGAAACGTGATAGCACCCCAGATGTGGTCGAACCACTCTTTTCATCAACGTTGCCAGGATTCGGCGAGTTGTTTCGTTCGTTAAGTTTCAGTGAAATTGGAAGTGCAGCGATGTTAAGCAGAGCGGAGGCTGGTTGGGTTGATTATGGCGAGTCGCGAAAGCCAATATTCCTATTGCCCGGCGCAACAAACGCAGTTCGTCTTGCACTAACTTCACTCATAATTCCTCAGTTAGGGCACTTGCTCGACGTGTGTAATGAAGGAGCAGTGCAATGATTTTGGTACATGGCATTGATGTTATAGATGTAGAGCGCATCTCGTCGATGCTTCAGTCACATGGGCAGAAGTTTCTTGATCGTTGTTTTACGAAGGTAGAACAAGAAGCGGCGAACGTATCTTCCCAAGATATGAGAGACCAGCGACTTGCCGCACGGTATGCCGCTAAAGAAGCGGTGCTAAAAGCGCTGGGAACTGGTCTAGCTGGCGGAATTGAATGGATAGATATCGGCGTAGTACGAGCAGATGGGCCGCCAATGGTACAGTTGTCAGGCAAAGCAAAAGAAGTGGCAGATGCACAAGGCATCACAGATTGGAGATTAAGTTTGACCCACGCAGGCGGAATAGCAATTGCAAGTGTGATCGGATTTGGAGATATACAATGAGTAAGCGAAAAGGTCCAGCGTTGTACGAGTTAATTTCGTCCGCTCGAGAGTCGGAACAAAAACAAAGTCCAGATACACCTGAGCGTCAAGAGCAAGATGTTGACTTGCAGCGGAACGTACTTACTCCAGGCAGGGCGATACGAATGTCGATTGGAACAATCGGAGTCGTAGCAGCTGTCTGCATTGCCCTAATTATTATTTCCTACACAGCGGGGTACCAAAATGGCATAGCGAAAGGTGATGCGGCAAGGGATGATTATGCCGCTCGTTTACAAGAAGTATTTGTAGAACCAATACAGCCGCCTATTACAACCAAAAACCCCACATTGCCAATAATTCCTCAGCCAAGAGCTGAGCTTGGAAATACAGCGTGGGGTCCAGTCTTAAGTGACCCAAGGCGACCGGATTTCTATCATTATGTGCTTATTAACACCACAAAAGAGGGTGCGATGCAATTAGCCTCATTCTGTAGGGTAAAAGGACTTGAAACATATGTCGTTTCAGGTCACAATACGCGACGCTTCAATGTTGTTGCATTCCCTGGCTCTGCCAATCGAAATTCACCAGAAATGAAGCTTGTTCAGTCAAAAATTCATGCCATTGGGCAAGAATGGGCTGGGACCAAGGAGGGTCGCGGAAGCGATCTGAAAGATGCGTACCCCATTCGATAAAGTATCGATACCAATAATTTTTAACGTTATGCAGGAAACTAAGTTATGAGCCTACACAGAAGTTTGAAAACAAAGCCAGCTGGTCTAAACCAACACAGAAATGTATTAAAGCGTGCTGAGCGTATTGAGCATCTTGCAAACGAAGATAAGTTTGATCCAGAAACGGGTTCACCTATGGGACTTCCAAAAGTGGGAAGCCGCAAAATGAAAATTGCAGGCAAAGCTGCCGGTGCTGATGAAGAGTCAACTGACACACCAAGCGAAGAGTAATTTTGAGTTCGTCGCTCGACATTGAGCGTCTCCTTTCAGAACGCGTCAAAGATATTGAAACCTCAGGGATACGTCGCGCTTGGGCATTAGCGCAAGCTTGCGAAGACCCTATAAACTTATCTATTGGTCAGCCTGATTTCTGTGTTGATGACTCTATAAAACAAGCCGCTATTGATGCAATTCTTCAAGACAAGAACGGATACACCCAAACAGCAGGTGTTGAAGAATTGTTGCACTCAATTCACAATCGATTGCATTCGCAGTATGGTTGGGAATTTGGACCGCAATCTACTCTTGACGCGATGGTAACTTCAGGAACCGCTGGGGCACTTACGCTTGCATGCCTTTCGATTCTTAGTCCAGGTGATGAAATTATTGTTCCAGACCCATACTTTGTCATATATCCAACTTTGGCACGCATTGCTGAAGCAAAAGCAGTTTTATGCGATACGTATCCTGATTTTCGTATGACTGCTGAGCGCATTGAAACATGTATAACATCAAAAACGAAAGCAGTGCTCATTAACTCTCCAGCGAACCCAACGGGAGTTGTGCTCACAGAAAAAGAAGTCACCGACATTGCGATGTTATGCAAAGAAAGAAACATTCTTCTTATTACTGATGAGATTTATGATGAATTTGTGTTTCCGCCAACAAACCATGCGAGCCCCGCATCTTCTAGCGAAGATGTCCTTGTCATACGTGGCTATGGTAAAACCTACGGTTGCACTGGGTGGCGAATGGGCTACGCTGCTGGACCTAAGTTATTGATTGATGCAATGCTGAAACTGAAGCAACAAACGTTTGTTTGTGCACCCTCGGTTATGCAACATGCATTAGTGAATGCGTACGATGTAGACCTTACTCCGCTTATTGAACGCTTTACAAAACGAAGAGATATGGTGGTCGAGATGTTGGGTGATGTTACAGAACTTGTTGTGCCTGAAGGAGCGTTCTATGCGTTCCCAAAAATTCCAAAAAAGCTTGGCATGTCTGGAATAGATTTTATTTCCAAAGCAGTGGAGCACGATGTTCTTGTCATACAAGGCGATGTCTTTTCTCATCACGACACACATTTTAGAATTAGTTACGCTGTTCCAGAAGACAAACTAGAGCGTGGTTTGAGTGTCTTGCGAACCCTTTTGACATAAAAAGGCCCCGTCGACGAAAATAAATTAACGCCGACGAGGCGGAGGGGAGAAAGATAATTTCTACCTCGGCCGTATTCTCCCTCGTGCATGAGGGAAAGTTAAATTAGGGTAAATGCAGCTTCAAAAGCGGCGATTTGAGACGCTGAGGCGTACTTTTCACGTACTAGCGTGGCGCCATTTTTGGCTATTTTTGAGGCGGTTGCTCTGTCATGGAGCACGCGTTCTATAGGCAAAGCCCATGAATCAGTAGCGATCAAAGCGGTTTCTTCATCGATAAGCAAATCGAAGCCAGGTATTTCAGTAGCGATGACGGGAATTGATGCAAGCATGACTTCAAGCAACAGCGTTCGCATTGGCATTGTTTTTGATGGAACAACGACAACGTCAGATTGGGTCACAAGCGTGCGTAGCGATGCCATATCACGCATGCAGGTAACTCTGTCTTGCATGTGTAACGTTTGAATTTGCTTTGTAAGTTTGGATTGATGTTTCCCAGTACATTCAAGAAAAACATGAACGTTTTGTTCTTTCTCAAGTGCGAGTAATATTTTTTCTGTGTTTCTGTAATTGCTCGCTGCATCAAGAACTGAAACACATCTGTTTGCATTCGTTGGGACTGATTCCGTAACATGCGACGGTACAGCTCCAAGAGGTACAAGCGCAGAACGGTCACTGCCTACTGTGCGAGTGATTGTTTGTTCAAGCGAGTGCGTTGCTGAGAGCCATCGCCATACATGCGATGATTTTTTCGCGCGTTTTGCTTGTTGCATAGAAACAACTTCTTGAAGTACTGGAGCGTCGTACACTTTTGAAAGATCACGAGCAACTTGCTCTGCATCCGTCCCAAAAGCGACAATTGCAGTAATGTCAATTTTTTCTAGTGCGTGAATTAGTTCGTCCCTACGTGTATTTCTAAGGAGCATTGAGACAGGCATCGGTGTTGTGATTCGTTTTGCTAAAGATACTGCGCGTTCATGCAGAGCAGGTTCATCGTGCGGTGTAGGGGGCACTATGCGGACCACTTGGTTTCCGTCGTTTGCAAGCCCCACAACAAGGCGGTTTAGCATTGCATGTTCCTGATCTATTCTGTCTTGTGACATAATCATGACGACGCTCATGTGGATATTCTCGCAGGTTTCAGCGGCTCAAGTGCTTCCGCCATTTTAATTGGTACTGCAGTTGGTTTTCTTGTTTCAAGGTCAACAAGTACCCAGAGCGTTTTGCAAACGCAGACAACACGGGGTGTATCACCCAACGCGTGAATATACGAAGTGCGCCAAGATTTTACTCTCCGCACATCGTCTACCCAAGTGGTGAGTAGCAGTTGGTCAGTTGGAGTTGATTCAGAACAGTAATCGATTTCATGTCGCGCTACAAACCACATTACTTGTGCATCAAGAAGCGCTTCGCGTTTCCAACCACGTGAATCGCAATGCAACTGCGCAGCTTTGTCAATCCATCGAAGGTATTCGATATTGTTGACGTGTTCGACCTCGTTGCTTGTTTGGTGGGGAAGAATTGTAATAGTGCACTGGAACGGATTTGGGTGCAACGTTTCATTGAAAGAAACATATTCTTGCTTTGCACGTGGATGTATAGAGAGTGATGTCATTGAGGCAGACTCCTCAAATAGTCCCACGTGTAAATGCCAGTGCTGTGTCCATCTGAAAACGTAAAGCGGATAGCGTAATTCCCAACAAGTTGGGCATCTTCGATTGTGATTGGACCTCTACTGGTTGAAGGCAGTATTGCTAATGGATTTTGTTGTAAATCTTCCCTCGTTGCTTTTGAATCTGCAGAGGGAGACATTTTTCTTAGTAGCTCGCATGAATAGAATGAAGCAGATTGGTCATTCCAATCCACATGAAGACCATCTTCTTTTTTGATATCAAAATGTACTGGTGTATTAGACACAACGAGGATTCTACTATGATGCGCAGTATGACATGCAACTCGCACCCCGCAGATCGAATGTGCAAGGCAATTGATAGAGTTTCTTCTCCAATGTGCGTTGGAATTGACCCTGTGCAATCAAAATTGCCAGAAGCACTGCAAGGGCTTGATCCTGTTGAAGCATTTCAAATCTTTTGCGGAGGCATTTTAGATGCCGTCGCGCCATACGCAGCATCCGTAAAATTCCAATCGGCTTGCTTTGAACGGTTAGGTGCAAGCGGGGTATCCCTCTTGGGCGAATTGCGAATGCAAGCGCAGTCGCTTGATCTCCAAATTATTTTAGACGCTAAGCGCGGTGATATAGGGATTAGTGCGGCTCATTATGCTGCTGCCGCGACCGCAGATGGACCATGCGATTGGGTTACGGTAAATCCTTATCTGGGAATTGATGGAATTATTCCGTTTATCGATGCAGGGCTTGGAGCGTACTGTTTAGTAAGAACATCGAACCCAAGCGGTGATGCAATTCAAAAGCAACAACTTGAAGACGGGCGAACAGTGGCAGAATCAATAGGCTCGTTGTTACACGACCTTGGGAACAATTATCTAGGCAAATCGGGGTGGAGTGCCGTTGGTGCTGTAGTTGGTGCTACGAAGCCAGTAGAGGCAAGCTCGCTTCGAAACATAATGCCAGAGCAAATGTTTTTAATGCCTGGCATTGGTGCGCAAGGAGCAAAAGTTTCAGATGTTGCATCGTGTTTCGGCGATGGGCATGGTGCGCTCGCGACTGCAAGCAGAAGCGTTACGTATCCAGAGTTTGGCGCCAACTGGCAGGATTCGATTTCTTCTGCAGCGCAGACACTTTCGTTAGAATTGCAAGCGAATACAACAGCATGAATAAGACAGCAGTCATCATTATTGGAGTTTGCTTAACAATTTTGTTCGGAGTGCCAATGATTTTCAGAGGGGATTACGTTGAACGATCGGAAAATGCACGGCAAGTCATTATTATTTCTCCTCACAACGAGCAGATACGGCACGAGTTTGGTGAAGGCTTTGCAAAGTGGCATTCGCGAAACTATGGAGAAGATGCAGAAGTTGTTTGGTCCGTTCCAGGAGGTACAAGTGAGATTCGCCGTATGTTGCAATCGCAATATACGCACGCTCTTGAAATTGGCAACGAACCAGGCGGTGAAGCAGATTTAGTGTTTGGTGGTGGTTCGTACGAACACACAGTTTTAAAAAAAACAATTACTGAAGTCCGTAACGGGAAAGAAGTATCGACTACTATTAGTGCCCCTGTATTTTTCTCGGATGAGGTGATTGCAGACGTGTACGGCGAAAATATCATTGGTGACGTGACGCTGTACGATCCAGAAGGGCACTGGTACGGGCTCGCGCTTTCTGGTTTCGGCATTGTGTACAACAACGAAATATTAGAAGAGCTTCAACTTGACTCTCCGCAGAAATGGGAAGCACTTTGCAATCCACTGTTGTTAGGAAAACTTGCTTTAGTAAACCCAGCGCAATCTGGTTCTGTGACAACGGCGTTCGAAGCAATCTTAAAAAATCTTGGCTGGAAACGCGGTTGGGAAGTGATGCGAAGGGCTGCTGCAAACTCCCGTTATTTTTCAGCAAGTAGTTTAAAGCCACCTGCGGATGTAAGCCAAGGCGATGCCGCGATGGGCATTTGTATAGATTTTTACGGACGGTATCAGTCCCAAGCCGTTCGAAATGCAGACGGTACTTCGCGTATTGGCTACGTCGACCCTCCAAACGCCACGATGATAGACCCTGATCCGATATCGCTACTTACTGGTGCTCCGAACAAAGAAATTGCATTGCGGTTCATGCAATATTGCATGACAGAAGAAGCGCAGGCTCTTTGGCAATTTTCAGCACAGGACAGTAACGAAGACGGGCTTGGGCCAGATACTTGGGAACTTCGTCGAATGCCAATTCGCCGTGATATGTATGTGTTGCATATGGACAGAATGATCGACCAAGTAAACCCGTTTGAATCAGCTAGGCCTGCGCCGTATCCAGATAAAAATATGCGTTCGTTTATTGCACCTATATTTTCTGGAATGGCGATGAACCATCACGAAGATTTAGTAGCCGCTTGGACAGCGATTATTTCCCATCCGGCGTATCCAGAAACAGTAGACATAGTGACAGCTGAAGATGTAGATAATATGCAACTGAAAGCGATGCTGACTGCGTTTGACGCGATGCCAACATTTGCAACCAAAAGCGGTGATGAATTGTCAATGGAGTCGAAAGACAATCGCAAAGCACTCAAGTACGGATGGATGCGGAAGAGTGATTGGAATGAGAATGGGAATTTGTGGCATGTTGAAAGTAATGGAACTGAAACAATGAGAAGAATGGCAGCTGAATTTTTCATACACCAGTACGAATTGGTAGTAGAAGAATCAGTATCTTCTGAGCATTCCCAATGAAACCTTGCGCCGCAATTCTAACGGTAGGCGATGAATTAATTCTAGGCGACCGTGTGGACACAAATGGGCCATGGCTCTCGCGAACGTTACTTGAACATGGAATTAAAACTTCGGAAAGATGTTCAGTTTCAGATTCAATTCCAGCGATTTCCAAAGCGATTATTCGGCTTGCCAAACTGAACTCGATTGTGTTCGTTACCGGCGGTTTAGGTCCTACCGAAGACGACCGAACTACCGAAGCTCTTGCGGATGCGTTGGGCGAACAATTAGTTCATGACGACGATGCGCTAGCCTCGATTGAGAAATGGTTCGAAGCTAGGGGAGTTGTTCGACCGCCTCAAAATGATATTCAAGCTATGCGGCCAATATCATCAGATTGGATCGAAAATAAAGCCGGCACAGCACCAGGGTTGCTTGCTACGATTGGCAATTGCACCGTTGTTTGTTTGCCTGGTCCACCATCAGAATTACAGCCGATGCTTGGTACTATTTTACCCGACGTGATTGCTCCAATTGACTGCACCGGTCCCGTATGTACAACGGAAGTGCGTGCATGGGGTATGCCCGAATCAGTCGCAGGCGAAAAAATCGCTGCGTTCATGCAACAACAAGAACCAAGAGTATCTATCTTGATGGGTAAAGAGGGAATTGTTGCCCGCGTTACAAGCGCAGATGCATCACTCGTAAAGGGAACAGTTTCAAGAATTCAAGAACTATGGTCTCCGTGGGCATTTGGAACAAACGAAGCAACCCTAGCATCCTCAATTGGCGAACTCCTTGTCGGTGGTAGTGTCTCTACAGCAGAATCATGTACTGCTGGATTGCTTTGCGATGCATTTGCAAACACTCCCGGCGCAAGCAAATGGTTTGTTGGGGGCTGGGTCACGTACGCTAATGAAATGAAAATGAGCCAACTTGGCGTTGCAGGAGCTTTGATTGATTCCGCAGGAGCGGTTTCAGCAGAAGTCGCAAGAGCGATGAGCGAAGGCGCGGTTGCATGCAGCGGTTCACTAGCAGCCGTAAGCACAACAGGAATTGCAGGGCCAACTGGCGGTACCACACGTAAGCCATTAGGTACAGTCTTCATCGGTTGCACCGTTCACGGCGACACGACTGTACGCGAATTTAGATTTACAGGAACTAGAAATGAAGTGCGGCAACGCGCCACGTTTTCAGCATTGCAGATGCTACGGTTTCGTGTACTTGATTTAGATGTGCCAACAATGTGCTGGCAACATGGCGAAGTCTTCACATGAAATACGTTGATGTTTTTGTAGGGCTTGGAAGTAATCTTGGAAACAGGGAATCGTTTTTAGCTTCGGCAGTACTGATGTTGCAGAATCATGAACAGATTTACATTGTTAAAGAAAGCACAGTGATAGAGACTGCACCAGTGGGTGACATTGAGCAGGGTGCCTTTTTGAATCAAGTCCTTCAAGTTGAAACAGAACTTGAGCCGGCAGTGTTGCTCAACAGTTGCCTTGCAATCGAAGAGTCTCAAGGAAGAGTAAGAGGCGAGAAATGGGGCCCCCGAACGCTTGATATTGATATCCTCTTTTATGGGAATCATGTGCTCGACGCTCCATCGTTGCATGTTCCACATCCAGAACTACATCTCAGGCAATTTGTACTAGGCCCGCTAGCAGAGATTGCTCCAGAATTTGAACACCCGGTTTGTAAAAAAAACATGCGAGAGTTATTGGAAACTCTGTTATCGTAAGCATGTAGAAAAAGGAATTTATTATGAAATGTACAACATTACTTGTTACAACTCTAGTACTCACATGCACGCAAGCCATTTTTGGTGGAACTAAAAAAGAGGCCATAGACTTACTCAGTGCAGTGCACACGAAGTATCAAAAGGCTGGGGCGCTTGTTGAACAGGTTGTTGTTACATTTCCTGCAATCAAAGATGGCGCTGACCCGTTGAAGCAAGTTGTCAAACTTGTACTCACGGATGATAGTGGGCAAGTTTCCTCAGATGGTGTTCTCAAAATTTGGGATGGGGAATCTTTGTTTGTCGAATTTGGAAATTCGCCAGAAGCGTATTTTCAAGTAGATGCGAAATCTATGCGGGCTGCACTTGAAACGCTTTCAGGGTACGGTGGAACTCCTTGGTCAGTTCCGCTACGCGATAGTCGCGTACTCAAAACATGGGTCGCAGGATGTTGCATGAGCGACTCAGTAGCAGAAGTGATTGATGTGCGACCTGACACAAAAAAAGTGGGTTCGCAAATTATTCTATTGAAAAGTGATAATGAAGAGGCACTCGTGCATGTTTCTTCTGAAAACATCGTTACAAAAGTGGTGAACACTCTGCACCGAGGCGGCGAAGGATTCATTGTAACTCGAGATGCTACGACGAACATATACGACAAGGTGCCTGCTATAAAATTTGATACTGCGGGTAAAACTCGAGTGAAGACGTTTCATGATTTAAAAATACGCGCAGAAAATCAAAAAACGGATACAGCGTCAAAAGACAAAACGAAAGAAAAAAAACTAGAAGCTGCTCCAGATTTCACCTTGCAAACACTTGATGGTTCTGGTTCCGTAACATTATCTGATTTGAAGGGGAAGGTGGTTGTTTTGGATTTTTGGGCAACATGGTGCGGACCATGTAGGAGAGGTCTTCCATTGCTGAACGAATACGATGCAGAGTATGGGAGTGACTTGGTTAAAGTTTTTGCTGTAAATGTATGGGAACGTGGAGACAAAAAGCAATGGCTAGAGGCAGTGCAAACGTTCTGGAAAGACAATAAATATAAGACTGCTGTATTGCTTGCTTCTGAGGATAAATCACTTTCTGAAAAGTACGGAGTGACAGGAATCCCCACAACAGTAGTGATCGATACGAACGGAAACATCTTTAAAATTCATAAAGGGTTCACATCCGAGATGATTAGTGATCTGAAGAAATCGGTCGAAGGCGCGTTTAAGGCCTCAAAATAGAGATTAGAGTACGTGCTTTTTGAGCAATAGGGCGTTTCTGTGGGCAGTTCTATGTTATCCTGTTCGTTCATAAATTCTCAAACACACTAGGAGTCCCAGATGAAATTATTTACACTACTTACAGCAATTGCGATTACACCAATTGCCTTGGCGCACCCTGACCATACACCGGAACATCCTGAGCATCCCTCGGATCATCCTGAGCACCCCTCGGATCATCCTGAGCACCCAGAACAACCAAGCGACGCAGTTGATAACGACGGCGCAAAAGAAGCAGAAGCGCTTCTGATGAAAGTACATAAAGTGTACAAAAACGCCGATGCAATTATTGAAACAGTAACAGTAACTATGCCAGTGATGATGCCAGGCGAAGAGCCAGAACAAATTACACTCACTTCTTCAATTGATGCAAATAGCGGAAAAATCAGTGTTCAAAATCAACATGATGCTGTGTGGTCAGACGGGACAATCAAAATCACCCTAGAGGGGATGGACGAATCGTATATTCAAACAGAAGCGAAAACATTTTCTGCTGGTCTAGACTCAGCGCTTGGTGGACAAGGCATGCCAGGCATGTGGACAATACTCCTTCGCGAAAGTGACAAAGCGAGTGATTGGTACGAAGCCTTTTCCCTCGGAATGCCAGGCGTTGAAGTAATCGGCGTTACAACAAACGGTGAAGCAAGCGTTGTTGAGATGAAAACAGGGATGGGTGGAGTTGCTATTCATGTATCAGCAGACAACACAATTGATCGTGTTGTTATGACAATTGAACAGCCGGGAATGCCCGTTATGGAAATGGTCGCCGTTGCAGAAGTTGCTTTCAAAGACGCCATTCCGGCTGTTAGTTTCGATGCTGGCGATCGCAAGAAGTACGATTCACTAGAAGCAATTTTTGCTGAAATGGATGGCGGCTCAGGCGAAGAGGGTGGCGATGAAGCGGGCTTAATAGGCAAAACCGCTCCTGATTTTACTTTTGCAACACTAGAAGGTGGAGAAGTAACACTATCAGACTTGAAAGGCCAAATTGTCATTCTTGATTTTTGGGCGACTTGGTGTGGCCCGTGTAAATTGGGTCTCCCACTACTCAACGAATTTGATGCATGGGCACAAAAAGAAGGTCTCAACGTAAAAGTGTTTGCATTGAACGTTTGGGAAGGCGATGATGCAGCAAAAAACCTAGCAACTGTCAGTAAGTTTTGGTCCGACAACAAATACACGACAGCAGTCCTCATGGGCAGCGGTGATGAAGCGCTTCCTAAAAACTACAATGTGAAGGGTATTCCTGCAACATTTGTTATTGGCGTAGATGGTAAAGTTCTTGAATCGCATATCGGCTACGACAAGAACATGGTAGATACACTGAAGAAATCAGTAACAGATGCTCTTGGTGGTGGCGATAAGCCTGACCATCCTGACCATCCTGACCATCCTGACCATCC
>Ga0115000_10002201_pt1 | contig 17033 bp, 13 predicted proteins | sample ArcticOcean_MG_C_6_FD_89690 | JGI IMG/M metagenome (GOLD analysis project Ga0115000, IMG submission 89690) | Marine microbial communities from western Arctic Ocean - ArcticOcean_MG_CB8_128 | ecosystem: Environmental > Aquatic > Marine > Oceanic | place: Arctic Ocean: Canada Basin | collected...
CGACGCGCGGGTGACGGCGCCACGCCCCCGCCCCCCATGAACGCCACGGCCCTCGCGCCGGCGCGCCGGTCGCCCGCGGGCGCGGCGCTGGCGCGCGCGCCGCCGCCGGGCCGCTCGCCCGCCGCGTCGGGCCCGAGCCCGGCGCTCGCCGGCCTGCAATCGAGCAAATCGCCGGCGCTCGCGGGTGCCGGCCTGCGCGGCCGCTCGCCCGGCACCGGCCCCCAGAAGTCGCCCGTGGTTTTATCATCAAAGAAGCGCCAGCGCACGCCACCCTCGGCCAGTAGCAAGAAGCCGGAGCTGCCCTGGACCGATTTAGTTTGCGTCGGCAAGGGCACGTACGGCGAGGTCTATAGGGCGCGACCGGACGACGCCCGGAGAAAGACGCAGGGCAACGTCGTGGCCCTCAAAAAGTTTATTCAAAGGGACGACGACTGGGGCTTCCCCATTACGACCTTGCGGGAGCACAAGATCTTGCTCAAGTTGAGGCACGCCAATCTCATCAGATTGCACGAGGTCTTCTCACCGGCACCCTCCTACAAGTCGCCGGTCTTCATGGTGTTTGAATATGCGGAGCTCGACCTGGAAATCGTGATCCAGTCACCCGTGGTGAGGACCATCGACGAGGCGCGAACCAAATCCATCGTGCAGCAGATTCTGGAGGGCGTCCACTACATGCACGCCAACCAGGTCATGCACCGGGACCTGAAACCTTCGAACTGTCTAATCACGCGGAAGGGCGACGTGAAGATATGTGATTTTGGGCTAGCTAGAAGCTACAAGCCCGGGCATGCTTATACATTACCTGTCGTGACACTGAACTACCGCCCTCCTGAATTATTGTTAGGTTGTAGGCATTATGGGCCACCAATAGACGTGTGGTCCGTGGGAGCGATCTTCGCGGAGCTGTTCAAAAGAGAAATCGTGGTCACGGGCCGGGACGAGGGCGACTATTTACAAAAGCTCTACGCCTTATGTGGCACGCCGCGCGAAGTGGACTGGCCCGAGGCCAATAAGATCTGCAAGCACTGGCGCGAGGCCTGTGGTTTAAGATGCGATAAAATCACCACGGAGCCTTATGCAGTGGCGGCCTCCCAGCCGCGCCGGCGGCGCATTCTGGAGACCTTCGCCGAGGAGGGCGCGGCGGCCGCCAAACTACTGGACCGGCTACTCGCTCTTTCTCCGACGCAGCGCGTGACGGCCAAGCACGCGCTAGACGACGACTTCTTCTGGGAGGGCGACCCGCCGCTGCCCGCCGGAAACCGGTCCCTGCCCTGGGACTGCGACCTCGTGCGCGCGTCGCGCGACGACACGCAGCGGAGCCAGGCGCGGGCGCGGCAGAGGAAGGCCGCGGCCGCGAAGGCTCAGTCATAGTTCACAAAAATATTTATGCCGCTGGGCACGTGCCCTTTGACCGCCGCCGCGGGCGCCCGCCGTATTACGAGTACTCGTCCTCGAGCAGCCTCTCCCCCATGGTGTCGTAGCACGCCTGCTCGGGCGGGCACCACGGCCGGACGGCGTGTTCCCGCGTCGTCTCGGTGTGGGGCTTGAACGCGCCGTAGTCCCTATCATGAGTATAGGAGACGCAGTCAAGATCCGGCTCGCCCTTCTCCCAGGCGTAGCGCGCCCGTCTTCTGTGGTAGGTCCGGGACGCCCGCCACCGGTGGTTGTGGTTCCAGATGATGAGGTTGCGCCGCTCCCCGTCCTCGATGTCGTCCGCGCCGTGGCGCTTCGTGCCCAGGTGCACGACGACGCGGCCCCTCTCGTGCTTATAGCGCAAGGCGAACTTGCGGTGCCTTGGACTCCCGGCGTCGCCGCAGAAGGTGAGGCCGGCGCCCGTGAAGTTGCTGTTGAGGTAGACGTTAAAAGTGACGTCCGAATCATCTGTATGCATGTCGAGGCCGGGATCTTCGTCGCTCTTGTAGCGCACGACGAAGGAGTGATGGGCGTCGAAGCGCGTCGCCTCGAGCGGCCACAGTAATCGCGCCACGGGCCACAGGATCTCCTGCTGCAGCTCCGTGATGGCGTCCATCAACCCGATCTCGTTTACAATTAATCCGTAGTTGTTCATGCTGTTCGGCCTCCGGACAGGTAGACCAGACGCGTCGTAATCATCTACCTCCGCGAGGAACAATTTACAGAACGCCTTCGAGAACAGTTCGAAGGAGTAGACGCCCGCCGACTCCCTTCTTACCGCATCGTGCAGATACCCCTCTCACGCGGCCGTTGCGACTTCGCGCGCCTCGGGTGCCAGCCATTCGTCTCTTAATAGTGACGCGAACAATTTGGGAAACCGCCGCAGCGGCACGTACAGCTCCTCCGGTGTCGGCAGCGTCGCGTTTGGAGCCGTAATCGGCTGTTTGTGAAGGCTCCGCTTCCAGCCTTTCAAACTCAGCAGCACGAGAAATGCGGTGCTGAAGACACTGCGGAGGACTGCTGGGTGAGCCATGTGGGCCGTAGCGGCTGCCCGGCCTGCGGGGCTAGCTAGCTGGGGCAGCCACTGCATTAGCGTACGTGCGGGTTTACTTGGACGGGTTTTTTCTCACTCGATTTCGATAGACTTTTGACCTAGACTGCTGCCAATTTCACTTAAAGCTTTCGGTGAGGCGACTTGGAATGCTCAAACTTTGACTCGTCGAGTTCGCAGCCTGTTTTTGTGGGCGCGAAGTTGGTCTAGGCTGCCAAAAACACACAAAGCAGTGCCGCGCGCCAACGAGGCAGCGGTCGCATCAATCATGGCGACGCTCGAGCAGCTCAAAGACAAGCTGCAGGCCTTTGAAGCGGACGCGGGCGGCAACAAGGATCGGAAAAAGCTGGAGGTCGCGCTCAAATTATGCGCCGCGCTGTCGGCGCTCGACATGAAGCGAGGGGTCGTGCAGTACGCGGACCTGGCCATCGATCTAGAAAAGAATTGTGTGCCCGCGTTGTGTCTTAGAGCAGAAGCATTACAAGCCATGGCCCAGCAGCGGCCGACCGCGAAGGCCGCGGCCAAGGCGGCCAAGGCCTGCGCGGCGGCCCTCGCGGCCTGCGATACGTGCGTGGCGCTCGAGGGTCTCTCCGACTACCGCCGCCGGCTCGAGCGGTGCCAAGGCGCCCTCGCCGCCGCGCCGCCGCCGCCGCCAAAGGTGTCAAAGCCCCGCGCGCCGCCGCCGCGAAAGTTGGACACCGTCGTGGACTTGTCAACGACGGACAAGAGAACAACCGTGGTGACGACGGCGGACGTGCGCGATGCGGGCGGCGCGCCCTTGAGCCACGGCGACTGGAATAAAAAGAGCACGTGGGAGGAGCGTGACGTGACGTCCTGGGCCGTGGAGCGCTTCGCCGAGCTGCTGAAGGAGGCGGCCACTTCCGTGGGACCCGACCTACACGTGCGGTTCTGGGACCTGAAGCGGGTCTACGGCGACGCGCAGGTCATTGTGTTCCAGCGGAAAGTGAAATTCCTTTTTGATTTCTCGTCGTGTGAATTGGACTGGGTCGCGGAAAGTGATAGCGGCGAGGCGCTGTTCAAGGGCCGGGCGACGCTGCGCGACTGCGCGTCCGGGTGCGGCGCGGACGATGTAGAAGTGTCTACGACCTTTGCGCCGAAGAACGACCAGCACGAGGCGGTGCGGGCATTCCTCAAGAACGGGGCGCGGGCGGCCGTGGCGGCCGTGGCCTCACAATTCGAGGCGGAGTTCGTGGCCTTGTCGGGCGACGGCGTCGCGCTGGCCGTCGCGTTTCCCAAATCGAAGCGGATCCTGACGCCCGAGGCTGTTGTTGATGAGAAGAAGGCCGCGCAGGAGGAGTTCGAGCGCGAGGCGCGCCAGCAGGCCATCCGGGGCGATCTACAGCGGAGGAATCCGAATCTTAAGGTGGAATTTTGATTACTAGTCACACAAAATTACATCAGCTCCCGAGCCGCCGGTCAAGCGCGTCGCCGTCCAGGTAGTCGTCGTACGCCAGAAGATCGTCCGCTTCCCGAGGCGGCGGAGCGACCGACGCTACCGCTGTGACGGGCGCGGCTGCGGGAGACGCCACCGCCGCGACGGGCGCGGCATCCTCGGCCGCGCGGCGCCGGAGCAGCGACTCGCCGAACGCGATTTGGTCCTCGGCGTCGACGAGCAAACCTTTTGCGCGCCGCGCGTCGGCACTCACGTTGGCGCGGAACGAGTTCCGCGCGTAGTGCTCCTGCACCTCGGCCTGCCCCGGGACGCACCGCCGCGCCGCGCGCAGGGCGCGGCGGTAGAGGCTCAAACCGCGGCCGCACTGTACATATTTCGGTCCCGCGCACCGGGGCGGTAGACGCTCCTTGCCAGGTGGTGGTGCGGACGCTGTGGATGAGCGTCCCGCCCGCCAGGGGGGTGGCTTTTCGTGAAATATAGGAGGTACCACTACGCCGCCGCGGTGCACATACGCCTCGGCCAGAATGCTCGACAACCCGTCGAGCTGCTGCGCGAGCGGCCGCGCGTGGGCCGACCCCAGGCCCTGGAGCGCCAGCGCGGCGCAGAGGCGCACGGCGGCCTCCACGGGTTCCACGACGGCGGCGCCCGTCGCCGCGGCCGCTCGGCGCGCAAGATCCGTGTCGAAGCCGGCACCACCTAGGATGACGACGTCGCTGGCGATCGCGGCCGTCGCGTCCCGGAGCGCCTGCTCGTCGTCCTCCTCCAGCGCGAGGTCCATCGCGCGGATGTCCACGCACCGGTCCCCATAGCCGAGGCGCGCCACCCCCGTCCACAGCCGCGGCTCCCAGGATGGAGACGTGGCGGCGATGCCGAACGTCTCGCCGACCAGGGCCGCGGTCGCGCAGGCGGCGTCGAGCAGGCCCACGACGGGGCCGTCCGCGATCTCCCGGAGCCCCTCGAGGACAGCGTGGTCCGAGAAACAGGCGACGACGACGCCGTCGACGGGGCCGCTGCGCCGCGCTTCGAGGTACGTCTCCAGCGTCGGCGCGCAGGAGAGGAGCTCGTCGTAGGCGCTCGCGATGCGGCGCGGGCCGCTGCGCGGGCTCACCGTCTCGACTGCGCATTCTGGGGCCGCGCGTTGCGCCACCGCAGCGATGCGCTGCGTGAAGAGCTTCGAGGTGTTGGGATTGATTACTAAGAGGCGTTTCATTGCATCGATTGGCCAGAACCGATCGCCCACGGTGGCGCAATGGTCTGATGGATTATTGATTGGCTTGCTTGCAATTCCAGGCAATCTCTCGGCTGTGCCATTAAGTTGCGCCAGGGTCTGCAAAACCCGCGACGAGACGCAAGCGGGGCTTCAGCCAGTGTCTTCCCCTAAACACAATCCTGAAGTTTCCTGAGGTTTGCGGAGAGCTCCCAGAACTGTCTGCGGATTAGCCCGGGAACCCGAACGAAGAAGCCCAGAGTTTGCGGCAGACCAGCGCTTTCCGCCGCTGTGCAGCCACCGCAGTGAGTTTGGAACACAGCAACCGTATCAAAGCATGCTTCGGATAGCACAGCGCACGCGCGCCGCCATCGGCGACGCCGCGGCGCGCTCAAGCCGACGACCAGCGGTGTCAGCCGTACCCGGCGCCGGCTGGGCGCCCTTCAGCACCCAAGCGAGCACGGGCGACAACGTCAAATACTTTAAAATCTACCGGTGGGACCCCGAGGTCCCCGGGCAGAAGCCCTACACGTCGACCTACCCCGTCGATCTCGACGAGTGCGGGCCCATGGTGCTGGACGCCCTGATTAAAATCAAGGCCGAGCAGGAACCCGGTCTCACGTTCCGACGGAGCTGTCGGGAGGGCATCTGTGGGTCGTGTGCCATGAACATCAACGGGACCAATACGTTGGCTTGCTTGTGTTACATCACGCCCCCGGGCGAGAAGGAAGCTACCGAAAAACCTGTGACCATCAACCCCCTGCCGCACATGTACGTTATTAAGGACCTGGTGCCGGACATGACGAACTTCTACGACCAGTACAAGAGCATCAAGCCCTGGTTGCAGGTCGACAAACCGCACGACCTGACCGAAGAACATTTGCAGACGCAGGTCGACCGGAAGAAGTTGGACGGCATGTACGAGAGCATCCTTTCTGCGTGTTGCTCTACTTCTTGCCCGTCCTACTGGTGGAACGCCGATAGTTATCTGGGCCCGGCCGTGCTCATGCAGGCCTACCGGTGGATCGAGGACTCGCGGGACGACATGCGCGAGGAGCGCCTGGAGGCCCTGGACGACGCGTTCAAGCTCTACCGGTGCCACACGATCATGAACTGCTCCAAGACGTGCCCCAAGCACCTCAACCCGGGCAAGGCCATCGGCGAGATCAAGAAGGCTATTGCGGACGCGCACTAGGGGGCTGTCGTAATACCGCCCTAATAGGACCTTGCTAACTACTCGAACGGGTTCTTAAACTTCGGCAGCTCCGGGAGGGAGAAGCCCGAGTCCACCGGCTCGGGCGCCGCCACGGCCTCGGGCGCCGCCGGCTCCTGGGCTAGCCCGAAGCCCTTGTCCGGCGCCGTGCCCGCCTTGCGCTTGCGCTTGCGCGTGCCGCGCGTGCCCAGGTCCCCGAACGAGGACCCCGACGACGTCGGCGTCGAGCCGTCGTCGAAGAGCTCGATGGAGACGGGCTGCGGGAGCGTCGCCGGGTCGTCGCCCGGCGCGACCGCTCGGGCCGTGAAGTCGCCCTCGCGCTGGAAGCCTGCGCTGCCCGTCAGTTTGCCCACGAGCTTCCGGGCCTGGTCCGAGGACTCGGAGATCGCGATGCCGTCCACGACGCACATGCGCGAGCCTTCGGAGGCCACCTTCCCCCTCCAAAAGACGACGCCACTCGGCACGTTGTACAGCTCGCTGTAGACCTCCGTGATGGGCTGGCTGAACTCCAAGTACGCGTCTCTAGCGTCCTCGCCGTCGTCGGGGTCTCCTGAAACGACGCGCCACTCGCCGGGGCCCTCGGAGATCATGCCGGCGCTGAAGGTCGCGGTGCCGCCGCTGCCCAGCGTCAGGAGGCAGTCGCGCTTCTTGAAGCCGAAGCACGCAAAGTTCAGCACCAGCTGCGTGTCCGCGAGGCCCGAGGCCGCGTCGGCCGTCGTCGCGCGCAGCGGCGCCGCGCGCGGCGGCTGCGGCGCCGCAAGGGGTGCCGCTCTGGCAGTGCCGTGGAATGCGTGCGCCGAGCTGGCGCACGCCAAAAGCGCTGCGCATCGCAGGATCATGGTCAGCTGATCGGCTGAGTGTAAACGCTGCAAAAAGTTGAGCTCAGCGGATAGTCTTGCCTACGCGAGTACTTTCAAGGCCGGTAGCGCTCTTTCGGCTGCGTAAGAGGGTCTAATTAAGCCGTGATGAAGCAAGCGCGACGCGATTCACGTGCGGGTTTACCCCGGGCAAAATCGATCGTTGCGTGCACACCCGCAGTCGTAGACTCCCTTCGGCGTCGACTCCGCATCGCTGCGCGAGCGCTGCGACACGGGGGCAGAGCAGCGATCGCTTCCGCCGTCGCAAGGCCAGGTCAAAATGGATGTGAGCGCACAAAAGCGCAAAAGCGCCTTCGCGGCGAAGCTGGCCGACCAGGACGCGGCCATGGCGCAGCTCCAAGCAAAGCTGAACGCCGCCCGCGTCGAGGGCGAGAAGCTCAAGGCGCAGGCGGAGGATGCGCCGGTGGCCCCGGTGGCGCCGGCGCGCGCGGGGGGCGACGGCGGCACGAGCGTCGCCGTGGTCGTATCGGAGACGGCGACGATCGACGCCGCCGCGGAGGTCCCGCCAACACCGCCGCCCGTCCCGCCGCCGCGCCCGCCGTCCCCCGAGGAGCGGACGCCGACGACCGCCGACCTCCTGGCCCTGGCGGCCACGACGAACCCCCTCGAGGAGACGAACGGCGAGCGCTGCGCGGCCTGCGGCGACGACGCATACGCCTTGCGGAGCCAGCTCGTGCCGTGCACGTCGTGCGGCAAGGCCTTCCACGCGGGCTGCGTCCGGTTGCGGGCGATCCCCTTCCGAGGCTCGACGCGGGCCGACCGCCGCTACCGCGAGCTCTTCGTGAAGCGCTACTTCGGCGACTGGATGTGCCAAGAGTGCGAGCGGCGCCCGGCCGTCGTCTGCGCGCCGAGCGGGGCGGCGGGCTGCGATAAATGCGCCGCGCTGACGGCGCGTGTCGCGGCGCTGGAGGCGGAGCTCGCGGCCCACCGCGCGCGAGACGCGCCCACGACGCTCGAGGACGTGCCGCGCGACGTTTTGCAGACGCACGTCTTCCAGTTCGCCGCGCACCAGCAGGAGAACGAACAGCTTCAGGCGGAGGTCCAGAGCCTCCGAGCGCGCATTGCGCGACTCGTCGATCCCGTGGCGTGGCGCACAGACGACACACTCGAAAGCCCTGCCGTGGCGTTTGGTTTACGTCCGCGCTCGCCCCCGACTCGAGGCTTCGCCTAGTAGCGGTGGTTCGGCGTTTCGGGGAGGCGGTCGCCGCACAAGGCGGTTATTCTGTAACTTATGTGACAAGCACTAATACGTCGACCCTTAGTCCGCCGCCCCCCTACTCGCCGCCGGCGAAGATCTTCCTGGTAGAACCAGCACGCGTGTTGGGCGTCTGCGCGTCAAAGCTCTTCTCCGCCGACTGGGAGTAGTTGAAGCGTGAAGATGCCTGGGCCTGCACGCCCAACGAGGTCAAATCCTGGCTCGCCATCGTCTCCTGCAAGTCCCGGTGCGAGACCTGCTCCGCGGCCTTGCGGCAGTCGAAGAGCCCGCCCAGGGAAAAGCGGCCGAATGCGTCGCCCGTCTCCGGTCTCTCTCCGTTCTTGTAGCCCTTGTCCAGTTCTCTGCCAATATCGTTCACGTCCGGGAACCATTCCAAATGCGCCAATTGGATGGCCAATTGCAGAAAGGCGCACGCCACGGGCACCAATATTAAGGACAACAACCAGAAGGTCGCCGAGGCATAGCATCTATAAGCCACCCCGTAGAACTCCCAGCTGATGAACCACGGCGGCTCGTTGCCGTAGGGTCCCGCCTGGGCCATAAATAGTGTAAAGGTGTACAACATGAGGTACTGGAAGAAGGTACAGAAGACACCCAGCCAGTTCCACGAGTCGATCAGGATCACGGACCGGAGCATCATGGCCTGCGTGAGGCCGTAGAACACGGTGTTCCCGAAAACGTCAAAGTCCGAGGCCTTAAGCTGATGACCACGGATGCTGCCACTCGAATTGGGTCACAACCGGAATAAAGTGGAACACAACGGCAAATTGGTCGAGCACTAAACCCAATACCGGGGTCGGTGGGTGAGGGGGTGCGGAACGGCGCAACGGCGCGCGGCGCTGCACACGTGCCTACAGAAGAATCCGCGCTCGCGTAATTTCGGAAAATAAAGTATCCACTTCCAAGCGCGTCGACAGGGTGTCGTCGGCTCACCATGCGTCACGAACCCCGCCGAAGTCCCGTCTCGACGCGACTTAAGACATGACATTCACATTCTTATACAGTAGTAAGCCGCCGCCGGGGCACCGGCAGAGGCTCTGTCCGCTTGGCGCGCACGATTTCCCGCGCCGCCGCCGCGGCAATCCGGGCCAGCCCCTCGACCCCAAACAACTCGCGCGCGCGCCGCAGGCCGTGCGGGTAGGCCGCTTTGAAGATGTCGAAGTCGGGGTCGCCGGCCAACGCGATGCCCTCCAGGGTGATCAGCGCCCGCGTCACCAACGCGAAGTAGTCGGGCACGCGGAAGGGCTGCTCGAAAAAAATGCTGTTCAGGTCCGACGAGACGGCCGCGAACTCTTTGCGGCGCTTCTGGACCGGGGCGCCGTCCGCGGCCTTCGCCGCGAGGCGCGCGCCGTCGAAGACCCGGGCTAATAAAGGCACTAGTACATCACGGTCGCAGTCGTGGGGAAGAAAATCCAAATCCACCGCGTCCTCCACTAACGCGGCCACCTTCCCCTCGATGAGGTGCACCATCGCTTTTGTCATGCTCTCCCGCGCCGGGGCGGAAATCTCAGCACAAAGCCCGAAGTCGATGACGCAGAGCCGCCCCTTGGCATCCACCAGTAAGTTGCCGGGGTGCGGGTCGCAGTGGTAGAAGCCGAGGTCCAGGAGCTGCCAGCAGAACAACTCGACGCCGAGCGGCACCAGTTGTTTGATCGTGGCCTGGGGCGCTTGCGATAAGCGCTCGCCCGCGCCCCAGTCCGTCACGAGCACGCGCCGTGTCGCCAATCTTACTTCCGGGACGCGGACGTCCCGTAATGATGATGGTCCATTCATTACGGCGTCCTTGAAGCGCCGCTGGTTACAGGCCTCCTGCTCGTAGTCGAGCTCGCCGTAGGCGCCCTTGCAGAAGGCGTCGATGAGCTGGACGTCGTAGGGGCGTTGGGCTGGAACAAAGACGGACTTCACTTGTTCGACGAAGCGCGCCCAGTTCCCCAATAAATACAGGTCCCGCGCGACGCCGGTGGTCATGTCCGGGCGCTGGATTTTGATGGCCACGTCCCGGCCTTCAAAGCGCGCCCGGTAGACCTGCCCGAGCGACGCCGCGGCTTCTGGTACGGCGTCCTCGTCAAGACCCTCGAATTGGATGGCTCCGAGGTCCGCCCGCACCGTCTCGAGCGCCACGGCCGTCGGCACCGCCGGCACCGCGTCGCAGAGGCTCCGCAGGACTTCGAGCGCCGGGGGCGGCACGACGTCCGGTCGAATCGACAGCTGCTGACCCAGTTTAATAAACGCGGGGCCGAGCTCGACGAGGGCGTCGCGCGCTTGCGTCGCTCGGAACCGCTGCCGCGCCGCCTTTTCAGCGGCCGGCTCGTCGGGCCCTACAAACGCGCGGTCGGCAGCGAGTCTGGCCGCGAGGAGTGTCAGCGTGCTCGCGATCTCTAGAGCGCGTGAGGAAGCTGCGAGTGGCCGCGTGCGCCAGTACGATGCCACGGCTTCGCGGTCCCATTGTCGTGGCAGCTCTTCGTCGCGTGCGGTCGGCTCGACGGCATAAGCCGTGCCGAGTCCGAGACCGGCCGCAGCAGTCACGGCGGGGATGGCTCGTCGTGCGAGGAGCATGTTTGTTTAGCTGTGCAGCTTTGGAAGCTGTGGTGCGTTGCTGCAGGTCGCAGCGATGCGATCTACGCAATGCGTGAGTACGATGATACAGATAAAGTGTTTTTTCAAAGAACGCAGCAGCGCCAGGTCGCTGACAGTGCCGCACGGGTCCGATGACACACAAAAGCGTGGCATGCAGCTCGGATTTTGTGGACCCGCACGTTTGGTCGAATCTGAGTCTGATTTACTCACAGTTGCCCCGGTCCTACACCTGTGGGGTATTTTCGCTGTAGAGGTGTTTGTCACACGCGTGTCGACATCATGCTGCCGCGTGCGTCCACCATGCACCCGTCGTTGGCCGTAGTAGACACACCGCACGGCCGCGGCCTGCGCGTCACGGCGCCCATACGTGCCGGCGAGCGCCTGCTCTACGCGCCGGCGACGGCGCAGCTCGATGGCGTCGACTCCGACGCCCTCGCGACGACGTTGCTGAAGGAGCTCGGGGCGCACACGCATACCTGGCTCGCGTCGCTGCCGCGCGGCGTCGCCTTCTCGGCGGCGGGCTGCGACGACGCGACGACGGCCGCGCTGTGCGCCCTCGCGGGCGGCGGTGGCGGTGACTGCGCTTTTGTGCGCTGCGTGGCCCGGGACCAGGGGGTAGATACGCAGCAGCGCTGGGCGCGGAGCTTCGTCGTCGCCAACGCGCTGCGGATAAAGTCGGGCCACCTGCGCCTCGCGCCGTTTTTCCTGCTGCTCAACCACCGTGACGACGGCGGGCTAGAACCGACGGAAGAGTCCGATGGCGCGTTGAGCTTAACGGCGGTATGTGACTTACAGCCTGGTGACGACGTGTGCATAAACTACGGCCACGGAACTCATGGGGGCGCGGGCGTGCTCCACCGCTACGGGTATTTTCCGGTCGAGTCGGCCACAGAATTCAACGTCTTCGGCGACGCGTCCGACGACGCACTCGTGGAGTCCCTGCGAAGGCGACTCGCACTTGACGTCGGGGTGACGCTGCGGTCCGACATACTCGGCCCCAACGAGGCGCTCGAACTGGCGTCGCTGCTGCCGGTCCTCGACGCGGCCTCGTTGACGTCGCTCCGGCGGCGCCTCGACCGCGGCGAGGACGGCGACGACGCCTCGCTGTCGACGACGCAGGCATCGCTCACGAAATCGTCGTCGTCGTGCGACTTTTCCGCTTTGTTTGCCGCCGAGACGGACCGCGATATTGCCTACGCGTGGCTCCTGCGCCGAACACCACAATTGCGGGCGCGCGGCCGCGCCCACTGCTGCTTGGTCCTCGAGGCGGCCCTCTCCGCGTCGCGGGCCAACGCGGCGTCGGCCACCGGCGGCGTTGCCGTCCCGGGGCTCCGCGCTAACTGCGCGAGCTATCGCCGGGCGCGGGAGGCGTTGCTCGAGGGGCACGCGGCGCCGCTGCGGTGTTATAAATTAAGCATGCGTTCCTAAAAGGCGCCTAGTAGAGCTTCTAGACAGGTAAATAACTAGTCGAGATGCTTGAAAGGCCCCTTACTCAGTTCAGCCACCACGAGGAGAAGGCCTCGAGCGACACGAGGTTCGAGCCGAGCGGGTCCAGCGCGCGGAGCGCCTCGGCCTCCTCCGCAGTATCCCAGTCGGCCCCGAGGTCCCGCATCAGGTCGCCGACGCAGGACGTCTTCGCCTGGCCGTCGCCGGAGGAGTCGTAGCGCTTGAAGGCCAGGGAGATGTACTTCGCATCTAACTCCGCGTGGAACTCGCCCGGTCCTAGGATGGGCGGCTCGAGCCGCAGCGGGTCCTCCAGGAAATCTTCCAGCTCCAGGCTCCTAAACCTTTCGAGACGTGAAATGCGCGGCCGCGTCTCCGCGATGTGTCGACCGGTCGCCTTTTCCTCGTCCGAGGCGCCTTCCAAAAAGCAGCCCACCACGCGCGCCTCCTGCACCCAGAAGCAGCCGAAGTAGCGGTCCGTGTTGCCGTCGAAACCCAGAGGCACGCACTCGCCCACATTTCTCCCGTAGAAGACCCAGTCCAAATCGAGACAATGGGAGGATGCACACGGCACGGGGTCGTACGCTTGGCCATCCATACTTCTACGCGACCCCCGCGACCCCGTGCTGGGCCGGCCCTGCAGGGCTTCGACGCACGCGCTGGCCACATATTCCGCAGTCGAGACGGCCTGGGCGTAGTGCGGCACCCGCACGCACCGCTCCTTGCTTCGAGGAAGCGGATATGAGGCAACATCGCCCACCGCGAAGACGTCGCCTGAATTATGCGACGCTCGACACGTGTCGTCCACGATAATGGATTGATCCTCCGCCAAATCGAGGAACGAGAACACACTCGAATTGGGCGCGTCGCCCAAACAGAGCACCACGCATTTCGCGGCGATCCACGAACGTTCCTGAGAATTGTTGTTCTCCACGACCACGCCTCTACAAGTAGAAAAGTAGGCGCCCGTCAGCGGCTCGAAGCGCCGCGGCCGCGTCCGCTGCAAGGATATGGCCGGACCGCCCACCGTCGGGAACTCGCCGTGCTCATTGATGTCCCACAGCCGGATGCACTTGTGTTCTCGGACGAATTTCACACCGACCTTCACCAACTGCCTTTCGTAGAAGTCCGAGACGTCCTTGGCGCCCATGGCGCCCACGTCCTTATCAATACAATCTTCTCTAAAGAGTTTGGGCATGATCCGATCTCTACTAAGCACGACGGTCACCGGTACGTTGTCCCCTCTGAAGCGGCTGATCTTCGCGGCAAGCTCCATCGTTAAGACGCCGCCGCCCACGATGACCACCGGATCATGGCACGTCTCCTGGCCGTCCTCTTCTACACATGCGACGGCCTCGGCGAGCTTCGCGGCGTCTCCGATATCCCGCACGTAGTGGACGCTGCCGAAGCCGCAGTTCTTCGAGACGTCCAGGCACCAGGGCCGTAGCCTCCGCTGCGGTGCAAAAGCCTCCACCGGCGCCGGCGCATTAGCTTGGGCGCACGCCTGGGCCTCGGCCGGGCCCGGCGCCGGCGCCGGCGCAGTGACTCCTTCGTCCCCGGGCGCGCCGTCGTCGATGATATCACCGTGCTTCTCATGCCACAAATACCCTTGGTCCTCGTCGAGGACCCTGGCCCGACTCCCGGTGGCTATGACCAACTTTTCATAGGTGAGTTCGCCCTCGGTACCATCGGCACTCTTATACGTCAATCTTTTATAGTCAGGCTGCACGCTCGTGCACACGGTGCCCGACCACAATGCAACATTACTTGGAAGCGTTAAGGAGGGGAACGTGTCCTCAGTGAGTTGGGTACAATCCAACGCGTCCTTGGACACGCGGGTCCTATCATAAGGCCCGATGCCCTGCGGGTAGGCGCTCAAGACGACACACGGGGGCTTCTCGCTCGCCGGGCACTCGGCCTCCCGGCCACCTAAAGCAGCCGCGAAGTGGCCCGCAGCGACGCCGCCGCCGACCACCACGACCCGCGCGTGGTGCTTCGTGCGCTGGGAACTCTGGCTGCCCTCGACGGACATGGCGCGCGCGTACACCGCTGTGGCAGCCCCTTTGAGCTCCGGCGCTGTCCATTGCTTGGCTAGTACCTTCGTCCGCGACACTACGGGTCTCTGCCACGACTACGGCAGCCCTCGTGGCGCCCCGTCACCGGTGCCCTGGCATTTCCCGTGCAAGTCGTGCGGGTCTGTCGGTTTTACGTTAATTTGGCTGCCTTCGTCGTCCAGCGCCGGCGCTGCGCATACGTCCGCGCACGCTTCGCACCTCCGCGGAACGCCGCGACTGCCCCGCGCGAACCCCCTCCACCACGCTTCCGCACCGAGGGGCTGCCCATAAACCATGGCCATGGCCTTCGACAGCGGCGGCACTAAGAAAGAGATCGACATCTACCAGAACCCCAAGAATTTGGACATCGCCCCGGTGAGCGACTACGTCGAGGAGTGCAAAAAAACGCGGCAGCAGCAGGCCCAGGCGCGCGCTGCGCGCGCGGCCCAGAAGGGCAGTGACCGGCACCCCGACTGGTCGCCCTACTTCCGGAGTTCCTACGAGGGCGCCGACCAGTCAACCAGAGTCAATCTGGTCTGCGGCGAACTGGTCCCGCAGAACCTCCGGCAGTACCCCTCGAACTTTCCAGCTACGATGGGTGGCGGGGACGCGGCCGCGAAGAAGAAGGCGATGGTGGACGCCCAGGGCATTCCCAGCTGGTCCATGTACTATAGGGGCGCCGACAACCCGATGCAGCGGCGCGTGCCTCGGGGGGACCCTTTAGCATCTTCAAGACCGACGGCGCGGACCGCCATGAAGCAAGCCGAGGCGTCCCTGGTGAACGACCGGTCGTCCGCCCGCTCGTCGGGCGAGTGCCCGCCCTTCAACGAGGCGGGTGAGAAAGGGCATATGTTTGAGACGACGATCCAGGAGCAGACGCGGCGGGAGGCCTTCTTCCGAAACGAGCGGGCCAAGTCCGCGCCCGCTACACGCCAGCCCTTCCAGACGGGCGGATCCTACAAGCCGCGCTGGGCTGGCGGGGGCGTGCTCCCCGAGGATTAGCTGGGCCTCGCCTCGGGGTCGTTTGTGTGCCGTCGTTCCGCCGTGGCGCAAAAAAATAAGAATAAGATACAAGAGATATTAACAGGTTCGGCCGGGGACGTCACTAGCCACACAGCGCCAGGGCCCCGACACATAGAACGAGGACACCGCCCACCGCGACGGGGTCCACCTCCACCTTCTCGGGGGGCGGTTGTCTAGGCTGCTGGAGCACCCACTCCACGGAGCCGTACTCCGGCGGCTTCTCGTACTCGGCCCGCTTCATGATCTTGATCGTGCCGTCCGGGGCCTTTTGGAACGTGGCCTCCGCATCAAAATTGTCCATGTCGAACGTGACGCGCGACGACGCGTTGAGCTGGAGCGTCGGCGCGCTCAGAATAAACACGAGTTCCTTCGAGACCTTGGCCACATCTCTATCAGGGTGCGCCTTGAGCGCGAGTAAAAGCTTCTTGGCGTCGCCCGGGCGCCCGGCGGCGTACAACGCTTGGCCCAGCCAGAGCTGCATCTCGCCGCCCTTTCGCGACGCGACACCGGCAAAATAAGATGCCCGGTTCAGCAGCTTGACGGCGTCGTCGTAGTAGCCCCGGTTCATCTTCTCCACGGCCGAGGCGTAGAAGATCTCGGCCTGCTCGTCGCTCGAGGCGAGGCCCTCGGTGCTCGTGCCGTCGTTGTACGCAGCCAGGACCTGCCGGATCTTGGTGGAACTGGTCGCGCGGACGCCCGCGAAGCCCGCGTCCAGCTTCGCGCCAAACATTCGTACCTTCTTGCCCTCGACCGGCGCCAGTATCTCCGGCAGCTTGTCGCGCGCGTCGCTCTGCGGGCCGTCGTAGGCCCGCGCGACGAGGGACCGCCGGCGGTCGAGCGGGGCTCGCAAGGCTTGCGCGAGGCATACGACGAGGAGGAGCCGCATTCTGCTTGGCGGCCCGTGGGACGTGTTGATGAGGTGCCGTCGATGGCGTAGCGCGACGGCTCCGAGTGCGGCTTTCCTTTTTGAACGAGTGCTTTGGCTGATCTGAGCCCACACGCCGTCAAACCGCTGGCGTTTCGCAGAGATTCGCGATGTGACAGTGTGTCACCGATGGCTGCGAACGTCGGACACTCCTCCGGCTTCTATATCACGCTCTACGCGGTCGTTTATGAGGGGGGCCCAGCACTGATTTGAGCACTGATTTGGTTCTTTTAGAAACAAAGCTCCGCGGGCGCCCCTGCATGCTTCTGACGCGGTCCGCGGAACGTGTGGACTCTAAAAAATCGTGCGGGGTCGCTTGGGTTAGCATCGTCAGGTCCATCGTGCAACTTGATAGCGCTGCCGCCCGCAATAGCAGCAAAGGACACGAACTTGCCAAAGCCTAAAATTGTTTGTTAAGCAGCAACGACAGCCGTCAAGCAACGTTGTATAGTTATATTCGCGAGCGAGCAACATGGCTCTCAGAGCAGCCCTCCTCTTGACCGGCGCCGCGGCGCTGACGGCGCCGGCGCGCACCACGGTCGCCCGCAAGGCCGTCGCGCTGCAAGCTGAAAACCGACGCGGCTTCCTCGGGACCACGGGCGCCGCCGCCGCCGCGCTC
>Ga0115000_10002205_pt1 | contig 17021 bp, 16 predicted proteins | sample ArcticOcean_MG_C_6_FD_89690 | JGI IMG/M metagenome (GOLD analysis project Ga0115000, IMG submission 89690) | Marine microbial communities from western Arctic Ocean - ArcticOcean_MG_CB8_128 | ecosystem: Environmental > Aquatic > Marine > Oceanic | place: Arctic Ocean: Canada Basin | collected...
GACAAAAAATTATTTTTCCCTTTGATGACCAATTTTCCTTTTCAGTAGACATGTTGAAAACTACAAAAAATTATTTGTTATGTGTGTCCCTCAAAATTTGTCCCTCATTTGGATATATATGACAATATTTGACTAAATATGGAAAATAAAAAGCCCCACCAAATGGCAGGGCTTTCCTTTAGAGAATTACAGTATTACACGAGTACGCCCTACAAGTTTCTATCTTGTATACTTATGCTCCGGAGTCATGGGCTCAAGCAAATAAAAACCATTAAGTTATATTCTATTATCATTTTATTTACCCATTATTATATTCAAGTAGCAGATACGTAGCTTTTTTTGCTACTAAACTGGATTTTTAACAATAAATAGACACTTGCAGCTCTAAAACAAAAAACCCCGCTTTACACGAGGTTTTCGACGATAAAACTGTGGAGAGAGAGGGATTCGAACCCTCGATACGGTGTTAAACCGTATACCCGCTTAGCAGGCGGGCGCCTTCAACCGCTCGGCCACCTCTCCAGATAATAAAATCAACAGTAAAAATTAGTATTTAAATACAATACAGCCAACGAAGATTATTAATAAATTTTTTAATAGCTAAACTAAGTAATATTAGTATTTATTATATGTAGTCCAATGTATTACTTTTTACTTATTTAGCAATTCAACTAGAGAAAAAATCAATCCACTAATTCCTTCTTTTGTTACCGAAGATATATCAAAAAGTTTCTCATCGAACTCATCCCATTGCTCTGACAGTTCTTGCTTAAGATCTGACTTCGTTCTACATACTAAATACGGCTTATCAGCTAGTTCTTCATTAAAACTCTTCAGCTCATTTTTAAGCGTATTATAAACATCTAAAGGTTTCTCTTCTAAACAATCAATCAGAAATAAGTGTATCCTATTTCTTTCAATGTGCTTTAAAAATTGATGACCAAGGCCTTTCCCTAAACTTGCCCCTTCAATTAAGCCTGGGATATCTGCCATAACAAAAGAATCATAATCACCATATTTAACAATGCCTAAATTTGGTTTTAAGGTCGTAAAAGGATAATCTGCTACCTTTGGTCTCGCAGAGGAGATACTAGCTAACAACGTTGATTTACCCGCATTAGGCAAGCCAACAAGGCCAACATCGGCTAGAATTTTAAGCTCTATATCGAAATAACCTATCTCGCCTTTAATTCCAGGTTGAGCTTGTCGAGGAGCCTGTTTCGTAGATGTTTTGAATCGTACATTGCCTTTTCCACCTTTCCCGCCGTTACAAATAATATACTCTTCACCGTTAACAGTTAGGTCTACTATTGTTTCTTTTGAATCTTTTTTTCTAATTATTGAGCCGGCTGGAACGAGGATGATGATATTTTTTCCCGTCTTTCCGGTTTTATTACTACCTGCTCCAGGGTGTCCATTTTCAGCTTTATATCGCCTTCTGTAACGAATATCTTGGAGAGTGTGAAGATTTGTATCGACTTTGATAATAACATGACCACCTCTTCCGCCATCTCCGCCATCCGGGCCACCTTTTGGAATGAACTTTTCTCTCCGAAAAGAAACAGCTCCAGCGCCACCATTACCAGCAGAAATTTCTATTTGGGTATAGTCTATAAACATGAATTACTAAACCGCGTATAGATGATTGTGTGAAGAATAGGCTACCTCATGTTGGACACAATTTCATGTCCAAACTCAGAACACTTCAGTTCTTCAGCGTCTTCCATTAAACGATGGAAATCATAAGTTACTTTTTTAAGACCGATAGCACCTTCGATTCCTGTCACTATTAAATCAGCAGCTTCTTGCCAGCCCATATACTCAAGCATCATAACCCCAGATAAAATTACTGAGCTAGGGTTTACCTTATCTTGGCCAGCATACTTTGGTGCTGTACCATGAGTAGCTTCAAAAATAGCATGCCCACTAGTATAATTAATATTAGCACCTGGAGCGATTCCAATACCACCTACAATAGCAGCAAGAGCATCAGAAATGTAGTCTCCATTTAAATTTAGCGTTGCAATCACATCATATTCTGAGGGCCTCAATAAAATTTGCTGTAAAAATGCATCTGCGATAACATCTTTGATGATTAATTCATGACCATCTTTTTTTATTACTTGCCATGGACCGCCATCTAAGTCTTGCGAACCATAACCTTCCTTTGCAAGTTGATATCCCCAGTCTCTGAAAGCACCTTCGGTGAATTTCATTATATTACCCTTATGGACCAGTGTAACTGATTCTCTTTTTTGCTCTAAGGCATAATCAATTGCTGCTTTTACTAATCGTTCAGTACCTTCTTTAGAGACAGGTTTCACACCTAAACTTACAGTGTCAGGAAATCTGATATTTGTAACGCCAAGATCATCTATTAAGAACTTCTTAACTTTTTCAACACCTTCCGATCCATGCATCCATTCAATTCCAGCATAAATATCTTCGGTGTTCTCTCTAAAAATAACCATATCTACTTTTGATGGCTGTTTAACTGGTGAGGGAACACCCGTAAACCAACGTACCGGACGTACACATGCGTATAAATCAAGTTTCTGCCTTAACGCCACATTAAGAGATCGAATACCTCCACCAATTGGAGTAGTCAAGGGGCCTTTGATAGCAATTTTGTGATCTAAAATAGTATCGAGTGTTTCTTGAGGTAACCACTCGCCATTGTTGTTAAAAGCTTTCTCTCCCGCTAGTACTTCTAGCCATTCAATGGACCTTTCACCGCTATAAGATTTTTCTACTGCGCTATTAAATACATTTGATGAAGCGGCCCAAATATCAGCACCGATTCCATCGCCCTCAATAAAAGGGATTTTTACGTTATTGGGAACAGCTAAACCCTGATCTGTCATTTTAACTTTTTTACTTTGTGTCATTTGTAAATCAACTTTCTATTTTTTTCTTACTTGTTTTTTCTTTCTTCTTAGTCTCTGAATCTTTTTTTTCAGGCTCTTTACTTTTTTTATTTTTATAATCTGTTAAATAATAACCAGACCCTTTAAATATCAAACCAGTACCACCACTTATTATCCTTCTTAAGCTATTTTCTTTGCAATCAGGGCACTCTTTTTTTGGTGCATCAGACATGGATTGAAAATATTCAAACATTTTTTCACATTTTTTACAAATATAGTCGTACGTAGGCATAATTAAGTTTTTTAATGGATATTTAGAGTGTGAATTTAATAAAAATCAGATACTATACTTGTCATATAATGCATCTTCTACACATTTAGGAACGTAATCAGATATATTCCCACCAAGCCTACCGACATCTTTAATAACCGTTGAGTTTAGATGAATATATTTTTCATCTGGCATCATAAACATAGACTTTATATTTGGGTTTAGATTAAAGTTCATCATTGCCATTTGAAATTCAAATTCAAAATCACTTACATGCCTCAGGCCTCTGATAATAGCAACAGCATCATTAGACCGAACAAAATCAACAATTAAACCATTAAAAGTATCTACTTTAATATTCTTTACGCCCAAAAGACTATCTTTAATTAACTCAACTCTTTCAGAATCGCTAAACAAAGGAGACTTCTCTTGATTTACAGCCACCACTAAGATTAACTCATCAAATAGTTCCGATGCTTTCAAAGCAATATCTAGATGACCATTATGAATCGGGTCAAACGTTCCTGGATATACAATACGCTTCATATCTTACTATAAAATAGAACCTTAGTATCTCCATATATTTTTTCAACGCAATTATTAAGAGTAAAATTATTGTTATTCATTTCTATAATTAATTTACCACTATTAGATATTTTTTCTTTACAGCTTTTAAATAGCCATTCATAATCTATCTTCCCATAAGGAGGATCAGCAAAAATCAAATCGAATTTTTTCTCAGATTTTTTTAAGAATGTTTCAACATTATTTTTGATAACGGAAAAATCAGTATCATCAAATTTTATTTTATTATGCGAAAGTAATTTTATATTTTTAAAATTATTTTCAACAAATGTTACCGAAGTTGCGCCTCTACTTGCCGATTCAAACCCTAAAACCCCAGAGCCAGAATAAAGGTCTAAAACATTTAAATAGTTGAAAGGGCTTATAGTATCAAATATACTTTTTCTAACTCTGGACTTAGTGGGTCTATATGAAGCATTCTTCATTGTCTCAATACGAATACCCTTATAGGTGCCGCTTAATATTTTCACGAGGATTAATTGCTAAGAAATGATACGTAAAATCCAGCTCTAGGGTCAGGTTTATCTACTTCATTAAATAAAACAAATTTCCTAAGAAGTACTGTCGGTCCAGATTCTACTAAGATGTCAACAGCTTTTCTGATTTCTTCATCGCCTCGAACCCAAATCAAAACTGGCTCGTAGATTCTATTGGTCTTGTAAAATTGGTCAAACTCTCTAATTGTATAATCATTAATCGTTGAATCAAGTTGTTTAAGCAAATTAGCCTTATCAATTCCAATATTAATATCATTTGATTTGTTTAATTCTGGAAAGTCAAAACTATAATACCACAAAAAGTTTGTACTGTCTGACCCCGCAGCTTCCATAGAATAACTAGTCGTTTCCAAACCAATAATATGCTCGATATCAGGGTTTAAACCACTCATATATTCAAGGCTAATAAACGTACCAGTAATGGTAAGGTTATTGTAAAGTTTTAGCTCAGTAGATTGGAATAGTTTAGAGACAACCGAAGAAATTTCTCTAGACTGCAAATGCATATTAATATCATAATCAACCATACCTTGTGAACGTTCTTTGAGATCAATTGGATCAATTTTTTTAATTACATATTCTTCATTTTCCCCAAAAAGAGGCTTATTTATGCTCTCACGAAATTTTACATAGTTCATTGCAAAAAACAGCCCCATTATGACAATTAATGCGAACAAAAGCCAAACCATTTCGCCTCCTGAAATTGGTTCGGATTTTCGCTTCTTTTTTTGTGGCATTACTTCAACTGGGGGTACAGAGAATATTTCTTTTTCGATATCTTTTTCTTCTGAAAATATCTCTGTAAAGAGAAAATCATATATCTTTTCTTCTTCAAAAAAGTTAAATGAATGCCTAGAACTAGCTCCAATAGCTAGGCTAGTAAGCACATTAGATTCGTAGTGCTGAGTGGTCCCAGAAATAGTACTAGTGAGTTTCATATCATCGAAAGGCGTCATAACTCTTAAATCAGACTTTTCCCAGCAAGTCAAAGCTTGTCGCCCCAATTTATCTGGACTATAAACAGGAACGTCATCGATATCTGAAGGTATAAGCTTGAATGAGCCTAATGTATATTCTTCTTCTTCTGTTGATGAAATCAGCTTTGGTTGCCCTGAACTAAAAGCAATGGTCCCAAAATCAAACCTGCAATTTTTTACCATTAAAAATTTATATTGATTTTTACTTTTTTGCACCATTGCAGCATCAGATACATGGCCAGCATCAATGACTACGGAGCTAAAAGGCCCCATCCAAAAAGGATTGCCACCAAGTTCAGATATGGATAATTTAATAGTTCGAATTAATGTTGATGATAATGCAACTGTATGAATATTTACTTCATCAGGAAGATAGATTTGACCAAAAATAGACATTTTTTGATTATCCGGCCTATTTTTATTAGTTTCAAGCCATTTTATATAATCCCAATAATCTTCCCTGGCTAAGTCGATTTCAGTTTCCACCGAATCGTGATAAACAAAATCGTCAGATATTGCGACAGCTATATCTTGGCCACTAAAAGGGATTAGCTCTGATGTCCTCCTAAGAGCAATACCTAAAATCGAATTTAAATCTCCCTCATTATAGATTAAATTACCTATAGGGTCATTATAATCTATCTGCTTGATGTTATGAAGAGTAAGTCCACCATTATCATCATCTGACCAAACGCCAACGATGAGGGACTTATCTGAAATAACAATTCCAATCATATTATACTAAGCTATCTAATCCCAGCTACGGTTTCCATCACTGATTTCACCATGCCCTGAAGATTTGAGGGAAAAAATTAGAAATCTAGGATCTTTGTAAGCATTTTCATTCGTAATCGGACTCATGACTTTAAGTTTTTTATTTTCTTTATCTATTTCTAAAATATACTTATCACCACTTAGAGGACAATCAAACGTGCTTGAATCAGGCACAAAAGTTTTGTAATACTCAATGAGCTCCACTCGTCTTAAGGGCTCTTCATTAAGTTTAGCCACGAAGTTAGGATCTTGTGTGTAGGTAGTTAAGAACTTTTTTTGAGTAAAACTTGTATCGTTTCTACCTAGCTCCTGCGAAAACATTACTATCTGAACAGTTGTATCAAGAATTGAGTCTCGACGATAACTCTTAAATCCAAAAGTAGTATCATACTTGAAACCAAAAGTCGCATTTATATCAACAATATATTCTTTACCAGTCAGAAAAAGAGATTGTTCACCAACGTAAAGCGAGTCAGCTAAAAGTGAATCTCTAGCAGAGTTGACTACTTTCATCGTCTCGTAAAAATTAGAATTATAAGAACCAGTCAATTGCTCGTAGAAAGCCTCCATGTCATAAATGTTTTGCATATTAAAATGACTTTCTTTCTCAAACCTTTGTTCCTCAGACCAGATCGAAACTGGCGCGTAAATAACAAAAATAAGAAAAAGAAATGCAATAACTGTAACGAGTTCTAATAAATCCGATAACTTTTTTTGATCTAATTTTGACATGTAAACATATTTCTCTGGTTTAGTTATAACAATATTAAACTACAATAGCGCTTAATATTAATAAACCAAGAGGCATCATGGTTATTATTTTCTTTATAATGATAAAAGAAATATTATGCTTATATATCTATTTTTGAATAAGGGTTTTTAATAGGGCCTAACTCAGCCTTTAAGGACTCTATTATTTTTTTACTTCCTTTAGAAACGGAACTAGGTGTATTTATTACAACCCTAACGATTTGATCACCTTTTGAAGAGCTCCGTAGCATGGGAAAACCTTTACCTCTCATCCTAAGTAGCTTTCCTGATTGTAATCCTGCTGGGATTTTCAAGGCAGACTTTCCATCTAATGTCGGGATATCAATTTTATTACCGAAAACAGCATCCGGGTAATTAATAGTAAGTTCAATAAAAATATTTTCGCCATCTCGAACAAAGTATTCATGAGGTTTTTCTTCAAAAACAACTAATAAATCGCCTGGTGCACCACTAACATCTTCATTACCTTGATTCTCTACTGTCATGTAGTTACCAGATTCGACACCTGCTGGCACTTTTATATTAATTGTCTTATCTTTTTTTATCATTCCGTCAGGACCGACGCCGCTAGGTCTTTCTCCTACAATCTTTCCGCTGCCGCTACACCTTGGGCATACGCCAGTTTGTTGCATTCTACCAAGCACAGTATTAGTTATTTGCGTAACCTGACCTTGCCCTCCACAGGTAGAACAATTTGTAAATTTCACTCCCTCTGCTACTACAGATCGTTTTATTTTAATCTTTTTTTCGACACCTTTATTTATTTCTTCATAATTAAGCGATAATTTAATTCACATATCGGCACCTTTAGACCTACCACCTCGCTGTCTACCACCACCAAATATATCTCCGAATGGACTACCACCACCAAAAATGTCTCCGAATTGGGAGAAAATATCATCCATATTCATCTGGGTACCGCCACCTCCGAAGCCACCACCACCTTGAGAGCCCATTCCTACTCCAGCGTGACCAAATTGATCGTATTGGCCTCTTTTTTGGCTATTGCTTAAAATGCTATATGCTTCTGCAGCCTCTTTAAATTTTTTCTCAGCTTGTTCATCTCCGGGATTCTTATCTGGATGAAATTTTAAAGCAAGCTTTCGATAGGTTTTTTTTATTTCATCCGAAGATGCGTTTTTTGGAACACCAAGAACATCATAAAAATCTCTCATTTTTTATTCACCACTACTTTTGCATGACGGATGACTTTATCATGGTATTTATACCCTTTTTCAAATACACTGAGAATAACATCATCTTCATTCTTTTCATCTTTTTGAGTCAACATTGCATCGTGAATTTGAGGATCAAGAATATCTCCCTCGGTACCAAAAGGTTCAATATTTTTTAATTCAAGAAAACGATCTATCTTAGATATAAGTAGGTTAATTCCATCAATTAATGAATTTTCATTTTCCAGGTTTGCGTTTTCAGCAGAAGCAACCACTCTATTCAAATCATCAAAAATTGGAAGGACTTCTTTAATTATACTTTCACCATCATATTGTAATAAGGAAGAAATTTCTTTATTCTTTCTCTTTCTAAAATTCTCAAACTCAGCTTTTAGCCTTATATGTTTATCTTTAAGAACAATGATTTCATTCTCTAGCTTTAAACCAGTACCTTTTGGCTTAGAAGTTTTTTTTACTTGCTTCTTTTTTACGGTCTGCTTTTTTGTCTTAGCAGTTTTATTTTCTGTCAAAATGGACTCCAATCAATAATTTGTTTTATTTATAATGTTTTTAGAAATAACTAAAGAGAATCAAGTCTATTTCATTACTCCTGATACTGCCCTATAACTACCCAATACAGAAATAATGCCAGAAAGTAAAGTAAGCCAAATAAACAATATTGGATCAACTATAAGCTCAATATTCCAACTAGTAAAATTGCCAATCATATAATTAGCACCATTTACAGTGCCTATAATTAGCGGAATTGAAATTAAAGTTGCTAAAAGCCCATCAATCAGACCTTCAAAAATAAACGGCATTTGAATAAACAATTTGGTGGCACCAATCAACTTCAATGAATTAATGAGATCTTTTCTAGAATAAATAGATAATTTTACAGTATTGTAAATAACTAGGACTGCAACAGCAATAAATAGTATTGCGACACCAGGAAACAGCTTGATGAACCGCGCATAGGTTCTCTCGATTTTTTTGATTAAATAACCTTGATATCTGACTTCCTGAACGCCTTTCATTTTTTTGATTTCAGAAACAACAGGCGCAATTTTTAACATTTCCTCAGAATTTCGTTTAAGATTTACAACCGCACTAATTGGCAAGGGATTATAGCCTAAGACACCTAGAATATCTTCACCAAACTGGTCTTTAAAAATTCTCACGGCATCATCTTTATTAATGACAGTAGATGATCGCACACCTTTAACTTCAAGAATTGAACTAGAAATTTGTTTTGCGATTTTTAGGTCAATATTTTGTTTAAAAAAAACTTCAATTTTATATTTAGATCGCAGGTATTGAAGAATCGACTTTGTGTTTTCACCAGCCGTCGCTAGAAGACCAACAAAGTATAGAGCCAGAAATAATGAGAACACTGCTGTGAACGTAGTCATTTTATGTCGCCAGACATTTTTAAAGCCTTCAGAAATTAAATATAAAAATTTATCCACTAACTACCTCGTAATAACCCATCTTTTAGCTCTATTATTCGACGACCTCTGCCTTTGATAAGATTATAATTGTGGGAGGCCATTAGAATGGTTGTCCCTTCATTATTTATAGTTTCCAATAACTGTACAAGTTCAAATGCAGCAACAGGATCAAGGTTTCCAGTGGGCTCATCTGCAAGAATTAGAGAAGGCTCCTTTACAATAGCGCGAGCTAATGTTACTCTTTGTTTTTCGCCGCCAGACAATTCATGAGGAAAATGACTTCTTTTTCCTTCAAAACCCACTAACTCTAATGCCTCTTCTACTCTATATGAAATTTCGCTAGCATCGTAGCCGATAACATGAAGCGGGAGTGCTACATTGTGAAATACATTACGATCATTCAGCAGATGATAATCTTGAAAGACCATGCCAATATCTCTTCTAGCAAGAGGGATTTTACTTTTTTTAATTCTATCTGAATTAAAATCTCCTACCTTGATTTTTCCTGAATCGCAAAGCAGATCAAAATAAATTAATCTCATTAACGTGGTTTTGCCCGAACCAGTTGGTCCAATTAAAAATACAAATTCACCATCATCGATAGAAAAAGACAGATTAGTTACACCTCTACCCTTGAGGTGCGTGTAGGAAACATTTTGAAAATCTATCATGCCATTAAATTACTCACATATTACTTATAGAAAAAGTAGTGAAGATTTTTATATATAAATGCAATTTCTAAAATCAAATAAGAACCTAAATAATTCAAAAAATGTGTAAATTTTGATTAGTAATAGTAACAATTTAATTAAAAGGTGTTTTTCTTGGATTTAATATTGGATATCGTTTTAATTGTTTTTTCTATTTTAATGTTGTGGAAAGGAGCAGATTGGCTCGTCGAAGCCGCTGCAGAAATAGCTCATTCATTAAAGATTTCAGATTTAGTAATAGGATTAACAGTAGTAGCCTTTGGTACCTCTGCTCCTGAATTCGCAGTGACAATCAAAGCCGCGATATCTGGTCAAACAGATATATCAATTGGTAATGTTGTTGGTTCTAATATTTTTAACTTAGGTTTTATACTAGGTGGAACTGCGATGGTAAGAGCTATCAGCATTTCGCCTAAATTATTATACCGCGATGGTATATTTCTATTGTTTGTTACAATATTAATTTATGTTCTATTTTTTGGATTCAATGGCTGGGACATAGCAGATGCTATTACCATAACAGAAGGATCCATTCTATTTATTGCCTTAATTGGATATATTATTTTCTTATTTGTTAAAAAAGAACCGATTGAAGAAACCCATCCTGAATCTGCGGACTTAAAATCATATTTGTGGTTTTCCGTAGGTCTTATTTCCATTGTTCTAGGCGGGCATTTAATGGTTGAACACGCATCTTCGCTTGCAAGTGCTTTTGGTATTTCAGATTGGGTTATTGCTGTAACGATCGTTGCTGCTGGGACTTCTGCTCCAGAGCTAGCCACATCTTTAACAGCTGCGTTCAAAAATAAACACGGAATGGCGATTGGTAACCTTATTGGTAGCGATTTATTTAATTTACTTGGAGTACTTGGACTTGCAGGTATTATAAACCCAACTAATATTCAATCTGATATTCACTCTAGTATTGTAGTCTTAATTATAATGGTCGCCATGGTGTTAGTTATGATGAGGACAAATTGGCAAATAAGTCGATTACAAGGAACTATACTAGTTTCCCTAAATCTTGTTAGATGGTATCTAGATTTTTCTGGATAAAACTAAGGCTTCAGTCTATATAATTTATTCTCATTTATATAATCCCAGATAGGTAAAGTAACCATATAACGAATTGTAAGATCTTCCACCCATCGAGATCTAATAGTTGAAGACGATAACTCAAATCGAGGTATGTTCGCAAAATGGACATCCTTTAAAATCCAATGAGGTATATCGCTTGGACTAAATCCTGGCCGAATCGCGACAATTACTTTTGCCTCTTTTAAAATTTCTCTGGGTCTTCTCCAATTTTTAAAATCAATTAAGCTATCACTACCAATAAGATAATATATTTCATCTTTAGTGACGTTTAGTCGCTTTTTTATATCGATTATTGTATCAGTAGTATAAGAAGTCCCTTCCCTAACAACATCAACATCAGAGTATTCAAATTTAGGATTATCACGTATAGCGATTTTTACCATATCTATTCTTTGTTCAATAGCCGTAATTTGATTTTTGTGCGGAGGAGAATATGCAGGTACAAAAAGAATTTTATCAAAATCTTCTACTTCACAAACAGTTTGAGCTATGAGTAGGTGACCAATGTGTGGCGGGTCAAACGTACCGCCGAACAAGCAAATTTTCATTATTATTGTTTACTAGAAAAGAGTTCAGTTATTTCATTAATCAATTCTTCATTTGATATATATGATTGTCCCTTATCTACCCAATGTTTTTCAGCTTTCTGAAGGTTGCCCTCCTTAAAATAAGACTTAATGACCTCAAAATGGACTTGCTCCATGATATCGGTATCGTAATATTGATCAATTACAGCACTAAATGACATTCGAGCCGGTTCAAACTCATCCATCTTCATATATAAAACCCCTGTTTCAAATATTTTTTTGGCTAGTTTGTTCCTTAATACATCCATAGACTCTGTTACTATTTGGCTATGCTCAGATTCAGGAAAATCATCTAAAAATTCCCGGTATCTTTCCAACGCCTTTTCGGTATACGATTGATCATTGTAGTAATTTGGACTTTCAATCCTATATGCTTCACAAATTCTAAATCTAGATTTTTCAAAATATGGGCTAAATGCCATTTTCCTCGTCAGGTTTTCATACTCTTGAATTGAAAGAATGTATTCTTGATTTAAAAAATAAGATTCAGCTAGAAAAAATTGAGCATCGTCCCCGTAGTCAGTGCCTGTTCCTCGAGATAAAATAAATTTGAACTCATCTTGGGCTTTTACAAACTTTTCTTGATCAAGTAAATCCATCCCAATTTTGAGATGATCAGCAAGAGGAATTGATTCATCAGGTAAACTAGATGAGCAACCAATTAAGATAAATAATATGAAGCTAAAATATTTCATTTTAAAAATTAAGTCTAAAAGATAAGCCACCTACGCCAGCTTTGTTACTTGGATTAAATAACAAACCTAAATCAAGGTTCACATCCTTAGAATCCTTTCGAGTTTTATTGTTTTTATTAATTCTATTAGCGTAAACAGCTTCTAAGCCACTTATTACGTGATTAAACATCATTGCACTTACACTAAATTTAGCAAAAGATAGCCATTGATTTGATTTATAACGTTCATCAAGATAATATTGTTTATTGGGCGTTTTTATCACAATTTCAGTACTATCACCAACGTCTTTTTCTTCCCAATACCAGTTGGTAGAGACATCAGACCAACCCCCAACGAACTGATCATACTTCCCAATATTTTCGTAATAGTGTCTATCTTTAACCATTGTCACATCATCGCTATTAAGATAACCAGATAAGATAGAAAGACTATCTGATGTTAAAAACTCCGTATTAAATAAGTTAACTAAATCTCCTTTCAGGTGAACCGTTAGATGATGCGTACCCTCATAATCTCGCATTGCTTTTAACTTGTTATCCGTAAAGTACAATCCTTTATTTTCAACTATTTCAGGTCCTGATTGAGTAAAGTCCCACCAGTTTTTAATATTCCAATTCTCATCGGCAAACTGCTGATAATCCAGTCTGATTTCATCTGCTTTTTTGTTTGCATAAAAGATGCTTGTTATACTTACTATTTCAGTCGCAATAAAGAGACCGGGTTTCCAGAGCGGTTCTTTATTGTACACCTGACCTAAGCCTGGAACAATTAAGGACATTATAAGCGGCTTACCAGGATAAAAAGTAGAATCTTTCTTAACAATTACTTTCGAAGTGTCTTGCCCAAAAAGAGGCATTATTAAAACTAAAAATAAAGTTAATCTAGAAATCAAATAATAGTTTAAAATATGTTCTGTTTTCTTTACCATAAGAGTATGAATCTCCTTTTATTACTCTTTCAAATTTAGTTAATCCTTGATGAATCTCTAGTTCAATTGCAGTTGGATAATTATAAAATGAGAAACCATTAATACGCCATTGAAGTCCAATTGATTTTTTCCACATTTGGTCATTTTTTGTTCTCCAAGCGTCACCAATTTGAAAAACTGCACCTAAGACACTATTCTGCATGATAAACCAACCTAATTTTATATGCTCTTCGCGAAAAATAGGCAGCCTTATAGAAAAATCAATCAAAGCCGATTTTGTACCTTCAATTCCATAAAAAGGATAGCCCCTAAGACCACTCATCCCTCCATTAAAAAAATGAAAGAATGAATCAACTTTTGCATTTGATATATATCCACCATTTAAATGTAAACTTGTTGTTAATCTATCAACCCAAGGTATTTCGTAATGGTAGGTTAATTCACCTTGAACTCGAGTTAAGTCATTATTGTTAAAATTTTCAACTAAAGTGCCCGCATCAGATAAATCAAGACCATCGATAAACTTATTTTTTTCAAAATCTAATTTTGCTGCTATGGTAAATCCATTTGATGGGTTTATACTCCCATCTAATCGCGGTTTGATTACATTTAATTTCCAATCAAAATTCAATGAAACCCCCTTGTAGTAATCGTACGCTACTCCTGCTTCAATATTCTCAAGAGGCAGAGATTCTTTTACAAATGCTCTGTATCGTTGAAATGAGCTGAATATTTCGATAGTGCTACCATAAAAAGGGAATTTTATTCCAGGACGAAAAAGAAGCATTCTAAATTTAATATCACTATCTATTTCGTAAATATCTTGATATTTAGTCTGATCTGAAGTATTCCGTGTTAGGTAGAATGTTTCAAAGAAGACCGTTGGGTAAAAGCGATTAAACTCAAAAATAAAAAACAGATCCGTATCCATTAAACTGTTTAATGACATACCACCAAACAAACTCAACCTTTCTAATATTTCACTTGAATAAAAATAAAACCCTGGCTTAGCAGTGCCATATTCATACATTAGTTTTGGCATGATAAACATGCTTGGATATTGATCCACATATTTATACGATTTTGAGGTGTCAAGCCTAGTTATGGGGGCAGATAGGTTTGCATTTTTTTGGTAATAATTATTTGAATAACCGACTAAATCATCCTCAATGATTTCCAAAGTATCAAGCAATGCAATTTTATACGCACCATCATGATAAAGAGAATAAACCAACCTCCCATTGTCGCTCATATCTGGCATAAATACACCACCAAGAACATTCGTCACATAACCTTGTTTCTTATTTTTTTCATCAATTAAATAAAGGTTAAAAATCCCACTCTTATCATCAGCATATATGATTGAACCATTGCTACCAAAAGTAACATTCCGTTCATCCCATAAATCATTACTCAGCACCATATTAAATGTGGTATCAATCAACGAAATTTTTCCTATATCCCTGTAATGATGAGTTGATATATCAAAATAGATACTGCTATCATACTTGTTAAAATCTAGACTACTAATAATGGGCCTATCATTAAAATCAGTAATCTGAGTTATTTTTTTTTCACTCAAATCATAAATATAAATGTCCTGCGAACCGTCCTTTGTCGCTATAAAAGCAATGCTACTATCAGAATTAATGAAGACAGGAGAAAAAGATCTAGCTCCGATTGTAAGTCTTTTTTCTTTTTTTGAAGATATATCATACTCGTAAAGATCATAATATCTAGATCCATTTTTATCTGGAAACATAGGTTTTTTACTATAATAAATATATTCTCCATTAGGATGCCATGTTGGAGCAGAATAAACAGACCCAGAAATCTTTTTTTCATTATTATCATTTAAATTATAAATGTATAAATCTGTTTGCCCAAAAAAATCATTGCCTTTATTACTAAGATAGGCAAAAACATTAGTATCAGGAGCCCAGACAGGAAACATATTTGCTGTTCCGCTATCTACAATAATATTTGGTTTTGTTTTGTTTATTTTAATTGGATTGGAAATTTTTTCATATCTTTCTTTTAGTGTCAAAATAAAATCATCATAAATAACTTCCCCATCAACGCCTATAACATTGTAAAAAGCATCATTAATTGAATACTGTAACGGATTTGAAAGTTCTTCCATTACATCTTTAATGACATTTGAACTGTATTTATACGCTATATATCTAGAAAGAGCAAAACCAGAATTATAAGTTGATTCATTACCAATGCCTTTTTTACCAAATGTATTCATTTCATTAAAAGAAAGTAATTTATCATTAAGCGCTCTATCTCTCAAAATCATATCTCTGTGCGTGTCCCAATGGTCCCAATCAGCACCATCATACATATACTGCGCAGATCCCTCAGCAAGCCACGGAGGAACAACTGTCGCTGGAATAGGGTAACTAATAAGCCTATTTGGAAAACCATACAAAACATCTTTTCTTTTTTCTTTTTCAAAACCTATAAATTGTAAATAAGCCCCAGGGATTTTATTACCCATTTTCATTGATTTTTGAAGCGAAACAATATGCGCAAACTCATGAGTAATCACATTTTGTAACCACCTGTGACTCCCTCTTAATTCAAAGTTTAATGGGGTGGCCCAAATAACAATTTTATTATCATAGTAATGAGCCGCGCCATTGGAGTAGTCATCAGTATCTTTTAATATTATATCTGTTTTACTTGCAGGAGTAAATTCATAAAACGAAGTTATTTTAGGAAAAACTATCTCAGCAACTGTAGCCGCTTCTCTTGCAGAAATTTCAGTCTCTTCATGATAGTGAATCATGAAATTTTCGGTTTCAAAAGTATACCAATTTAGTTCTGGATGATTATATTTCGCTTGGCCAGTCAAAGTTGCGTGAAAAGCAAAAATAACACTAAGAATAAATATCATTTTATTACAGCAATTTTAATTAATGTTTCAGAATCTTGTTTGCCATTAGAATCTAGTGGCTTGACATTTAATCGGCCAAAATAGATACCCGACTCTAGCTCTGTCGTATCAAAATCCCATTCTGATATTTGAGACCCTTCAAATGGAATATTTTTCGAATACTTTTCCACAAATGTTCCATTTGAATCGTAAACTTTTAAGATCATACTTTTAGCATCAAAAGTTTCAACTCTAATTTTAGAAGTAGATACATACTTAACAGGATTTGGATAACAATATGCTCTTAAAATCAAATCATCACTGTTAAACATTGAAGTATAGTTTAATTCTAATTTCCTTGAGTTCTTTAAGTCACCATTTACATTACTCCAGCTATTGCCTCTATCATTAGTTTCAGCATCGAAAACGAAAACATTATACTTTGTAAAAAGATGGTTTTTTTGATTAACTGTATGCAAAAACATGATATCATCATCTTTAGAACTAGAAATGGACTGTAAAAGTAAACCTTTGTAATCATAAATAAATATTTTGCTAGAATCTAAAGATTTAACAATAATTTCAGGATAATCATTACCAATTACATCTTTTGCTAATACTTTGCCAGAAGTTTTCTTATTCAGAGGAAATCCAGCCATAACATGAAGACTATTATCATATGCTGTTATGATGCCCTCATTATCAACAACCAAAGCATTTAAACTAGCATTTAACGAAATATCAATGCCAA
>Ga0115000_10002206_pt1 | contig 17016 bp, 10 predicted proteins | sample ArcticOcean_MG_C_6_FD_89690 | JGI IMG/M metagenome (GOLD analysis project Ga0115000, IMG submission 89690) | Marine microbial communities from western Arctic Ocean - ArcticOcean_MG_CB8_128 | ecosystem: Environmental > Aquatic > Marine > Oceanic | place: Arctic Ocean: Canada Basin | collected...
GATCACATGGACGTGGACGACGAGGAAGACGCTTTCGAAGAGAGACGAAAAATAGACGCCGATGAAAAATACGAGGCGGATTGGACGGACAAGAAGCAATATTTTCCCATCGATTTGGCCGTATTTGACGCACAGAAAAAGGCGGAGGCAATGAGTCTTAACGACGCCGCGAAGATAGAGAGGGATACCGCGAACGGGAACGAGGAAGAGAAGAAGGGTTTAAGTAGAGAAAATGGAGAATCGATCGCGCAAACGCTGGACGATTTGAGGTCGTCCAAAGGCGAGAAGTTGGTCGCGTGGCAGTTGCCACCGGATTTGCCATTGGCGAACGAAAGAAACGGTAGAAATAGAAATAGCGCAACAGCTGCGGGTAGAAATAACAATAGAAGAGGTGGGAAGAGAACGTCCGCGGGAGCAGGCAACGCTACGAACAGTAGCAACAAGAACAAGAAACAGAAGAAACTTCTCGGCGTTCCCGATTTGAGGGCGGGACAACTCGGAGAGATTGAAGTGTACGCAGATGGCACGGCAAAATTCGTCATCGGCAATTGTAGGTTTGATTTACAAAACGGTACGGCGTATAGACACCACGAACAGTTCAATATCATAGATGAAAAGAAGAAAAAATGCGCGTTTGTAGGAGATATCGTAGGTCAAGTCGTAGCTACGCCGGACGTGGACCAATTAACCGAGCAAAGCTGGAAGGAGGAAAGCTACAGTGACGAAGACGACGAGAACTTAGATGGCGATAGCGATGTAGACATCATCCATGCCGATAGCGACTGATGGGTGATGGTGATGTGGAGAGAAGAATTTCTCTAGATATTTGTTTGTGTGTAGTAGAAATATTGACATACAGTACTTACTAGTGGTTTAATTAACGAGCCGGGGCCTTCATGTCCGCGTAGACTGAAGCACGCGCGGCGTCGCAAAAAGCACCAACGTTTCCTTCTGGCGTGCCTTGGACCACTCCGTGCCCAACATTCAAAATATGCTTCGAGTTCCCGGCATCTCTCACGTTGTTTGCGACTTCTTTTCGAATTCTCTCCTCCGAGGCGAACAAATACATCGGGTCCATGTTCCCTTGCAAAATTCGATCCGGCATGATCGATCGCGCCTCGGCCATGTCCGTCTCCCAATCTAATCCAATAACATCTGCAGTGGATCTCTTAATTTCGTGTAACTTTCCATGTCCCCCGTTCGCGTGGAAAATCAACGGCGTGTCCGGATATTTCGCTCTCACGATTTCCATCACGCGTTCGTTGTATGGATGCGAAAACTCCGCAAACTGTTGGGGCGACAAATGATGCGCCCACGAATCGAATAGCTGCACAACTTGTGCGCCGCAATCGATTTGATGGCACACGTACACCCCCAACGCTTCGGCTAAATGCGCCAAAAACGCGTGTAAAATTTCTGGATTCTTCGTCATCATTTGCTTCGTCACGACCAAGTGTCTGTCCGATTTCCCTTCAATCGCGTACGCCGCTAACGTCCACGGCGCGCCAATAAATCCGAGCATCGTGCTCTGACCTTCAATCTCTTTCCTCAACGTGCTCAAAATCGGACGAATAAACGGCAAACTCGAATCTGGATCGTCCAACGTCTTCAACTTTTTCACCTCTTCCATCGACCGCACCGGTTCTACGACCGGTCCTTTCCCTCTGACGACATCAAACTCAACCCCAAGCGCTGGCAACGGCGTCAAAATATCCGAAAACATAATCACTCCGTCCGGCTTAAACGCTCTCCACGGTTGCATGGACAACTCGATGGCAATTTCCGGCGTCTCCGACCGATGGCGAAAAGGATACTTCTCCGAATACGCTCTGAATTCCGCCATGTACCTCCCAGCCTGCCTCATCAACCACACCGGCGGCCGTTCGACGTCTTCCCCACGAGCCGCTCTCAAGAGAATCGGATCATCTTTACTACCGTCCGCGGCCGAAGCATCGAGTCTGAAAACCGCTTTGCGTAGTCTTTGTTCTCCTCGTCCTCTCGCTCCTCCTCCTCTGTTATTAATACTCTTCTTCCCACTGTGATGAGACGAAGAATCCAATCGCGTTTTGGTCGTCGTTCCCACGAATGATGATGCTCTTTGCGAGATGAACATTTTCGTCGTCGTCCTCGTCTACAAATAATCACACGGAAGAAGAGACTCCTAATCAAAGACGTTTGTGTTCTTTATCTGCACAGTCACCACCACTCGCGCGTGGTTCGGCTGAAATTTTTCTGTGGATGGATATCGCTCTCCTTATCGGAAGAAAGCGAGAGAAGAGATCAGATTTTTTTTTTTTTTTTTTCAAAAACGAACACAAAACCGACCAGAGAAAGGGAAGAGGATTTCTCGGTCCTTTTCACTATTTCCCCGACCTCTCTGTCTCTCTCCGCTTTATTAAAAAAGACCACGACAAAAAGGCTTCGATTGACACACACCTTTGATCGATCGAGGAGGTGTTGCGCGCGATTGTGAATCTCTCTTTTTTGTGTGCTACTTACTGCTTTCGGAAGGTACATCAAAATCCAAAATCATTCCATCAAACTCATCATCATGGACAATGTGTACGCACTCAACGAACGCGCGGTACGCGCTTTGGAAGATAACGGGATCACCGCGAAAACCATGATACGATTTGCGAGATTAGGTTTATACGCGCAAATAGTTTTGGCGTTGTGGGGGTCGTTATCGTTCACGTACGGGATCATCCACGCCTCCGCGCTCGCGGTGTCGTTATACGGCGTCGTGGCGTTGGAGTTGAAGACGCCGAGATTGTTGAAAATATACGCCGCGGTGTTGTTGGCGTTGACGATTACGGATTTGCTTTGGTTGTTGAACTTTACCGGTTCTATTTGGGGTGGACGAACGGGCGTGAAGGATCAGTATTACGACACGTTGTCGTACGCGAGCCTGAACTGGACGACGCTCTTCCCGGAGTTTCTCGCGTTTTTGGTTCGGGTCGCGAGCGTGTGTTTGTGGGGAATGCTATGGATGAAAGGAGCGTTGAATGATTTAGAAGGGGAGTGTTTGGATCCAGATAGCGAAGGGTTGATGATGGGTTCCGGTGGGAACTCGTCGTCCCGGACGTACGTGCCCGGGAGCGAATATCAAGACGATTTTTCTCACGTGCAACCCGCGGGAGCGGTTCCGGAAGGGCGGATTAGAGGACAAGGGAGTAGTAAGAAGAAAGGCGGCGGGTCCTCGGATGACTTTTCCCTCAGTGGCGCTGGCTACCAGCAATCGGAAGTGTAATTTGTGCGACTATATGCTTACTGTAATGTGCAACAATTCTAATTATTTATCTGCAACTTTTATCTCGTGTTCTAACTTGACTCTTCTTAATCGTTTCGTTACTACTTGCACTAACTCTGGTTCTTTCAGAAACGCTCTCTGGATGGCGTGTTCGCCGCCTTCTTCCCACTCGTCGCACTCGTTCCTTTCGAACAAGACTAAGTTATCTATGCTCGACGATTTCGTCACGTCCCAGCGACAAAACTCGAGATTGTTCAACGCCTTCCACGGCGTCGTCGCTAAATCATCGCCGGATTTCGCCAGGGCGCGCGCGTCGCGACGTTGCCACACGTCTTTTATCAAATACGCGATATCATTGATATCTACATCTAACGCGCACTTCCCCAAGCCTCTGCTTTCCTCTCGATCTTTCAATCGATCGAGTTGCGTCTGGTAAGCGACGATTTTTGTATCCACGTCGTTGCCTTCGTCCGGCGATAGCTCAACCGTTTTCGAGAGTTTACACAAAACAAAAGACGCCAACGCGCACCCAAACATTGCCGGAACGGTACCTAAAACCGGTATCGTTCTCACGCGAAAGTTTGGTACGACTTGATAATCGCGAAGCGTTTCGCCTTCTTTCAAATCGACTTCGGTGACCAACTCTCGAACTTGCTTCTCCACGGAAACGAGACAATCCACGCCGTGACTGATGCCGTACTTTTTCCGCAAATTATACTTAATCGCACGCATTAACGGGTCAAAATTCGCGTTTGAAATATCACACAGTTTCAATCGCGTTGGATCGCACTTCGATCCGGCGCCGCCGGAGGACACCACCGGTATCTTCCTTCGCGCGCACGCCTCTAACAAATCCACTTTCGTGTCGCAGTTATCGATGCAATCGACCACGTACGACGGCGCTACATTTTTATCACCCTCCGTATTCTCCGTCTCATTCTTCTTCCACTCCCCTAACACCATCTCTTCGTTTTTCTTCTCGCACATCGCGTTGCATGCCTCAATCTCCGCCTCCGGAAAAATCTTCGCGAAGTGTTTCCTCAACACCTCCGCTTTCGGCTTCCCCACGTCCTCTCTCGTCGCCACCGCGTGTCTATTCAACGAACTCAACGAGACTTGGTCAAAATCTACCACGCGTAATTTCCTTACGCCCGAGCGTAAAAGCATGCTCGCGCAGTGCGAACCAACGCCACCTAACCCGACGACGACGACGAACGCGTCCGCAATGGTCTCTTGACCGAGTTGCCCGAAAAACTGCACGTTTCGCGTGAAATGTTCGCGAACGATATCGTCCGTCGCGTATAAGATTTTCGAGGAAGCCGAGGATAAAGCTTGAGAGGAAGTTCTCCTCCGACGGCACTCCTCCTCCTCCTCGTCGTCGTCCTCGCGCGACGTGGCTTTTTCGCCTCTTCTGTTCGACGTGCGAGTTCTACCAAGTTGTCGTTGTCGTAACAGTAAAATTCGAGACGCCGAAACGCCAATCGCGACCCCGCACCCGAAGAGCGAGAGATACAACAACGAAAGGCTGTTGTTGCCATCGCCGCTCGTCGAAGAAGAAGACGCAGAGGTGGACGCCACGCCTCCTCGGCTCGTCATTGTCTCGATATAATACTCACACTTTAATAAAAAGTGATGTATGTATATAAAGTATTTCTCCCTAATAAGACGGCGGAAACCGCTCCTCCCAAACTGTCGTAAAACTCTTTTCTTGTTTGTTTTGTTTCCTGTGTGTCTCTTCTGCGTACTTCTTGCCAAAAACGCTCTCGTTTGTATCCTTCACCTCTTCCTCTTTTCCTTTCAGAGTGTGAGAATCGATCCCACAAAACTGAGGTTTTTTAAAATTTCCCGAACAAACGCCGAAGGCTGCTTTTCGCTGTTTTCTGTGGTTTTGTGGCGGCCTAATCAAACGTCAGAAATAAACTCAAAAACGTCTCTCGTGTGTTGCGAAATTTAACTCGAGTTCACGATGGCAGTTTTTGATGCGGACAAAGACATCTCTCCCTTGATCGTCGTCTCGGTGCCGTTCTTTGGCGGCATCTTGGCGCTGTTGATGATTGGAGGTACGCACATTTCTCATTTTTTTTTCAATCCGGTCTCTTTTCTGTATATATCATTTCCGGCGGTGGGGGGAGATGACGATCGAATTTCGGTTTTTATTTTGGTCGCTGAGATGCGTTTGAGAGGAGCTTTTCGCGAGAAGCGCGGAACCAAAACGTGCAGGCACTCGAGATTGATCGGTTCAGCGCGTTTGGTATCGTTTTTGAAACCTTTTCATGCGCTCTGTCGCTGACCCCAAAATGTCTCTCCTCCCCCATGATGTAAACAATCAATCAATCGCTTTTGTTTTACCACAAATTTGCAGTTTTGATGAAGAAAGTTCGAGCCGCCCCGCGTGGTGAAGGACCGCAATTGTTCATCGCGGACCAAATTGCCGAAGGCGCTGTTGCGTTTTTGAAGACTGAGTACTCGTATTTAGTGCCGTTTGTGGTTATCTGCGCGGCGTTTATTGTTGGCATTTTGGAAGGCCAATCGGGTTCTCCGGTGGACTACTCCAGCAACAAGGGCGGGTGGCAAACTACCGTGTGCTTCTTGTCCGGCGCGTCTTTATCCGCGTTGGCCGGTTGGATGGGCATGAAGATTGCGACGGAAACGAACGTTAAGACGATGCAAGCGGCCAAGGAGTCCTTGAACTCTGCGCTTAAGATTGCCTTTGCCGGCGGCGCCGTTATGGGCTTTTACGTCGTCGCGCTCGGTATCCTCGGTTTGGTCGTGTTGTTCTACGCGTTCTCCATGGGTCAAGACAACGCTCCCCGCGATGGTACCACCCCACCCCACTTTGATCCGGACATGAGAGATGCGATCAGATACTTGTCTGGCTTTGGCTTTGGCGCCTCTTCTATCGCTCTTTTTGCGAGAGTCGCGGGGGGTATTTACACCAAGGCTGCCGACGTCGGCGCCGATTTGGTCGGTAAAGTTGAATCTGACATCCCGGAAGATGATCCCCGTAACCCGGCCACTGTTGCCGATAACGTTGGTGACAACGTCGGTGATGTTGCCGGTATGGGTGCTGATTTGTTCGAATCGTTTGTCGGTTCCATTATTGCCTGCGCTTCCTTGGCGAGCTCTCACGCTGAAATCGCGTTGCCGTTCTGGGTCGCCGGTTTCGGTATCTTGGCTGCGACTATTGGTTTCTGGACTGTCTCCACGAAGGACGACGCCGACCAATCCGAATTGCTCCACGCGTTGCACAGAGGCGTTTACTCTTCCTCTATCCTCGTCATCGTCTTTACGATTATCTCCGTCGAAATTTTGTTCAGCGGTTCCAAGTTGGGCTACAAGTTCTTCGCTTGTGTCCTCATCGGTCTCATCGCGGGTATCTTAGTCGGCGAAGCCACGGAATACTGCACGTCTTACGCGTACACTCCGGTCAGATCCATCACGCACGCCGGTTCTGCCGGTGGTGCCGCGACTGTCATCATCCAAGGTTTGGGCATTGGTATGATCTCTGTCTTCCCGCCGACCATCGTCATCGTCTTGACGATCCTTTCCACCTTCGTTATTGGTGGCTTGTACGGCATCGCCATCTCCGCTGTTGGTATGTTATCCACGCTTGGCGTCACGCTCGCGACTGATGCGTACGGTCCGGTTGCGGACAACGCCGGTGGTATCGCCGAAATGTCTCCGGATGTCGAGGACTACGTTCGCGAACGCACCGACAAATTGGACGCGCTCGGTAACACCACCGCGGCCACGGGTAAGGGTTTTGCCATCGGCTCCGCCGTTTTGACTGCCTTGTCCATGATGAATGCGTTCGTTAAAAACGTTCCGTTCGGATGCGGCGAAGGCGTTGAAAACAAGTTCTGCCTCGCCGAGAACATGTTGCTCACGGACCCGTACGTCTTGTCTGGCATCATCCTCGGGGCGATGCTTCCATTCTTGTTCGCCGCTTTGACGATGCTGTCCGTCAGAAAAGCTGCGGGCGCGATTATCGTCGAAGTCCAACGCCAGTTCCGCACCATTCCGGGCTTGTTGGAAGGTAAGGAAGGCGTTGTGTGCGACCACATGGCGTGCGTCGAATCGTGCACCAAATCCTCTATCAACGAAATGCTCTTGCCGGGTATCATCGCCGTCTTCACGCCGATCTCCATCGGTTTATTGGTTGGTGCCAAGTGCCTCGGCGGTTTATTGGCGGGTTCCATCGCCTCTGGCTTTATGTTGGCCGTCATGATGTCCAACGCCGGCGGCGCCTGGGACAACTGCAAGAAGTACATCGAAAACGAAAAGGTGTACGGCGGCAAAAAGTCCGACACTCACAAAGCGTGCGTCGTTGGCGACACCGTCGGCGATCCGTTCAAGGACACCTCCGGTCCGGCCTTGAACATCTTGATCAAGTTGATGACTGTCTTCTCCCTCACTCTCGCCCCGGTCTTCAGAGACGACTGGGAGACGTATCAGTACGGTTTGATTGTCTTCGCGGTTGAGATCCTCTTGGTCGCTTTGGCCTACTGGTGGGTCTGGATCAAGAATGGCGAAGAAGTCTTCACGCCGAACGACGCGAAGCACAACAAGACCACCTCAGATTAAATAATATACAGCAATATTTATTTGATCACGTGATTGAGAGGTGTTGAGCTTATTAATAAAAGTTGGTTACTGGCTTCACTTAATACACACACGAAGCTTTGTTCTAGTAAACATACATGCAAGGAAAGACTTTTTTCATAGCTTGATTTAATCGATACAAATACATACGTTCATTACATACATCTGTGTAGAAGACTACGCGCGCGCGCACACACACATCTAATTGATCTATTCATCTATCTCTTTATCTATCTATCTCTCGAACGCCGACGACTCTAATAAATCTCTACTGGTTGCCCCCCTCGGAAGAGCCGTCGTTCCACCCCCTGACCCACTCCTTCCCAAACTTTGCTCTCGTCTTCTCGTCGCTCTTCTCGTCTAAAAACTTCATCACGTGCGCTTTCAGCGCTTTATACGCCTCGTTTTCCTCTCTTAAATATTTCGGCGCTTCGCTTTGTCCAGTCAAATACGAGTACAAATCTGGATTTTCCTCGTCCAAAACTTGCGCGAATTGAGTCAAAAACGAATCGCTCGTCGTTTTCGCGTTCAAATTTCTCTCGGCCCACTCCCCGACGACCACGTCGAGTTCGAGAAACCCTCTCTGTTTCGCGCGGTAGAGCGTCTTGTTTATCAATATTCGTTTTCTTCTGTGCTCTTCTTCCTCCTTTTCCTCGTCGTAGTTGTTCGAAAAAGAAGAAGACAAAGAAGAAGAAGAAACACGCAAAAACGTCGACGTCTGAATCGTCCTCCTCCTCACCGCCACGCCGGGGCTTCCTCCTCCTCCTCCTCCTCCTCCGAGAAAAAGTACGCGAGAAAGAAGCGTCGTCGTCGACGACGACAGCAGTTGTTGTTGTTCTCTCCTCGCCAACGCTCGAAGAAGGACACCAAACTCGCTCATCTGTTTCTTTTCGTTTGCTTTTCCCAAAAACTCTTTCTCCTTTCTCTCTTTTTCTGTCTGACGACGGAGTCCAAAAAAACAAGAAAAAATTCAAAAAAAAGTATTTAGGGTGCTAGACCCAAGACGACGAAAAAATCTCTCTGTTGTTTGCCACGTGGGTCCGTAGAAGAAGAAGAAGATTATCCAAAAACCGATTGAAGATCATCCAATCGCCTCATAAAGAAGACACACCAACACAAGTTTATTCTCATTAATCATGTCCTCCACAACTGCAATGACGATGCAAACGACGAAATCTGTCGTCGTTTCTTCGGTGAACACCAACAAGTCCACGAAAAGAGCGCAATCCGTGCGAACGAAAGCGTTGGCGACGCCGTATCGGTACCCGGAGCAAGGATTTACGGATGAAGTCGTGGAAGAAGTCATCGCGGCGTTCCCGGATAAAGGGATCGCGTCGAACTTGGAAGGGATGATCTTGTTCGCGGCGGATGGGTACGATGTTTTGGACGTTCGATCGGACGCGGAGATTGAGTTTGTCGGGAACTTTCCGACCGCGAGAAAGAACAAGGAAGTTGGGGTGCGATTTCATTGCATTCCGTTGATTAACGCGGTGAGAAAGTACGACTCGGAAGTCGGGGCGAAGGTGTACGTGCAATCGAAGAACGAATCGTTCAAAGAGAAGATCGAACAGACGTTTCCGGACAAGGAAAAAAAGATTATCATCACGTGCTCTGACAGCAGAGACCGCGCGATTCAAGCGTTGGAGTTGCTCGACGAGTGGGGATACGTGAACATCGTCGGTCTCAAAGGCGGCTACAACATGTGGAACCGTCAATGGGATCAAAACATGAGAAGACGCAACTTGCCGGGTAACTTCAAAGAAGAGTATTCTCACGGTGCGGAAGGTATGGGGGTGCACGGCACCGGGGCGTCGTTCCAAAACCAAGATGCGTTCCAATACGCAGACTGGAAAGACTCGACAAAGTGGATGGAATGGACGAGTGGTACGATTCCGGCCGACGAATAAATCTTCGAATAAATTAATATTGTCTCTGTTCCTCGTCACCTGCTCGTTTAATACCATATACAATTACACATACCTATAAACTTACATTCATTTATTATACATTTACTATCTATCGTCTATCGCCTTTTTATACATTATACTATCGTCTAATAATCAAGTCGTCCGAGTCGTCCGAGGAGGACGACGCGGAGGATGGCGTCCGAAATTGTTCGTTTATCCAATCCGCTAATTTCTCCTCTTCCGGGTCATTAGAATCAATAACATCGATATCTCCAGTTAACATGCCAAAATTGGCGATGCCCGTGAACCTGCCCCATTCGGAAGTGCGCATTCTTCGAGATTTACAAGCGCCGACGCCTCGTAAGATGCACTCGTGCTCGTACACTTCGAGGTACCCATACGACGTTCCGCAATCAGCTTCTAACATTGCCTCTATTGTTACATAATGCACGTTACCTCTTTGTATGTACCCCCCAGGGTGGTCGTGACCTGCTACACAGACTTTCACCGTTCCCGACTTGGATTCAAAATAACTACTAATCACGTCCGCGTTCCAAGCGACCATGCCTTCTCTCGCAGAACCGGGCGCTAATGCGTTGTGCGAACACACGATGACTTTTTTCCCTTCCTTTTCGGTTAAGTCGACTTGCTCCTTCAACCAATTAAATTGTACACTCGCAATACCACCCGACCACGGCTTTGCGTTTCTTTTCTTAAACTCATCCGTCTTGGACGCGAGCCACGCGTGTCCTTCTTTCCACGCCTCGCTGTTCTCCTCCACGTACCTCGGATTCATGTCCGTGGTGTCTAAACAAAGCAAAACCCAATTCCGAGGTAACTCTACTTTATAATAATCATCCTCTCCGAAGTTCATTTTCTGTTTAAACACCTCTCTGGTGACCGCCATGTCGTGGTTCCCGAGTACCGACACCAGTTTCAAATCTTTCGATAAACTCTTCTCCGTAATCTCAACCATCTCGTTAAACTCTTTCACGTTCCTCGCTTTCACCTCTTCGGACCAACTCTCCGCATCTCGGAAATATAAGTTCTCGGCGCTATCCTCGTTGTACCCGTCGTACAAATCTCCCAAATTAATCACGCACGCAAGCGCGTGCGCGTTTTCGCTAAACTCGTTCAGGCACATTTTCAATCGCTCTTTCGCGTCTCTGAAATATTTATTCCGTTTGCCATACGTGCCGTTCTCTTTATCCGCGTATTGCGCGTCGGCGAATACGCCGAGAGTAAATAAAGGTTTCTTGTGCACGGATTCTAATCGACTGGACGCGCCGAGCGATTGGTTCGACGGTTGGCGATAGGAGGAGGAGGAGGAGGAGGAGGAGTCGTTTATTCCTTCATCTTCTTCCCCGAACGAGGAGGAGGCTTTCACCAAAATCACTCGTCTCCATCCTCCTCCTCCCGCGTTTTGCCTCGTCGTCGTTTTTCTCGTACTCCTAATCCTCCTTGTCCTCCTCCTCGTCGTCGTCGTCGTCGGTAGAAAGAAAGACGACATCATCATACTTTTGATGATGATGATGCTTTCAAATGAAGATTTTTTCCCGTTGAAATGGTTTGAAAAGTCTGCACTTTCACACGCGCAAAGAAAGCGCGCATCAATAGCGACGAGAGAGACTTTAATTGCGTCACCATGAGACGTAAGAGATAGAGATAGAGAGTGAAAAACCATCATCATGTGGGGAGGCACTGCGAATAACAATAACAGTAATAACAATACGAGTAATAACAATACGAGTAATAACAACAACTCGCAATGGAATCAACTCGGTGGATTCAATCAAAACAATCACCAACAGAACGCGAACGCTCCTTCTCCATTTGGGATCACAACGACGGGCGCGAATAACAACACAAACGCGTCGACGTCGACGAATAATTACAACAACAACAGCAGTCCTTTTGGTGGTTTCAATCAACAACCTCAACAACAACAACAACATCAGCAGCAGCAGCCAGGAATAGGAATAGGAATAGGAAAAGGCGGAGGATTTAATGCACCTTCTTTGTCTTCTCCGTTTGGGGCTCCTGCGAGTGTGAATGCGAACAACAGTCCTTTTGGTGGTAGCGGCGGTGGAGGTACCGCGACTGGTTTTGGAAGCGCGAGTTCCGGTTTCGGTATTCCCGTCGCGACGACGACGACGACTGCGGGAGAGGTGCCAGCGTCGTCCGCGTTTGGAGGAGGGTTTGGAACGACGGGAGGAGGAGGAGCAGGCGGATTTGGATCGTTGAATATGCAGAATGCGAATAACAACGCCAATAGTCCGTTTGGAAATACTACCACTACTGCTGCTGCTAGTACTACGCCTTTTGGTGGTGGAAGCGGCGGTCTTGGATCCACATTTGGGGGAGGAAGCGGACCTGCTACGACTACTGCGAACAATTACTCGCCGTTCGCCGCAAATCCATCGCCGTTTAACTCGATACCATCATCTGTTCCTGCTAATACAAGCAGCAATCCGTTCGGAAGTGGAGGTGCGAATGCGAATACGAGTGGACTCTTTGGCGCGCCGGCGTCGAAACTGGCTCAGCAAAATTTGAACGTGAACGCGTCTCCATTTGCTCCCGCGACGGCAATGCCGTCTCCGTTCGCTCCGTCTTTGTCGTCACCATTCGGTGGTGGAAACGCAACCGCTACGACACTAGGAGGAGAGAAGAAGGAAGCGCAAACACAGAACCAATCCACTTTCGGAGGAGGATTAATGGGTGGCGGAGGCTTTAACGACGTGAAAACGACGGCGTCGGGATTGAAAATTCCAACGCCCCGGACACATATTGGTGGTGGTGGTGGTGGTCTTGCTGCTACTGGGATAGCACCGGCTGCTACTGCAGCGCCTTCATTTTCCCCTTTCCTTAGCGGCGGAGGCACAAAAGTATCCGCACCTCCCTTACCGAAGACTGCACCTTTCGGTGGCGGCATGCAAGCATCGTCTCTTTTTGGGAAAACGCCACCTCCAAAGCAACAGATGAAGATGACGGCTTCCGCGGTTGACGATTTCGGGGATGACTTACACAAAGCGACGTCTGAAAGGCACATCACGGGCACGTGTAACGAAATGTGTCCAACATCCGAGCTTCAACGACGGAGCGAAGAAGGCGACTTGGAACTTTTCGAGCGCGTGGATGGATCGAATAGAAATAAAACGTCCGTCGGTTTGTGTTGCAAAAAGTACACGCGCATTGTAGACGGCGTACAACCAGACATGGTGAGAACTAAATTTGGTTTGGCGAAAACAATGACGCATCTGTGGCGTATTCTCGATGAAAGACCCGAAGCGTTTGTCGTAAAATCAAAGTTTCTTTGGGATCGTTTGCGCTCTGTTCGACAAGATTTAAGTTTGCAGCAAATGTACGACGCGTTCGCCGCGAGCGCTTTGCAACAGATGGTCCGCTACGCGATAATTTCTGAGCACGAATTATGCGAGGACGCAGCGACGGCAATATCTCCTGACGGTCACAATTCGCATTTGAACGTCGAGCAACTCACGAAGACGTTGACGACGTTGCGTCACATATACGATGACCATCGTGCAAAGCAGCAAGCGTTACCGCTCGATCACGAGGCTGAAATGTTTGCGTTGCAACTGTTGTTGCGCATTGACTCTCACGGAAGATATTCCGTGTCCACGCATGAAATGCTCGGCGATTTAAGATCGGCCAGAAATGCAATATTAAATCACGCGTTGGTCAATTTTGCTTTAGAATGCAGAAGCGCGTACATCGACGTGAACTGCGCGAAATTTTTCAAGTTGGTCGAGAAAGCAAATTACGTACAAAAGTGCGTTCTGCACAAGTATTTCGTCAAAATGCGTTCTAAAACGCTCGAAAGGTTCAACCAGAGCATGGCAAAAGGTCCGTTCCCAATCAAAGAGCTCGCGCGGATTATTCGTGCGAGCGAAACGGAAACGGAGGCCTTGTGTTTGCATCATGGTCTGAGCGTTGTTCTGCATCGAGAGGACGGGAAGTGTGTCGAGTTTCGCACAACGACGTTTTCGCATCCAAGCGAAGATTTCGAGACGAAAAAGTCACCCCTCGTGAGAACGAATATCAATCAAAAATATCGACATTTTATCGTTCGACACGATGAAATTGCTTCGGAAGGTAAGGTTACGGGGCAACTGCCGGTTGGGCAACAGCAGCAGTTACAGCAGCAGCAGCAGCAGCAGCAGGAGCAGCAACAACAACAACAACAACAAGTTCCCGAGCTTACAAAGAAACAAAAAGAAGCGCAAGAACTGCGAGAGAAGATTCAAAGAGTCGAAGCGGAACAAAAACGCGCGAAAGCTGCAATTGAAGCGAAGAAGGCAGAGGAAGCCCGCCTGGCGCTCGAGGCAACGAAGCGCGAAGAAGAAGCTCGCGCAAAGGCTGAAGTAGAACGCAAAGAAAAAGAACGCATAGAAAAAGAACGCAAAGAAAAAGAAGCACAATTGAGACGAAAACAAGAAGAAGAGCGCATTCATCTCGAAAAGGAGCGAGCTGAGAAAGAGCGCGCCGAGAAGGAAGCAGCGGCGAAGAAACGCGAGGAAGAGATTCGGGAGCGCGAAGAAAAGCTGGAACGCGAGTATCGAGAAAATCTGGAGCGCGAGCGTCAAGAGAAGGAACGAATACGTCTGAAAGCTGAAAGAGCTGAACAGTTACGTTTAGAAGAAGAACGGAAGAGGCGCGAAGAGGCGAGACGTCAAGCTGAACTGGCGCGAAGGAAAGCCGAGGAAGAACGCAAAGAGAGAGAACGATTGGAAGCGATTCGATTGCGCCGATTTCGGAAGAATCGAAAAGCGATTTTACAACTGTTCTTGTGGCGTTGGCGAACGAGAAAAGACGAGAGAATCGCGACGAGGAGGAAAGAGAAAGCCTTGTCCATGATGGCATCGTCACCTTCGACGTTTGCCTCTCCAACCTTTTCCACTCAACAGAAGCAGCAAGCTCCGGCGAACGACGATCTGCGTAACTTGCTCAAGAAAAGAAACTTTGAGTCGTCGATACCGACGGAAACAAGAAGCAAGAGAGAAGAAAAAGATGGAGCGTACCTTCGCGCGCTCGCAATACAAACGACGACGCTCGTTGACGTCTCTTCCTCGTTCGCGAGACCGCTCGATGTGCCGAAAATTTTAGAATCCACTCGCGCGTTTGCCGCACCCGGAAAAGGAGAAGCGAGACAGACGCGCATTTGGAAATTAGTTCTGTGTAGTGGTGCGGAATACGAACCTCCTTCTGTACACAGAGGCACGAGATCACCAAATGCTGTTGCCGTCGCGGCTTGGTTGCGCGCAAAATTATCCAAAAGCGCGGCGGCAACGAACAAAAGTAGCGAAGAAGAAGGCACAGTTCTAGCGTCGTACGCGTCAAAGCTTTCAATGCGAGAGCCGTTTCACTGGATAATTATCAGAGACATTCCGGGTAAATCTTGGACGCCACGTTCGCAACAAGACGAAGAAATGGAAGAGCAAAAGTACGAGGAACAAGTCGCCGGTCTCTCCGCCGGCTGCTTTGTTCTCGATTGCTCGTCTTTATACGAAAATCCGCGAACGAAAATGAAGGAAATTTCGAGAAACGAAGTGCATCGATTGAAACGTTTCGCCGCCGTGACAAAGCGTGGAAATGCACCACTTTTAGTCATCGCTGCGTCAAGTAAAGATCACAGCACAAGTTCATCTAAAAAATTGATCGAAAAAGCGTTCAGAGAGGCGGGAGTTCCATCGTCAGCGTTGATTATGCGCGTGGACGATGCGTTCGCGCGCTTTTCCTCGGCGGCGGCGTCCGGAGGAGAGGAATCTACGATGGAGAAGAAAGACGTCGCGTTCATTGAAAAAATCAATCGCGAACTCGAGAATCAGATCAAAAGATGCGGAAAGGCGTTCACCGGTATCCCAAATCGCGTGGAAACGTCGCTCGCGGAAGTGCTCGAACACGAATTTGCCCCCGTCGCGACCGATTTCGAACGAAAAGTATTGGCAGATTCTTCAAACGCACGAGACGCTGGGGAGAATCCTCCCTCCTTGACGGACTTCAAAATCGTCGTCGATTGTTTCAACGAAGCCATCGATAACGCGAAGAGAAAAATTCGAGAGGCGTGCGAGGAAGATAACGATTTCTGGCCGTACGTCGAGTTATCGGGCGCGTACGCGAACGAAGAGAAGAGAATATTCTTTGAGAATGTCCCTGATCCGCTTTGGCGTAAAGATGTGCCGTATTTGATCGACCAACTCGAAAGGGCAAAACTTCCGCGACCGCCGGTGGATTCGTTGGAAAACAACAAAAACTTTTTTGAAACCTTATCTCGATACGTTTCAGTGTTGGAAGACTCGGAATTCATCGGCGCCGCGAGACGACATCTCCAACGCGCTGGATTTGATTGCGTGCGAACGGCGCTTTCGCTGTGTGAATCGCGAGCGCTCACTTTGCACGCGAGCACGTCTGATGTGAAAGCGTACGTCCGAGACGACGCGTATACGCACTCGTTGCTTTCCTTGAGTAGTAAGAAACGTACGAACGAAATTGGAAGGAGTACTATGAAGAAACGTAGGCAAAGTCCTCTCTCGTATTTATCTCCAACGCGGTCGGCTGGATATCCATCAATCTCGTTGCACTTCCCCACAACTGCTGGCGAAATCGAAGAAGAAGAAAGATTTCCTCACACAATCAATAACCATCATCACGACGACGACGACGACGACGTCGACAATACTCTCATCGACGAGCGCGACGAAGATAATCGAGAAACCGCCGAAGAGAACGCGCTTCGGAATCTGGTTCGCGCCGAAGTCGCCGCCGCGGACGCCTTCGAGCGATCCTTCGCGATGCCAAAGAAAAAGCCGCGACTACGCGCAGACGCCGTCCAAGACTTTACAGAAAAGCTGAGCGAAGAGTTGCACGCAGAGGCAAAGCTCAGAGCGCTCTTTTCGTGAGACGAAGTCGAGAGATTTTAGTAGAAACGTCGATAGTATTTTATAGCGTAGACGAATTTTAGAACGAAGCTTTCCTTTTTGGAAAAGCACAACCACATAAAAAAAGGCAGGAACTCGCGGACCTTTCTTGGGCGGAAAAAGGTTTCATCGCAGACAGAAGACTCTCGCTCGAAGATTTCTCGCTCGAAGTCGCGGTTTTGTGCGTTCTCCTCCTCGCGCGGCGGAATTTAGTATTGGTTTCAGTCGCAACTCTCTCTCTCTCTCTTTTCTCCAATCCGCCGCCCCCAGAACGGGAGAAAACAAAATGGGATTCTCGAACGCCGCCGCCGCCGCTGCCACC
>Ga0115000_10002207_pt1 | contig 16995 bp, 18 predicted proteins | sample ArcticOcean_MG_C_6_FD_89690 | JGI IMG/M metagenome (GOLD analysis project Ga0115000, IMG submission 89690) | Marine microbial communities from western Arctic Ocean - ArcticOcean_MG_CB8_128 | ecosystem: Environmental > Aquatic > Marine > Oceanic | place: Arctic Ocean: Canada Basin | collected...
AAAATGCAGTTATAGATACATTTGCATTTTCAACAGACCATAAGGAGATAGAAGAGCAGCTTATGTATAAAATGATAAGAAAATCAAGAAAAAAAAAGGGAGAAGTAATAATTAAAATTAAAAACATTGAAATTAAAGGACAGTACGGATATACTACAGACAGATTCTAAAAAAGAAAAATCACAGGACTTTCACACCGATTATTATTATGAGAAAGGTAGAAATGGCTGGACTCCAACAACAACAGATAATTTAAAGGATGATAGAGTGCCTGAATATTATAAAGGGAAAGAAGGGTATGAAGCCAGAAAGGTTTGTGATAATTTTGATTTAACATATCATCTTGCTACAGCAACAACATACATTTTACGAGCATATCGTAAGCATGATTCGCCTATTGAGTGTTTAACAAAAGCAATAGCACACTTGCAATTTGAATTAGAAAAAATAAAGAGGGATGAGGTACGCAAAAAAGAATAAAATATGCCCTAACTGTGAAGTAAAGTTTGCAGGGTGTAGCTGTATTAGAACTCTCGCTAGTGACGGTAGTTCGGTACACAAAACATGTAAAGAAGAATATGAATCTAAATTAAAAAACAATGAAAAAGAAAAAAGAAGTTAACAAAAAAGAAACAGTAGAGCTTATAGGCGACAACGAACAGTACAGGGTTTGTATAGACTTAAAGGCTACTGGAAACGCTAAGGGAGGTAGGTTTTTAGAAGTAACAGGGCTTAAAGAAACTATAGAGTCTCTTGAGAAAAAAGGGGAAGATAAGATGGTTGGTTTAGTTTATGATGGTACAGACAGACTTGAAATTTTAATGCAAAATATAAAGGAGAATTTAAAAATGAAAAAGAAAAAGGGTGATATAGACGAAGCAAGACTCACCAACTAATGATAAGATACCCCAAAAAGGCTATCGCAAAACCAAGAATGACTAGGGCTGATACTTGGAAAAAAAGACCCATTGTTTTAAGGTATTGGGAGTACAAAGATGATATTAAAAACTGGGGGGTTCAAAATAATTTTAAATTAAAAGAAGAAATATATGTTAAGTTTTATATACCTATGCCTAAATCTTGGAGTGTTAAAAAGAAGGCAGAAATGCTATATAAGAAGCACCAACAAAGACCTGATGTAGATAACCTGTTAAAAGGATTAATGGATGCCTTTTTAGAGGAAGATTCTCATGTGCATACAGTTTATGCTCAAAAGTTTTGGGATTCTGAAGGTTCTATTGAATTTTACGAATTATCTGATATTAGACTCCTTTAAAAGCTTATATCTTTGTTTGTAGATTATATTTCTACACTGTTTCTCTGATATGTTATGTTTGATAGAAATGTCTATTAAAGTATTTCCGATATGACCTTTATTCTCAACTATATATACATCAAAGTCTTTAAACATCATATAATTTCTTAATGTTTTTGGTGGGATAACACCTCTTTCTGCTAAATGGTAAACCATATCCTTCACAGTATAATCTTCTCCCCACCTCTTTTTTGCTTCTTCTCTTATTACATCTTGGAACTCGTTTACTATTCTTATACTGTTTGCCATAACCTAACTTTCTTCTTCTTTATATATCTCTAGTGACCTATTAAAAAACCCTATAATAGTCTTAACACATTTACCGCAAGTCATACTTGAACCCACCCTTGGGTATTTAAAATTAACATAGTCGTTGTAATAATTAAAAAGTCTCGTTAAAACCTCTCTATTTTTAGTACCCTGAACCTCTCTTTGTTCCATGAAAAGTTTTAAGTCTTCAAAAACAACTTCCTTTTCTGCTTTAGAGATATAATCCCATTTTATTTTACCTGTCATATTACCACCAGTTTTTTGGGCATTTTATATAAAACTCATCAATTCTGTTCTTTGTTCTTAAAAAGCAACCGCAATCCCCACACTTCTCAAACAAATTCAATTTTAAGGGGTTTTTATACACCCCACAAGGATTATCTCTACAAATTGATAGTCTAGCCTTATACTTGTCATTAGAGGCTAATTTAACCCCTTTTCCAATTATTAGTTGCCAGAATATTTTTCTTAAATCTTTAAACATGCGACAATATACGAAAAATTATTTGAATACAGTTGATAATCCTTCTGTGATACTAACAGTGGATTGTGTGGTAGTTATATCTGCCTCTGTAACATAAACCTGTTGTGCGTTTATAGAGCTACTAATTAACCCAGCAATATCGTTAGCGTTCCAAGTGCCTTTTGCGTTACTTAGTGCGTTCCTAGTGCCAGGGGTTATACCTCCTCGTTCAAATTTAACCCCACCTCCTGCTGCGTTCATAGCAGAAAGTTGTGGTCTGTACATAGCTGTACTTCTTTTGTTAATAACTGCCTCTCCTCCCTCCAATTCAGCCACCCTTCCTCCTACGGCAAACTTAACACCTCCTTGTGCGTGAGAGCCTCCAACAACCATACCTCCTTTAGCCATTTTACCATCTCCTCCAGGAATAATACCACCTTTAGCACCAACAAACTTTTGAGCCATTATAGTCGCTATTTGAGCTGCAATCAAAGCTGCGGTCAAAGGTGCTGCAACAATAGCAGCAACACCTGTTTCTGCGGTTACTTTAGCAATAGCCTGAGCACCATTAATAAGAGCCATAGCAATATTATTAACCTTATCTATCATAAATTGCCTTTTCTTAATAGCCCTAATCCTCTCGTTTTTACGATTCTCTAAAACCTCCATCTTATCGTCTTGAGTCTTTTGCATAGCGGCTGTATCTTGTCCAGCAGCTTCCGCAATCTCCAACTTTCTATCAAACTTATCCTGCTCGGTTGATTGTTGAACCTCAAAATCGCCTTCTATTTGAGCTATATTGGCTGCTGCTATATTAGCACTAACAGCCATAATCATCTGTGCCATTTGACTATATGTTTCCGAGATAGCCGCTAACCTCTCTTGGTTTTGTGCTCTTTTAAAGTCAGTTAAATCCTGTTCCCTTGCTTTCTCTCTTGCCATAGCATCTATAGCATGCATTTCTCCAGCAGCTACCAACTCTTCATCTTGCCTCTTTTCCTCATCTTGAGCAATAGTAAACTCATTCATCCTTAAAGCTTGGTTCTTTTTTAAAAAAGACAAATCTTCATCCATATTCCTTAACTTCTCACCTCTAATCTCTAACTGAAAATTAGCAACTTTGTGTTGTTGGTGCATGGTTATCATGTCTATTTCCAGGTCATGAACCTTTTTTACCTCTTTTATTACCTGATTATTTGTTACTTGTTTAGCCACCTCCTCAGCGTTCATTTTATCTATAAACGCATGATATTCTGACATATTAACTTTCCTCCCTTTCATTAACCTATCCCATTCTTTTTGGTCTATATTTTTAAGTGCGGCATATTTAGTCCTATTAGCTTTTAAATCAGCAATAATTTGTTTTTTACTTGAATTTTTCTTTATACTTGCTAAGGACTTTATATTAGTTGCTATTAATTGTTTTTCTTTATTATACTTCTGCGTTTTAAATTTAAAACTAGCTTCTTCTGCTGCTATATCATGAGCAAAAGAATCCTTAATTTGTTTAACCTGTAGGTCTAAAAGCTCCTTTAACCTGTCTTTTGTATTGTTTAATCTAAACCCAGCAAGAGCTGATTTCTTGTAGCTCCTACCACTCTTAACTAATACCGTACTTAAACTAGTCACAAATCTTTTAAATTCAGATAATCGGATAGTCATATTTTTAGTGGCATCACTAAAATCTAATTCATACTTTAAGGCGGCTTTACTTGAATCCGCCCTTAATTGTGTTTGCAGTGCCAATGATGATGCAAGAAGTGCAGTCTTATTATTTTCTCTGAATTTTACAATATCAACCTCCAACATAGCTAACTGTTGTCCTTTCTCCATATCCTTCTGCTGCTGGGTATATTTTTTCTTTTCGCTTTCTTGCATGCCATGATTCATTTTTCTAAAAGCCTCTAACTTCTTTAACCACTCAGTTCTTAAATCTATTCTAAATATGGAGTGCTGCTCTAATTCTAAATCACTTAATGCTACTAAATCATCAAAGGCTTTTTTAGCCTCATCATTATACTTTTTATTATTTGCGGTTGCTATATTCAAAGCACTTTGTTTGGTTTTGAGAAGTGCTGCTAAATTTTGTTCCTCTACTCTTACTAAATCTGCTGTTGTGTAGGTCATCCATTGCTGGTCTCTTTGTGCTGAACCACCAATATTATAACTCTCAGTTGTCTTCTCCTTCTCCATTCTTGTTACCTCCAGTGCAGATTTAGTCTTTTCTGCTTCCATCTCCTCTTCCAATGCCACCATTCTGGCTGCGGCAGCTTCAGCATTAATTTTATTACCCTTTACTCTTGCATCATTTAATATAGCTTGGAGTTTAACCATCTCCTTATTATTCAAGATTTCCAAATCAATATTAAAGAGTAGTTTATCATAAGTTGCAACAATCTCTCTTATTTTATCATGTCTCTCACTACTAGCTTCATTTATTAGTGTTACACTACTAAGCTCTTGTTGAAAAGTTCTATTTAGCCTTTCCATAGAGTGTGCAGCCTCATCTCCAGAATCAGTCAAATCCCACATATAACCAACTAACATCCCTAATCCCACAATTATAGCCCCAAAACCTGTGCTTACCATTGCCGTTCTTAATCCTTTAAACGCAAGAGAAGCTGCACCTGTGCCAGTAGCTAAGTTATACATACTCATAGCCATAACCCTAAGAGGTTGTATTGCTCCCTTAAAACTAAGAGCCATACCTAGAGTTCCTATTTTTATTAGGGCAAATCTAACAATAAGAACCTTTATAGCCGTCCCAAGAGCATTAAAGACTCTTCTTATTTTTCTTATTGCACCTCCACTTTCGGTTAATCTTGTGATAAAATCAGTTAGGTTTTGTATTGCCTTTCTCATCTTAAAATCAAAAGCATCTCCAACAGCTAATCCAAGACCCTCCATAGCAGAGTTCATTAAAGCGAAATCTCCAGATAAAGTATCTAATCTTATTGAAGCCATTCTTGAAATAGAACCCTCAGCTTTATTTAATGTATCTAAATTTAATTCTATCTCTTTTATATTCCTTAGTAAAACAAGAAATGCTGGTGCAGACCTTTTATCTAATAATGCTGTTGCTTCTGTAAGCCCAAATGTAGCTTTTTTCATCTTCTTCATTTCCTCAATAAGCTGAGGTAATCCCTGAACAGTATGGCCAATATGTTTGTTTAAACTAGAATTAGCATCTCCTAACCTTAAAAAGATGTTTTTAAGTGCATTTCCAGCGATAGAACCATGGAGACCAGCATCTGCTAGAACCATAAGCATGGAACTTGTTTCTTCAATAGTAAACCCAGCAGTTCTTGCTATTGGAGCTGCAAATTTCATTGATTGTGTAAATCTTTCAAGATTCAAAGCTGAACCAGTAAAAGCCTCCCCCATAACATTTGTTACCCTAACAATTTGTGTGGCATCCATCTCAAAAGCCCTAAGTGAAGAACCAGCAATAGCGGCAGCAGAAGATAAGTCCTCACCAGTTGCAGCAGCTAAAGCTAATGTTGCTGATTGAGCAGCTAAAATTTCTTTTGTTGTAAATCCTAAACGAGCAAACTCTTCTTGTAGTTTTGCAACCTGTATTGCCGTAAAAACAGTTGTACGACCCAACTCTATAGCACTCTTGGTTAATTGAACAAATTGCTCCTCTGAAGCCCCAGATATTGCTTTAACAGCAGCCATTTGTGATTCAAATTTAGCAAAAACCTTTATCACACCTGTTATACCCCCTATAATAGCCCTAAATGCAAAGGCAGCCACAATAGCTATACTGGCTGATTTAAAAATTGCAATCATTCTACTACCATGTGTATTTAGTGTTGCGGTAGCGGTGGTAGTTCTTCTTATAGCAGCAGTATTCCTATTCATTGTTGCGGTCATACCGCCCATAGTTTTAGCCGCAGCAGCATACTGGACAGTTCCTGTTTTCAGTCTATCAAGGTTCATTTTAGCCTCTCTTAATCCTTTATTTAATGAGATTAAACCTGTTAGGTCTGCTTGAAATTTATATATTGTAGTTGCCATTTTTTTATTTATTAGTATTTAAAACTATCTTCACTTCTTTCGTGTCTGCTTGTTTTTTCTTCTTTTTTCAAATACACCTTTTTAATATCCCCATATTCATCTATATAAGCAAGGTCATGTATAAGCCCATCTGTTTCTTCAACAACTAACTCTCCACCATGTATTTCTACTTCACCAGATTGTGTTACAGCGAAAGCTGTATTTCTTAGTTTATGATTAGAACCAGTTCCAATCTGTAAAACATCATCTGTGTTTTGTTGATTATATCGGCCTAGTACAGTTTGATTATTTTCAGCAACAACACCCATACCAATAGCGATACCTGTTCCTCTTGAATTGTTATTTGTGTTATTATCAAAAACTAATCCATTGTCTCTGTTTTTCCTAATAACAATATTAGATGGTGGGTTCTCACCCTCTGTCGTTTCTGATGGAGCATTTCTTTTTTCACTACTTCCCCCTCCTTTTCTATTAGCGTCTTTTGAGTGCTTCCATTCAATTAATTCAACTTTTGTTAAAACTTGCTGGTTAGGTTTGTAATCTACAATTTTATTTACAGTCCAATATGTAGCAACATCATCTATTTCCATGTATATTAAATCTCTGTAATCAAAAATAGCTATATCTACAGGAGTTAAATTCATCATACAGGTTCTTAATGCAGCTCCACCATTCATTTTATCATAAGCGTTTTGCCAATACTTATTAAATAATCCAGGGCTTGTGAATCCGTTACTATCATTATCATTTCCCCAACTTAAACTCAAAGGGTCTTCCGCTATCCCTTTTAACCACTGGTTTTTCCAACCTATGAATGGGTATTTAGTTTGAGTGTGACTTGTTCCGTTATGGTCAACAAATTTCCAGGAAGAACAGGTTTGTGCCCCATAATAGTTTAATATTCTTATATTAAACTTAGGACTAGGGTTATATGGAGGTCTGTTTTGATTGTTCATCCCCCCCCCTTCTTCTGACCACATATAAGGTATTACAGGATTATTGTCATTTGTAGTAGGCTCATTCCAGGTTAAATCTCCCCACTTGTACATATTATTGTTATTCCAACCAGACCATTGGCCAGGACTGGCTGCTGTTCCATAAGCGTTAGACATTATAGTGGCATAAAAAACTTTAGTTCCCATTACTAGTGTTTCTTTTCTAAACTTCTCTTGATTCTGCTCTATATGACTTTTATATACTTGCTGCTCTTGAGCTTCCTTATAACGGTAAACAGAATCGGTAGCCTTGCAACCTGTATCTTCTTTATATTCAAAAATAATTTCTTTTGCCAACTGCTCTACAATATACTTATCATTCCAACTATTATAATCAAGTTTTTTAGTCCAATCTACAACCTTACCTGAGCCGAAAAAATCATCATACGGCTCACAATAAATAGTTTTAGTTTCTTCGTTTGTTGTCCACTGTAAATTAAATAGTTCTGTTAATCCTTTTAGATAATCTACCTGTTTTGTACAAGGCAATATAGAGCCGTCAATGGTAGCAGGTAGAGAGGGTACTGTTGCACTTGGTATAGGGTATATATCAAACACAAGGTTTTCTATATCATGATAACTATGCCACAACCAAACTCCATTACGACCAGCCACTTCAACCGTAATATTATCCCCTGCGTTAAGGAAGAAATCACCATCAGAAGAACGAGAAATTCCACTATCAACATCAGTGTCATTAGAATAAACATAACATCCAGAATTAATACCGAATTGAGGCGAAATCATACCAGGTGTTAATATACCTCCCACTAAATAACTTCCGTTTTTCAGCACTCTAACTGCCAACTCACTATATGAACCACTAGAACCACCTTGTGATAGATACATTGTAGCTCCAATGAAAACATGGTAAGTTCCTGTGAAGGGTACGGTGTACCCAACAGATGTGTTTGTGCTAAAATTATTTCCTATATCATTACTAACAGCCACAGCACCAGAAGTATTTAAAGGCTTCCAATATGCGTAATTACTACTACAGGTCATGCAAGGGTAGTGAACTTTACCTCCACTCCAATAACTACCACCAGGAGCTACTTTAGCTGTTCTAGTTACTCTACAATAATTATCACCAGAATCACCGAATATACCTTCAGTGTCAACATAGTCCTCACCAGAAGAGTATGGATGGCAAAGTGCCTTAAATATTGGTGAATTGAAAAAATTACTATGTACAGTATAGCCTATAGACGCAAATATTTTATCTACTATAGGTTTTGCAAATAGAGTTGGGTGAAAATCATTTGCCCCATGAGAATAATCATGTGTACCTGTTGTATTTACATGTTCACCATACCATTCTCCATAATTTACTAATCCCCAGAACCATTCATCTCCATTATCCACACTATTATTCCAAGAATTTTTAATATTAGTGTAGTTTCTATCTTCAGTGTGTGAAATAGGAAGGTCACAAAGCTTTGATTTATCTAAAGCTGTAGTCCAATCAACCCCATCTTGTATTATATGGCATTTAAAAAAACCACCCTTACCTGTGTTTCCTTCTTCAACCCTCATCAATCCTAGGAATACATAAACACCATTTACCTTAATTCTTGCTGGCATCCAGGAAATCATTTTTCTTTCAGAACCAACAGCTAACATTGGAGTTAAAACCCCATTATTGTGATTTGACGCTGGTATATTAAATGTCTTTGAAAAACCAGTTGACCTTTTACTTATGTCTCTTAAATCTCCAACGGAAAAGTTTAATGAAAAAGGAACTCCTTGGCTTTCTAAAACATCAAGCCAGTTCCATTCAATATCATCAACTTCTCCAAAAACATTAGTTCCTGTTTGTGTTGTGGTTGGTGTATTTGTTACGGTAATATCAGCCTCAGTAAGCTCTACCGAAATTGAATTAATAATACAATAGCCAGCTCCTTTAGGGTTTATAACATTTGCCCTAAACAACCCAACACTACCCTCAAAAGCACAATATGGTATGCCCCCAAACATTGTATTAACACTACCATCATTAGCATCTGGAACATCTAAACTCCACTTCCCTGCTGGCATTAATCTAGGCACACAAAACTTATATACTCCTGGTGCTGTTATAGGGTCATAGTTTATTGTATTATACATGGGGTCTGGATGCGAACCAGAAAATATTGTTATCCTAGCATTTGTAATACTAGCAACATTCAATGTTATCACAGCAAAATTAGCATAATCTACTTCATTTGAAAGCCAATTATTCCTAACTCCAAAAAAACTATCTCCTTGATTAAACCCTCTATTGTTTTTATTATTCCAAGGCTGACCTTCATAAGACATTGTAGTTCCTTTTCCCTCACTATCCCACCTAAAATCACCCTGACTCTCATCCCACTCTCCTGAGTGTTGGTATCCTGAAATATACCATTCAAAACATTGTTCACCAGCAGCAAGGTCAGGGTCTAAAGCAGCTAATTGATTTACATTGGTAGTTCCTATACCTTTAAGAAGCAGGGTATCTGAGTCCATGGAAGAAATAATGTCAAAACAAAGTGTATTACCAGTTTTTGTGTTTTTCATATATAAACACCTTCCATCTACAACTTTTGGATAGTCAGAGTGGTTATTTCCTAATGCAAAGACTCCATTAACCATACCTGAACCATTACTCTGAAAGTCGTTATAAGCACCTGTTCCTATTTGGTTTAACATGTTGGGTGTTGGACTTTGATGCCACCACATCTGCATAATCATACATTTGTTGATAGGCTCAAAATCTATTCCAATAGGCTGGCAAGTTGTTTGAGTTTGACTACAACCCTCCCCTATGTCTCCAACAAATATAATGTTGGGGTCGTAACTCATGTGACCATTAGTGAGGTTATTTTTTCTTTCATGAAGATACTTCCCTGCTGGAAACGCATAATTATCAGACCAACTTGGTGGCTCGCAATCATTATTAAATGATGTAACATTATTCCATGTAGTTGTAAAAATAGGAGTTGAGATGTCTTTTTTCCCAACAACATCCCCAACCTCTAAAATTACATTATCTGCGAATATTGACTCGTTTGACATATTAATTACCCTTTTTGTGTTGCTATTGGATTGGAATAATGATACTTAAACTCTATAAAATGTGAATTATCTTCAGTATTATACACCTGATAACTAGATTTATCTATAAGTATTGGTTGTAAAAAGGATTTAGGCTCTCTAGTTGCACTATCTATATTTCCTTTATATCTTTGAACCCAAACTTGTGGGCTGGTAATAAGTTGCTGAATCCACTCACATTCTTTTTTTACTAAAGGTTGTGAAAATACTGAAAAACTATCCTCTCTTGTAGTCCAAAGCTGTTTTCTACCATGATACCCTCTCTGTCCTGATGTTACATGATTGTCAAAATCAGTACCTCCAACCGTAACCTCCTTACCCTGTGTTCCATAACAATTAAAAAAATCAAACCCTCCTCTCATGTTTTTAAACACAAATTTTGTTCTCTCGCACTTCCCATTATTATGTTCGTCTGAATATTCTACATATTCCCATCTCCATTCATCATTACCTGTTCCTGGGTTTTCGTTTTGCCAGGGAGTAGTATTGCTACCAGAGTTATTATGAAGGGTAAGATTTACGAAGACACCTCTAGCTACTAAATTTCCAGAAACATCTATTATTGTATTTAAGGCACTTCCTGTGTGCATTAAATGTATGTATTCTATGTACTCTGGTGCTAAAGGAACTCTGTAATTCATTGTGGTTGTACCTAAAGGTATAACATGAGCTGTCATATTTCCATTCAAAGCTATAACTATTAGGTTCATACTCACATTATTTCGGCCTCCTCCTTTATCTACCACCACTGGAGAATATATACTATCGCAAGGGTAATCATTTACATTTATTGTATAAGTTCCACTAGCCTTACCTGATATAGTGCTTGCGTTCCAAGCTATTGGTTTATCTGTAAGAGGCATGGCTGTATCGGCTTCTGTCCATGGTGAGTTTTTACCAAGAACAAATCTATTCATTTTTATGTAACCATCAAAAGAGTCTAATCCATCTTCATCATGTGTTACTGTTCCAACACCAATAAAACTATCTGTCTCAAGATAATTATTATCATCATCATAAAGACCCCCTACAGTTGTTTGGCTATATTTAACAGCCCAAACCTTTAAATAAAATGAAGCTGTTTCATATCTTCCTGCCAGTTGATATGTAGCTCCGCTTAATATAGGGCAAAGACCAAGCGAAACAAAATTCCTGCAATATTCCATTAAATTAAACTCAAAACTTATATTACTACTGTAAGGGTCTGTTTTTTGGTATGCGTTTATTAATATTCCTGTTGAAGCGTAAGTAGATGCTCCTGGAGTTGTTTCCATAAATAATTCTCCCCTTAAAAAAGCTGTATCAGCATCATTATCCATAAATTCAGCTAATATCGGTCTATATGTACTATAATAAACATTGTTTATTCGCCCCAAGTCTGTTATTCCTGCCATATCTTATATTACTCTATTTAAAATCGTGTTAACATCCATCTGTATAGCCGCAAACACTTGACTACGCAGAATTTCATTTGTTTTTTTGTCTATTTCTTCTTTAATTTCCTCTATCCAACCAGGTTTAGCTGGTGCAGACCCTCTGTTTTTCTGTGTTTTAGCTATCATAAAAGCCATTTGAAGTGCCTTTTTTGGACTCATTCCAAACTTAGCCATAGCCCATTTTTTTAATCCTAAGATATAATTACTTGTTTTAGCTCCAGAACCTGAAGTATATGGTATATTACCAATACCTTTGTCAAGATAAGAACCATACTCTTCTGATACTATCTCTACCTCTGCCATAGTTCCAAAATCTCCAGAAGCTTTAATGCTTCTACTTAAAATTCCAGTTGTATTCATAGGCATACCACCACCTCTATTGATAGTAAGCTGACTCTGTAGCTTCCTTATTACTGCTTTTGCAACATTATTAAGGACAATATGAATTTTATTGATTACCATTATACTGGATTATTAGTTTGACCAGGAGGAAATGCTGGAGGAAACGGTAGGGGGTCATCAACACAAGGGTCGTCTATTTCACCATAACAACAAGTTCCGTCATCAACTCCAGCCGCAGGGTCAAAATTAACTGCCGCAGGGTCTGTACAACCACAAGCTCCAAAGAAATCCTGGCAAGGTTCTTCACAGCCAGAAGGAGGATTTCCAGGGCCTCCGCCACAAGGGTCAAGGGTTACTGCTATATTAGCTATAGCATCAAATTGTACCTGAAGAGTTACTAGATTATCATTAAAAGTGCCCTTATCTCTAATTATTTGTACTTTATGTTTTGGTATATGTTTTTTACAGCCTCCACCACCACTAATACCAAGAGCAAGGCAAGATAACATATTCCATAATTTTATTTCAAGGTCTGCAAATATTTGTACTACATCATCATCAAAAAGCTGAACCCCTTGAGTGCTAGATAGTTGATGTGGCCTTGCAAGTATTAACTTAAAGGTATATACTTCATCAATTCCCTCTGCAATATGAGATGATGGGTAATCAATGTTTAATAAATCATAACAAATGTTATGGTCAAAGTTTATGGTTGTTGGTTTTCCTAATTTAACAGTACAAAACCCAGCAGCAGTAGCACAGGTTTTAAAATCAGCCATTAATTGTGTTAAATCATATTCTGGGTCGTATGTACTCATTGTTATATTTTTTTATTTTTTATGCAATTCATTTAATTGTCTTTCAAACTCATTTCCTGCCGCCTTCCAAGATAAATATGTTAAAACTTCATAAAGACCTGTATTTAAAACGCTTTCAACAGGGCTATGTTTTGTTACTGTAAAAACTCCATCTTGAGCTACTTCATACAAAGAGTTTAACCAACCGTAACCATTGATTGTCTTCTTTGCTGCTATTGCTGCTTTTGGGTCTCCGTTTTCATTTCCTGAGAGGTTAGGAAACTTAACATTAACCTCTGTTCTAACTTCCCCAAAAAAAAAGCGACATCCCAAATAGTTGCCATATCTAAATCTTCAAAAGCTTTAGCTCTCTTGTCAATTAAATCATCATCTAATTTCTCTTCTTCCCCTTCTTTCTTACAGAGAATAGCAAGTTGTCTTGGCATTATCTCTATATTTCCTTTTTCTAATAAATTAGCCTGAAGCTCTAATTGTTCAGCTTCAATATATCTACCAAAAGTTGATTTTCTCATTAACTCTTCTGGTAATACAAATTTCTCTTTACCTATTGTAAATGACTGTATGTGTATTGGAATATAAGGTTCGGTTGCAAAAGAAAGATGCTTCATAACCTCTGCCGCTAAGTCTAAATCCAATAAGCTAATCTCACTTTCATCTAATTCACACCAAAAAGATAAAATTTTAGTATTATCCTGTAGGTCAAGCAGTGTTTTTTCCCATTCAGCAACCTCATCACCCTCCTTTACCTCCTTTCTTCCGCCAAAACTTTCGCATAGTTTTGAGAAAGCAACAAATTTTTTCCAACTAACATCTTCCCAGCCACTTGGCAACTCTACTTCTTTTTCGTTTAAAACAAATTTTTCCATTAATTTAAGTTTATTTTTTCTTCAGCTTCCGTTCCTGGTTGTATTAAAAGAGAAAGCTCTAATTTTTTTATTACAATACTTATCAAAGATAACACTTTTTCTTTATATTCATCCAAATCTTCCTTTTTTTCTGGAGTTATTGCAGCAAAATAACCAACAGTCGCCCAATATACTGTATTAGGCATTGATAAGTACCAGTTTATTTTATCCACCTCCCCTTCCATTGCGTAAGCTCCCAATCCATTATGAAAAAGTATAATCCTTTCTATCACTTCTTTAAACCCCTCATAATCCTCATCATAATATGCCACCTCATTAATAATATCCTCTAAATCTTGAAGAAACTCACAAACTATAGAGGAGTGCCTCTTATTTAAACAATATATTTCAGCATTTTCCTTCACAAAACAATATAAGTAAATTTATTCCACTTATTTCGGAAATAAAAGTTACATTCTACCCCCATGCTAATATACTTCTATTATTTTTAAATAAATACCTCATTCTCATCATAAGTGCATCAGCATAATCTGGAGAGTGCCCTAAAGTAACCTTCATTTCTTTTTTTGATAAAATTGCCAGCTTCATATCATTATCCATATTTTTTCTCCTTATGGTTTCCAGCTCCTCAATGATAGTATTTCTTTTATCAATATCATTTTCTTTTATCCAGATATTACCCATGTTTACCTGTTCTGCTAATTTATAAAAACATTGTGTTTTTAAATTCTGATAATTCTCTGCATTAATAGGCTTCCCATTATTAACAAAAGGCTGTACCCCCTTCATATAGTGAGAAAGATATTGGCCAACCCCATCTGAATCAATAATTATATTTCTTTTTTCAACATTATACTGTGCGGCTAATTGTTTAATCAAAATCTCTACATTATCTGCTGAACTTTTGTCTTTTGTTATTATTTTTTCAACCACCATCCCCTTCCAAACACAGATTACCAATTTATCAGAGCCTAAAAGAGCAATATCACAAGATAAATAATAAGGTTCATCATCATTTTTAACTCCAGAATTAGTAAAAACAGACAATATAGACTCATAATCAAACAATCTATCCTTCCCTTCATCATATTCCCAGTTACCATGGAGTAATCTTTCCCTTGAAACAGGGTCTAATTTCCTTAATTGCTCTTCATAAAACTCTGATATGTGTGGATTGTCAGCTAATTTAGCCTGAACAAACTTCTTATGGGTAGGTAAAGTGTCATCTCTCCATGATTTATAGAAGTCATATACCCAGTTTTTTGCTGGATTACACGACATAAGCACCTTTGGTCGTAATTTATATTCTGCTAACTTAAAACGAATCCTTGAAGCAACAACATTCTTTGCCTTCTCTGTACATTGGTTCACCTCATCTATAAAAGCTCCTGAAATTTCCAGAGAACCAAGTGAGTCAAAGTTTGGGTCTGCTGGATATTGATAAAGGTCTTTTAATAATATTTGGCTGCCGTTTAAAAACTCTATGACATTACTTTGGGCATTAAATTTATATGCCTCTCCTTTTTTAACTCCCCAATCTTGACAGACCATGAAGAATGAGTTGAGGGTTGTTTCTTTTAGAGTTTTTAATACTGCCCTCCCCATTAACCAACGAGTTCCAGGGTATCTTAAACAAGAATACAAGAGCCAGGCTGCCCCAAAATATGATTTACCCCCTCCAGCACTACCCCCAAAAAGCACTTCACTTGTTTCATTGTCATGTAAATACTCCCAAGCAGTGTGTTGCTTCTCTGTTGGTATGAAATCTATTTCCAAACTTTCGCCTTAATAACTGTGTACAGGTATATTAACGGCTGAATAATCAATTTAACTAAAACAAAATATACTGATACAACTGGCAATATAGATATAAAGGCTAATATTCCAAATATATATTCTATTATACCAGCATTTTCCATTCCTTTTTGCAGCCCTCCTTTAAATTTTTCCATGTTTTTAATTTATTATAGTGTAACTCCTTTTGGTAAATTAGCAGTAGCAGTAGCTATAAGTGCCGCTTCAGCTTCCGCACTTAATGCAGGTGCGTCATACCTTTCTTCGTTTTCAAAAATATATGATTTTTTATATATATCTTGCATCTGAGCTGTAGTTAGTTCTGTTTCAATAGTCTTAACTGCTGAAGTTGGTTCTACTGCCGCAATAATATTAGTTTTAAAGGCTGCAATATCTACATCTGATGACTCATCTGTTTTATCCATAACAACTTTCAATTCTTTTAATGTTACAACCTCTTTTACAACATGCTTATGCGTGTTATGTATATGTTCCCAACGGAATGTTGCTCCGCTAACCAGTTCAGAGGATATTCCCCCTTGTTTACCTAACATCTTCTTTGACTCTTCTCTTACCTTGATAGTTTCCTTTTCTTTATCGTAATCCTTTATATCTAAAACCCCACCTTTAAGTATTCCTTTAGATGTAATTGTTCTTTCGGTCTTAATATCACCACCTCTAGCTGTGGGCTTTCTTGTTAATACTGTGAATACATGATTTGCTGTCATATCTTTTTATTTTTTAAATTATTATACAAATATATTGTTTTTTATTTTAACTGTTTAACTATTTCAAATACATTTCCCATTATACCCTCTGTAACTCTCTGTTTAGGATGCACTTCTATATGTTTACCATAAATATCATCTGAAAAATCAAAAATATGAACACTTATTTTGTTCTCTTCAAAATGTCTTTGAGATTCAGGGTTAATATCTCCAAGTCTTACAGAAATAATTTTATTACCACCATCTTTCGTTCTAACTTCTATTATTTCATCTTCACCATAAAGCTCCATTAATACTTTGTGTCTGTGATTACCGTCTGCAACCTTATATTTACCATTTTCTAATTCTCTAATAGCAATATGTCCTTGGTCTTGAGGTTTATATCCTTTAGCTAAACTTTCTCTTAAATAAGCCCAATTATATACATACTCCACAGTCAATATTCCTTTATAAATCTTCTCTTCTATTTTTACATCTGCAATTAAATGAAAGTCTAATAGGTTTCCAAATTTTTCTTGATAAGCACGACCATTAGAGAATAGGTTATATACCCCTTCATCTATGTTAAGATTTGCAGTAGGGAATCCTATAGTGCTTCCTAATCCGTTTCCAGGAATCACATCCCCATATATCTTTATTCCACCATACATCTTGTTATCCTCTACAGTTGGTTCTTCTTTTAATACTAATTGCTTAGTTATTGCGTACAGTTTTTTAAATTCCATTGTTTTTTATTCCTTTTATTTCCTAATTATGTCAATTATTTTTATTATCTTTGCAAAACTTATAACAAAGCTCTTCTTGTTAAGTAAAACACACACTTATGACAAGGGCTGAAACACGAAGTGTTTTGAGCATCTGTCGTAACTATTA
>Ga0115000_10002211_pt1 | contig 16973 bp, 13 predicted proteins | sample ArcticOcean_MG_C_6_FD_89690 | JGI IMG/M metagenome (GOLD analysis project Ga0115000, IMG submission 89690) | Marine microbial communities from western Arctic Ocean - ArcticOcean_MG_CB8_128 | ecosystem: Environmental > Aquatic > Marine > Oceanic | place: Arctic Ocean: Canada Basin | collected...
CAAACGCGCTTCTACTTCCGCTGGGTTCTTCTGGACGCTTATGGACGTCAAAGTGAAGCTACAAGTAGGTCAAGGCGGGGGAAGTAAGTTAACTACAGGCCTACAGACTGAGTCTTAGGTAATGACTCTCCATCATGATAAAAAAATTACTCCGAGTCCCTGTGAACCTTCGCTGCCAGTGTAGTGATGGATTAGAGTCTCGGTCTCGGTAACAGTTTGTTCTGGCATACGGTTCCCATGCGGATGCTCAAGATTAAACTCAGGCTTGAAGAATATCGCATGAAGCACCTCCGGGCCCGGCTTCTATCTATTATGCCTCCTGGTCAACCCCTGGCATGCTCTTGACGTTAAGTAAATGTACGATAGGTACTGCCAATTCATCAGAGAGTGCTTTGGCAAGCCAATTTAATTTGACACAGCTTCGTTGGGCATCCAAGCTAGCCGTTATATGAGACAAAAGTGGATCTGGCACACAAAATACTTCTTTTCCCATGGCCTGAGTCAATAGGTCATCTCGAGGTGCGTAAAGCAGTGACAAGGGGATCACTTTGCATGAGGGTGTGTTATTATCGATTATCTCCGAAGACAAACGAGCTTTGACGCGTCTAGTACCAAGGGGTTGATCGTTTCTGAGGCAAGTCATGTTTGGGTAAAGTGGAAGAAAATGACCTTCTTCATCGCATGGAGATTGAGCTAGATCAGCAACGAGAGTGTCAATGACATGCTTCATCTCCTCAAATGCAATATGCATTGGCGCTTCATCTATTGAATTCCATGAGGAGAGGCACTCCGGGGAAGTTCTGCACCACTTTGGGACCTCGTGGCCGGTACGCGTATGCTGGTGACTACCTTCAAGCCCTGTGGGAAAATGCTTGTTGATGACATCACTTGCGCACAGAATTCGAGAGACGGCGGTGTCAGCAAAACACTCCCAGGGTAGCACATGAGCTCGCTCGGAGCAAACAAGTGTGATGAATGACCCATTTCTATCCTCAAAAAAAGTCAAAGCTGAAAAAAAATTGTGCGGAAGCGCCATCATATGAGCGATGCGTTTGATGATACACCTCCTATGTTCAATTTTATTCATCTTCACCCTCACACGTCGTGTACCTGCAAATGCGCCAACAAGAGAAGCAGACACGGCGTCGAGACCTTGATTAAAATGACCAAAGGTGATCATGTGGCGCCAACCAAGATGCGGGGCGTAAACTATTAAAGAATTGGCAGCGTGGATCGCGTACGCAGCTGGTACACAAGAAAAATTCTTGATTATGCAATCTGCAGACCAACAGCGTAGGCGACGCATCCCAGCAGCGAACTCACGAAGAGCACCACGGTTTCTGCCTTGTAGTTTGTAGAGGTTGAGGTTGCCTAGGCGATGGTGGCTCACGTTTGCATGCATTCTCACAAGACACCTCCAACAAGAAAGAGAGTCAACATGCTTATGGTTTTTGTTTCGGCTATTGGCATTATGGTAAGTGATAAGAGGCCTGGTCGATCTGCGACGCACGTCACGCTCAAAGTTAACAAAAATATCAAAAAGCATGAGATTTTCATTTATCATTGCTCTATCTGCAACCGCAGCAAGAAGGCGGAGCAGGCGCTCAAATATCAGTCGCAGCTTTTCAAGAACAGTGTAGGCTGCAATAGGTACCAAAGGGACGAACACACCATCAACGAACAGTCGCAACAATATTTCCCGTGCCTCCCACCAGTGAGCGATGGAACTTAGAGGATCATCTTGAATGTAGCGCGACTCTGCAACGTTGAGGTAGGCATCGAGAAGAAGGAGAGGTTCACTTATCACTGCGGCAAGTTCCAGCGCATGATGTGCTGCTACATCAATTTCATCAGCACTTCTTTGTTGTCCTTTTTGTCGCGTGGTAGTTTCTGCAAACACTACGCCAAGGCTAGTTGAGGCAAAAGCTGCGGCGGCATGTGCGACACCAAAATAGTCGTCGATCGCCTTGAAACATTCGAGTGCTTGTCGGTACCAACGTGGGGCGCCGACCGGATCACAATAATGATGAGACCGGGAACAGAGTGACACGCCATTGGTCACGCTTGAGTTCATTTTCCTTCTAGTAGGTGCATTGACAATGTTTGGTTGCTGTCGGTGACATACAGCGCCACAAGAATCATCAACGCGTGAAGGTGATTGCCTTACCTCATTTTTCATGGCAACCTGCGCCTGACCTTTAAGTTCGTAGAGCGCGCCAAGTTCATACAGCCCTTGTACGCATCCAGCACGAGAAACTACAGACTCGACAGCAGCAACCGTGGGGCCAAGTGTCCTCCATGCCGTCTTAGCTTGCCCGCCTAACAAGGCCACCTGTGCAGATAATTTACCGAGGTCGATACCTTCTTCACAAAAAGAGACAAGTCCCCCCCTAATAGGCATCTCCCACAAAAGTTTTGGTTGATGAGTTATTTTACGGCTTGCCAACCCAGGTTGACGTAGGCGTAGGCGTTCAATTCGCCGTAGGGTGGTGTGCGCACTCACAGCATTGCCACAAAGGACTTCAGTTTCAGTATAGTGCGATAAAGTGGCAATGCGGCGGCGACTTGATGCTGGGCGTGTAGTTAACACCTGCCTTAGGCAGTGCGACGCGGAAACGGGGTCACACTGTTTTGCTAGGAGATAAGTAGCAAATAATGCAGCATGCTGTATTGCAATTTCGAACTCCTGTGAGGTAGTGTTTGTTGCACACAGCCGATGGCGTTTGGAAAGAGTAGTGTCAATCTCCAACAAAGCGTTGTTCACAAGCCGAACTTTGCATGCATTAACGTTCTGCTTAACCAGCAGTTCGGTCGTAAATTGAAATTCATGGATATCTTGTGTTACAAAGGAATCAATGGCATGGTGTTTTTTTCCCCAACCCGCTACAGGGAGTGTATCTTTATTATCTTGCCCACACTCGAAGTGCTGGTACAGGTCCGCAAGAACTAGTTTGCAGTGAGTATGGCAAGTTCTATCATCACTCTGCCGGGCAGCTATGACACATAATTCACGTCGTAGCTTTCTTTTTTCATTGATGTCATTGCGGAGCGCTAAAATTGCTACACAAATGTCAAGGACTAGGAGTGCGTACGTATATTTTGCTCGTCGATCAAGTGCTCGTGCAAAAGCTCTGAGTGTTGTATATCCCATCGAACATGATAGAGTAGAATAAGCTAGTGGATTTGCATGATACTTTGATTGATTAACATTATATTGGAGTGCATGAGATGGGAGATCGACCTAGATATAAATTGAGTTTTTGGGGGTTTAAACTACATGTGCTCTGGCTCTGGCTGGCTCTGTGGTTGTGTGTTGGTCTAAAACACACGTTGCCTCGAAAAGCAACATTTCAGCAATTCGAATTTCCTGCGTCGCTGCATGGGGACTCCTTTGGCCGCGCGTGATTTGTTTGCAAATACCCATGAGTGAAGTGTCATTACGAGGACCATAAAAACCTTTGAGATAGCTAAGGCCAAGAGCAAGGGAAGCCTTAGCCCGCGCCAAGCTCGCCGGCGGCAGTGCTGACACAAGAGAAGCCAGTCGTCCTTCAACGAGTCGAGAAGTCGGCGAGGACAATTCACCTCCGCACCCAACAAAAATGTTATCGCAATTTGCATCACAGAATGTCACTTCCAGGCTACGCCGCACAGAAACAAAATCAAACTCTGCTTCATCGAACATCAAATCTTCGCCGGTCAACGGCGAAAGGCCGATAGCCTCCAGCCGCAAATCTGCTAGAGCAAGGGTCTCAAGCTCCGCAGCAGCAACAAAGAGGAGTTTCCTACGAAGCGTGTTTGCCAAGCCAAAAGCTAATGCTATGCCAGACCAAGATAGTGGTGGAAGTGCAGAGCACCAGCACCCAGCACGAAAATATTGAATCTTCGTTGTTTCACGTCTTATCCATTTGCAGACAAACCGACGCACTGGACGTAAATGAACCTACACTTGCAACAGACCAATTGCTTCAGATTTAAAGCTGGACACTGTGCTATCTACGAGTGCTAGGTGCGCAATTGCTTCGTCGACTGTTAGCCTGCTTTTAGCTCTAAGCACAATGTCAACTATATCATACACCAGCGCTGAAGTGCCGCGGCGAAAAGCAGCAAGGTCACTAGCGTCGAGAGAGGGAATGTTTACCAAAAGCGGAATCTCAGGTCCAGTTGATTTGATAATTTTTGCGGCACACAACTCGTCAAAGCGTTGAACAAAACGGCATACTAGACGACAGAGGCGTGCACAACACTGACGGCAACGTAAGTCATCATCCAACGTTGTAGATCTTATAAGACCATCACCAAAATTTAATATCCGAAGTGTGGCTGGTGTAGCCATTGTTGCATGTTCCAGGCGAAGGAGAAGTGCCTTTATTTGTGCCCCGCAGTCGCGCCAATTCTCGTTGCAGTATGACATTTCTGCTGCGCGCAATGCCTGTTCCAGTGCAGTTTCTTGACTTGGTGAACGCTCTCGCACTATTGTGTCGGTGACTTTTAGCGGTGAGGGCCGTGCCACGACCGCCGACGTGTAAGAAACTTTGAGGTAAAGGTTTCGCAGCCAAGTGATGGTACATTGCGCTGACTCCGGAGCTCGCAGATACGAGGAGATTGCTGCCGTTTCTGCCAATGGGGCATAAGCAACTTTTCTATTTAATGTAGGTTCTGGGATAATGTTTTGCAGTTGTGATGATCTCCAAATTGTGCTACAACATCGGTTGAGGTTACGACAACCTGTTCTGTAATCAGAGGTACGCTGCCGCCGGTAGGAAAGATAGGCTGAAAAAAGTGTCGGTTGTTGGGGCATGCACTGTGTGTGTTGCTCAGCTTTGAAGATGGTTGCATCCGCAAAAATATGTTCATCAAGGTACTCAAGGAGCGAGTCAACTTGATGCGACGCGCATGGATGCTCATTTGTGATAGGTAGGGCTGTGCCACGTAGCGCAGATTTTTCTTCTTCGGTGGAGACCGCAGACAGAGTATTACATAGCGCAAGCTCTACATCCCAGTCTTCATTTGTTCCCGTTGGGCTATTACACGAGCCACCGGGTTTGAATTGGCCTGACTCAATCAAGAAATTGTTTGCCAGTTGGTCAGGTTCAAACGAGAAATCGGCATCCCAGCAGCGTCCACCCGGGCGGGTCGCCTTGGCCATGGCTGCAGTATGGAGGCTGGGATCCTTACTTATGCACTGCGTACGGTCTCCCTGACTCACAAATCTCGCTGCGCACCATCTGTGTCGTGCGTCGACTGCGCAAGTCTCGTCCTGACTCTCAAACGATTAGGGCTGTGCTTTTTCCTGTTTTAGGCTTTTTCCTGCTTTAGGCTTTTCCTAGCTAATTTCTAGATAACCCCATCGCTGCGTACGCCGAGACCATAACAATCATGATTGCTTCACAGGTCGACCGTGACGCTAGGGCACTAAAATTTTAGAGTAAGAGCCACTTATAGGAGGTCCGGGGCCCCGGGGCTGAGTACTATGAAGAAACTGGGGCGCGTTTTAAAGGCAACTCGGGATTTTAGGCCGCCGCGGCTACTAGTACTAGTAACTAGTACTTAGCGGGCTGTTTTCCGCCAAAATCGGGAGACCGACTCACCGGTTGCGTCCTTGGGGGGCGCAGTGCGCTCGGTCCATCGAGGCCGAAGTGGCCGTGGCGCGACCGGCGGCGTGCGGCGTGTCGCACACGTTTCGTAGACTCGGACAAGCAAACTGCAGCGTGGGCACGCCTCGCTCTCATGTGGGTGCGGAAGCGATTATACGAGCCGACGGAGCCGCCGAGGTCGCTGGAAACGGCCCCAGCATGCCGAAACACCTGACACGTATACGTCGCGGCGCGTGGTGCTCGGAGCCAAGTCATCTCTGGAGACCGGTTTCAGCAGAGAAATCGTTCATATGGTGCGTATAGAGGCGCTCGTAACGCAGGAGGTCGTAACGTTGCTTATGTGCGGACCCGGTTGCGGCGCCGCGCGGCATACCTACTACTAGCGGAACTAGCAGAGCTCTCCAGTTGTGAGCGGCGCAGCGCGCCGTCTCTGTAAAATCGCCGCCGGCTATTCGAGTTTCCACCCCTGAGGTCGAGTTACAAGTGCAAAAAATCGCGGCGCGCCGGGCCGGGCGTTTTTGCGAGTATGTACTAAATAAGATCTAGATATGCACTGTGCACTCACTTAACGACGGTAGGGAAAACGACTACATGATCCAAGTTATTGATCAAGACTTAATTTTATCAGCCCTCCACGAGTGTGCACAATTATCAACATCAGACACGAATGATTCGGGGATTAACGGTGATACTCTTGCTGATACAGCGGCAAAGGCAACTGAGTTACGGCTATCGTTTAAGAACGTAATAGAAATCGATAATCTGCAAGGTTTCTACGCTTTAAGGACTCTGCGCTTAGATAATAACATCATCAAGTGCATGAAAAATTTGGATCATTTGGTGAACTTGACGTGGCTTGATCTTTCATTTAATCGCATCTCAAAGGTGACAGGCTTGAACAGGCTGGAGAAGCTAACAGATCTATCATTATTCAACAACATGCTATCAGAGGTCAACGGTCTCGATCAGTGTAAAAATCTTCACTGCTTGTCTCTGGGCAACAACAACATCTCTGCTCTGAAAAATATTGTTGAATTACGATGCTTTCAAAACTTAAGGCTACTTAACTTGGAGGGCAATCCTGTATCAAAAGAGTCCTCGTATCGCATGTGCGTTCTAGCTTATTTCAATGAGCTCGCATATCTTGATTACTCCATGGTGACTAGAGCGGAGGTTGTCACGGCACGAGAACAATATCAGGACGAGCTTCTGGATGTGGAAGAGAAGGAAAATTTCGAAGAGGAAAAGAACAGCAGCGAACTCGCCGCTGCCAGGCATACGCAAACGTTAGTAGATGCGAATCTGACAGTAGTGCAGATCATATTTGATGACATGTTTGCTGATGATACCGAGATCTTAAAATTGAGGCATCTTCCTGGGGTAAGCGGTATTATGAATTCGTTTCAAAGCGAAGTAGAGTCTGCCTCGGATATGTTTCAACGGGACGGGTTGGCAAGATATGAACTTAAAAAAAGAGAAGAAACACAATTTGAACTTGCGCTGCGTCAGCTACGAGCAAAATATGCCAATGAGTCTATTGATCTAGTGACAAAGTTTGGACGTATCAAAAAGCAAACTCTAAAGAGTCAGGCTCTTAAGCAAGATGTTGAATCATATGATCTTGGCCCACTTCGGGTAGCACTCAGGGAATTGATTAGCTTATTAAAGAATCTTGAAATGAGGCATGTTGAACAATGCGAAGAACTCATAGGCGAGTTCGAAATAAAATATTTTGAGGTGAAACAGGCTGGTCTAGAGGGTCAACAAGGTTACTTTAGACACCTCGAAGATCATGAAACCAATTTCATTCGCATTCTCACGCTTTTGGTAAGTGAGCTTTTAGACAAAGCAGCCAAGGACGAGTTACCGGGTGACTTGCCAGTCGAGATAAGCTCCTTACTCACAGACAGAGATTCGTGCATGAATGCAATCACTGGCTCTCATGACATTCACATAGGAAAATTATATCGTCGGGAGGACGAAGCAAAACACAACGAAGAATTATTGTTTAAAGGAGCTCTGCGGCATTATCGTGATGAGGAACATGTGAGGAGTCGAGGTCGAATTTCTGAACTCAGTGATTTTGAAGGTGCTTGCTTGAATGAGTTCAGCAGGTTGACAAGCGATAGAGACGGTGATGAAGAAGCAGAATGGTGCCCGTGAATAATGGCATTGGCCATTATTTGCACCGGGAACTTCAACTCTTGATGCCGCTAGACTCGGATAGGCCGCCGCCTTCTTCAACAACCTCTATGGGCGCACTGCACCGCCTTCTTCACCAAGCAGAACGACGCTCACGTTTGCAGTCCTCAGCCCCCCAACGACTTTGCGTGCGGCCTCTAGATAGGCCCGGTTCCCTAGCGAAAGCCTCACCGTGGCCACTGACACCATCACTGGCACACCACTGGCACTGGCACTATCACCGTGACTCCCGAGGGCTCCGAGTCAGGCTACTTCTGGTACTCCTAGTACTTCTAGTAGTAAAGTGGGATACTAGCCAGCTGGATCTTCAAAGACCCAGTTAGAATAGGTTCTGGATCCTTAAGCGGGGCCGGACATGGGATATTCCCTAGGGGCCTAATATAGATATGGAACGATGGGGGGAAATTAGTCACACTCTTTAAAGATCCAGTGTCACGGTGACTAGGTACTAGGACCCATTGGTAAGGTACCGCGAATAGGTCCTAGGATCCAAGATACGGGTTATGAATAGGGGGTAGATAGGTAGGGGGTAATAGGTAGGTTCGGCATTCTGATTGCATACAATACCATCCCAATGTCCTACACGTGGTATGCCACAGTGTCCCGGGACTCGCGGCCCCCATGTATCTGGAGAGTATGTGGGACGGGACAGGGGTTTAAACTGGTCAACCCTAGTAGGAAGAAAAAACCTACTAGCCAAGGGTTGCACAATAATGAGTATATAACATTCCTTTGCAACCTCTGCCGCAATACCCGCACGACACTCATTTGGTCCCTATGGATGGACTGACCTGCCAAATCTGAGAATCTAACGTGTCAATCACGGGATCACTACGTCGGTATATCGCCAAATTCTTTGATAGTAAAGAATATTATTAATCTGGACCTCGCGCAAGTCGGCCGATAATAATACAAACGGTTGCGTCGAGGCCCATAGTGATGGTACCATCGCTGCTAGTCTCTGAGTCGAGTATTCACGTGTCTGGAGCCTTTTCCTGTGATCAGCCTACGGACGGCCGATTCTGGTGGTTAGGCAGGTCTATCGATTGTGTATAGAACAACGGTGTCACTGTCCATTATAATAGTGGCGTCGCTGATACTCTGAGGGTCAACTTATTTGCCCCGCTTTGTATATCGCCCCGCTGCTCGGCGGAGTCCGGGAGCCGCGAGGATATGTTGCGGGGCCGCTACTCTAAACTATTTGGCCTCGGCGAAGGACTATTTCAAGTTTTGAATTTAGGGGCTCGTTTATTTTACTGCACCTACCCTTGAATACCGCCCCACCGCGCCGCGCGCGTTCGGCAGGGGCGGGAAAGCGGAAGTAATTCATTACCGAGAGCTCTTTGCATAGTAGACATCTTTAGCAGGGGCGGCGCCTCTGATAATGACTTGGGGGTGGGCTCTAGGGCGTAGCCAGCCAGCCCGAGCGATGCCATTCCGACGAAAGTGGACGCAGCACGGAGACATAGCCGGCCTACTACAAGCAGGCCATTTCGATGGTCCTCTGGGGATGTGATCCCACGGGGAGGCCACTGATATGAATTCTCGGAAGCAGTGTAGCCAGCCCAAGCGATGCCATTCCGACGAAAGTGGACGCAGTACAGAGCGCGGAGCCACTACAAGTAAGACAGCCCCTTGACGCACTTGGAGTGCGACACCAACCACCAGACAGTGATAAGGAAGTTTGACCGCCGACTGACCAGTCCGCGGCACTGGCAACTGGTACTCGCGACCTGTATGCAACCGGCAAATCTTTGGACGGCCAGTGGTTCCACAAGAAGTGAATGTGCCGTCACAATGATAGCACACATCGGATCAACACCCATTAATATGAACCAAGGGCCCAGCTGGCCCAGTAGCGTCGTGCCGCACTAGCTACGCGTACAAACAGCGTAGTGCCACAGCCTCCAAAGCCACTAAAAACTATGGGAGTTCGATGTCGTACAGTTACCAGGCGTCAGGTCCACGGCCATCACAGCAGGCAAGCGTCGCACGAGTGTATGAGCAACCTGGTGCCAGCGCCTGTGACCGCCTCTTACTCGACAGGTGCACCGAGTTATATAAGTGGACAGCTCGTCATAATGGCTCGGCTGCCGCATAAGCCAACGCAACGCTTAGACGAAGAAATAATGACGTACGCAGTGCGCACGAGCAGTGAATGCGATATAGGGCCCAGACGAGGCTATGGTACCCTGTCCAGGGTGAATAGCAAAATGGTAGCGAGGTACAGCGATGTAAGTCTGTAGTACATTGTACTTGTGCTACATTCTAGGGTTCTAGCTTCCTTAAAAGTGCACCTCCATTTGCTATCCACCTTAATTAAAGTCTTGTACTACTATCTACCTTAGGTTTTTCTCTTATTATTATTATTATTATTAGAATTATTATTATTATTATCATCACCCGGCCCCCCCCCCGCATGTGGCCCGGGCACAGCATATCTAGACAAGCTTGAGTAAATAAATATACTACACTGGGCCACTGGCACTGGCAAATCGACTGACGGAGTACTAGTGTGCGAAGGTCTAGAGCGAAGGTCCACATCCTGCCGCTCAAAGGCCTTCGGCCAGATCTTCGGCCCGTACCAAAGGCCTCCCGAGGGCACCACCCCAACCAGGGGACACACCATAGGATTGATTGAGCATGGAGCATATTCTCGCATTCACCCGCACCATAATCTGTAGCGAACAGCGTATGTGTACAGAAGGCTTCGAAGCAGAAAGGCAATTAAGGCGATTAGAACATAGACACGTGCCATAGTCACCCTAGTTGTTGGAGTCAGAGATGTTGTGACAAGTTTGTAGTCTGCGGAGACAGACAGCACGCGTGGTGGTATGCTGGACACGCTTGAGCTAATGACTAATGCGGTCACAGGGAGCTCATGGGCTTGTAGATGCCTGCCTAGAGATGAAAGGTCTGTCGTGCTGGCAATACCCACCAATCCCTCCACATTCCCGTGCACAATTAATTCTCCTTTAAGGCACACAGCTGAGACTGGATGCCTGGATATGCGTCTAGTAGCAACAAGGCCAACGTCGAGGGTACCACCCTGATCATCTGAAGCTACCAAGGTCCATTTTGTTGCATATGCATCTCCACGAGATCTAGACTGTACGCTGATTAGGCCATCGTCACCAACAAATTTGCAAGCTCGCACAAGCAGTTTGGCCGAAGGTGTCTTTTTGTGATAGTCATTGGCCTGAGATAACGGCATGGCACAACTTGTGGATACCTTACATATGGTGGCGCCAGTACTTAGGCTACATACAAGACATGTGCCATCCTTAGAGGCAGTTGCCAGCAGATGTCTGCTCTCAGAGAAGGAACAGTCTGTTATGGATGAGGCGTGTCCAGGTGAAAACGCTTTCATCAGCGTGCATCTAAATCTACCTTTTTCATTGGACACGGCCCAAATACGTAGCATGCCGTCATCGCCCCCGACTGCCAAAACATCTCTCATGTCATCTAAAGCGCAGCAATTGATCGAAGGACCTTCATTCTTAAAGTCTGACACATAGTCATTCGATGCAACAGCGATGTGCCTCTGACTTTGCAAGCTAGTCCCAAAGCCAGACAATTTGCAGATTCTAAATCTGTTACCGAACACACTTGGGAGCAACTTTTTTTTTGGTCCGATACAGATCAAAGAGCACAATTCCGCACCGGTGTCTAACCTGCATAGCTCAACTAAGTCAGTTTCGCCCACCTCTGCTGCTACGATCGCATTGCCTACGCCTGTTTTGCTCGACCCGCCACCGCCAGCGTATATTACATGATGGCGCTGCAAAGTCGGCGAGGACCCTGCGCTGCCCAAATATGCTATGCTAAATATCGGCGTTTGAGTTGGGCATGGGCGCATTGCCTCGCGCGACAGGGCGCGTTGCACTGTCGTCGTGGCGACGATCCAGTTTTCTGAGCGCGTAGCTCATGTGCGCCTCTAGCTTAGTAGCAGCCACTGACGTAAACTAACTACTACTACTTGCTTACCTATGTCCTACCTAGGTACTACTTATAGCTGCCCGGCGACCCGAAAAAATCGTTGGGGCAGTATGGGCGCCAACCGCGGGCCGCTTCGTGGGGATCGGCGAGCGTGTGAGCCTCGGACACGGTGGGCACGGTCAAATCGTCTCTATCGCGACAGACCTGCGCAACATCCCGGTCGACGAAATACCAACTTGAAGCTGCTCTTGTCCGAGTCTTCAAAGTTTGGCTGGGAAGGCATATAGGGAAAGTGCTGCACTTTCGGCGCAACATTCGCCCGAAACGCGTTTACGGCGAGAACGCGGACTCGGACCACGCATAGACCGGCATCTTATGAGCCGCTGCTGCCGCAGTTGAGTGTCTCAGGCCGTCGGCGACTATACTGACGACGATATCCGACATTGCGGTTGCCCGATCGGCTCGAAACGGCGCCAAGAAAGGCGGTCGCGTGGTCTTTTTCATGGTTTTTGCCCGTCACGGTTTCCTCGGCGTGAGGCAGATTATTTGCTTCCTCGTTTTTTGGATCATGATGGTGTCGTTCGCCTATTATTGCTTTTCTTCGTGACCAAGCGTGTTACGCGAGGTTGCCCGGGTGCCGAGCTACGGCCAGCAACATCACACACTCTAAGCTACTAGCGGGCCCCGGGTGTGTAAGCTAGCCTAGCCATAAAAGTTTCGCTCAGGCTGCGTGGTATGTGGGACATTAACATCGCTAGTATAACAGACTGGCTCTGTGATGCCGAAGAAGATGATCGCGGACGCCGCGTCGAAGGGGGCCCGGCTCCGACTCGGAGTCACTGGCAGGCTCAGGCTTCAGGTTCCGACTCGGACTCCGAGTCGGAGCCCCGGGCCGAACGCGGCGCACGCGGTTAACCGAGTCGCTTCAGAACCTACTATGGGATACGATAGAGTCCCAATCTACCCGCCCGATAGCCCCGGGTCGGTTGGTTGCTTCCCTAAACGGATACCTGAACCGCTAGGCCGGTAAAACCCGAACATGTCTTTCTTTAAGCACACAGCCACTTTACCCCATCTACTTTTTGCTTACTTCAGCGATAGCTCTTCTCTGTTCCACGCCGTAGCGGCACCCGCGCGTCACGAACTTTGGCGGCTGCCGCGGCGGCGGCTACGACGCGCTGCCCATTTCAAAATGCCTGCGGTGCTGCCCCGCGCGCCCTTCCGATCCCGCGAACTACGTGGCTCAGCGCGTACATCATCTGCCTACGTCGCGGCGCCCAGCGACGCCTTCTGCGCGAACAATCGGACATGATTTCGGCGTATGCGGTGCACGAACGCGTCAACGCGACTAATTCGAGCACGGACGAGTCCAGAAGCGCAGAATGAATAGACGCGCGTTACGCGCGCGCACGTAGGGTGCTCGGTACGCGTCTCGACCGCTTCCGCGGCTTGTGCGACCTTCAGGCGCCTTTTTATGGGGCGTTTCACCGCGTCGTCGGCGGGAATTTTATTTTTGGGCTAGACTGTGCCTCCATCCATGTTAGAGCCTACGAGCCACCCCCCCGGAGGCCAGTGACCACACAAGGAGCTCGGCACCGCACCGTCGTAAAAATACCCGCGCACACGCGGGTTTTGCGCTGAACCCGCGCGTTACGACCAAACCTGCATTGTTTTTTAGCTAACGTGCGGGTGCCGCTACAGCGTGGAACAGAGAACAGCTATCGCTGAAGTAAGCAAAAAGTAGATGGGGTAAAGTTGCAGAGAATCACACGTAGAGATATTGTTGTGCTATTAATCGCCTTCGTAAGCACGAACTCTCGGCGCGAGGCGGCTAAAATCATACACTGGACGAGCTGCTGCCCGTCGACGACGGACCATGCTACGGTCAACTTGGTGTACCATATTGACCGTCTTAGCGTCGCGAGGGGCCGATTCGATGGTCTAGACGTCTCGCGGCGATGGGACTATCTCGACGAGTTTTGGGCTGCGGACGCATGCACGACTGTTACACGGGCAGCCGCAGACATTCTACGATATCTACCGCTGCGAGACCCCACGGCAACCGAAATCGGGCGGCAAATGACCGTCGAACGTCGCTGATCTGACGCCCGCTGCTCGCCGCGCCGGCGTCTACGCGCGTCGCGCTCCGTGGCATTTCGGTAGATTGCAAGCTTATGCGTTATTGTGTAAGTGCGCTCGTGGTCTGACCTAACGATCTGGCCGAGAGGGAAGCCCGCTTTTCTACCCCGCCGTCGTCCTTGCAAAACCCCGGCTGGGCATCCTGTTCGAAGAGGGACCCCGGGAGCTCGGAGGGGGGTCCACGCGAGCCTGAGGTCGTGTAGTTTCGGCGTGGAAGGCCGCGAACGCAAGCGCTCTCGTTGGCTCGGGGGAGTTTCTGGTACTTCTAGTAATCGAACCTAATGTTGGTTTGAACTGATCTACGTGACCTTCGCCAACGCCCCGTGAAGTACCGCCGGCTGTCGGGCCCTCACTGCATTAAAAATCAAAAAATCACCTACCGTGACGAAAACGCGGCCTCCATGATCGTGAGCACTCGGCGGGCTGAATGATGGTGCTGCCGCAGTTTGGACCTCCATAGCGACCGCAGGCCGGGCCGGTGGGTTATCCGCGAGGTCCCAAGCGGCACTGGCAAATGACTCAGTCTGCGCCGAGACTCTGCGGTGCCTGTAGGCGGTTTCTGGTGTTCCGGCCCCGGGCCATGCCGCTGCGGCCACTAGGAGACAGCAAAATTAGTTTTTAATTGTATTGAGGCACCCTAGGTGGCCCTACTACCCCAACTCCTTGTCTGGCGCGCGCGGGTGGAGTGCTATTTATAAATTTTTTCGTACTTGAGGGGGGTCGACCCACGAACGGAGCCCACACTGAGTCCGGGTCGGTAAAAGCCCAAGGCCGCTTAGTCGCTTCTTGGTGGGGTCTCCGTCGCTCCCCAAGGCTTCCATTAGTTCTAATTAAATATTAGCAAGACTTTGAATGAGACCGGGACCGGCGGGACCAAACTATGTCGCTTTGGGTCCATTTAGGCCCACGATCTGCTCGCGATCTGAGCCGCAGTGTAGATCGGGGGGGGATTATGATAATGCAGGTCCAATTCTGAGCAGGTCGTGTAGATCTTGCGGGTAGAACTTGCATATTAGTCAGAGTCTATGGCGTGAGTACCGCTGCCTCAATATGCGCCTCAGGTTGGCGTTTTAACATCATTACTTGAAGCGCTTACTTGAAACTCTTTTGGTAGTTGGCATTTTGCTTTTGATCCCAGACTAGCACTTGTGTACCTCAGAGCCCAGCCTTGAGCTGCTGAACAACTCTGGTGAGCCTTTCCTTCATCATATTGCAGAGGGACCTGAAAATAGCGCATCATGCAATGGTATTCCTTATTCATCGACGCTGCATGCCATAAGACCAGTTTGCCTGTCCTACACTAGACTGAGGCATACTGAGGACGTATTTTACGTCTTGTAGAGCAGATTTGTAGCGCTCAACTGCCTCAAAGGCCTGGGCGCGGCGAACAAGCGACTTCACATTATTAATATCTGCATCTAAGACCGCAGTGCAGTCTGCTATGGTGCCATCAAAGTTTGAAAGCTGCTTGTGACAGGCAGAACGATTTGAGTAAGCCTTGATACAGAGTTCTGAGCTCTTGTCAGCAGTCGCATCGATACATCTGGTGTATGCTTCAATAGCACCTTCAAAATCGGCTAGTTTGTAACACTTGTCACCTGCTTCTTTGTCATGTGCTGATTTGGGCAGTGACATGACACGGCGCTTTTCAGCAGCCTCAAACTTAGGTTCGACACTACGCTTGATTTTCACAATCTCACTATTTCCAGCATCGAGAGCGAGAGCACGATCGCACGTCGCTAGGCAGTCTTTTAGATGTCCAGATTGCATCTGCTCCCTGGCCTTACTGATCAGGACCAGCACGCGATCTTTGCGCATCAGCTCCTCCATTTCGGACGCCTGTTTTTTCAAGTCAGCATTACCAGGGTCTACTGCAAGTCCCATCTTGATGTTATCAATAGCATCCTTGTATTTGTTCGATGCACGCAATGCAATAGCCAACCGGAAATATCCTTTGATAAATTTCTTATTGACTTTGATGCACAGTCGACCTAAGCAGATAGCGTTCAAAGAGAAATTGACTACTTGCGTGATACCGTCTTCAGCTGCCTCATCCCACATCTCTAAGGCCGCATACCTATGATATTATGCTATTGTGCTATTATAACATGTGGCTGATCTGCGAGCGCACTCTCACGTCGCGCACGTAAAGACACAGTGCCGCACGCCGCTGAGCGATTGCTGAAGAAGGTCACGTCCGTCGGGTCGAGGTCAATCGCCTCCGTGTATTTGATGATAGCCTCTTTGTGACTCCCGCATGTGAAGAGTCGGTTGCCCTCTTTTTTGGCGGTCTGGGCGGCCATTTTTGGCAATTGGAAACGCGAGGTAGCACTGAAACCCGTCAAACTGACTTGCCCAACCCCGCACGATCCTAATTAGCTTACACAACCCATTGGGCCCAGGGTGGGACGCAAACACTTAGTAAACGTTCCTTCCCCCCCCCTCCGAGAGGTCTCCAAACACTTACGAAACGTCCAAAACACTTACCAAACACTTACTAATTTAAGATCTTGCGTCCTACCCTAACTAACTAAACTAAATTTAATCCGCCTCTCATGGAAACCCGAAGGGTAGCCACTAGGAATCCGCACCGTGCTAGCGCAAGAAAGCCTCGATACCACCAAGGGTGGAACTCTCCAGTGCCGCGTGATGTGGACAGGTGGGGAATGGGTGGATTCGTAGCGGAGGCTCCTCCTCTGCTCCTCCTGTCTCTGGCATGTTTGTGGCCCAGCGAGGCGAGGGTATGCAGTCCTCACACCGGCCGCGTGACTGTGTATCTCCCCGGTCTGCCCAGGACGCCAGAGGCGACGCAAAGACGACGCAAAAGAGGAAATTCACCTGCGGCAAGGCCACGGCCCTGGTCGTCACGGCCGGTTGTCGTCATTGGTGTGTCTTCGTCACGATTGAGGTTTCTTCACACACTCAGTCTCCTAGGCCTGGCGAGATGGCCACTGTGACTAGACGGCGGCGGCGTAGACGGTACGCCGCACGCAACCCAAGCTCTTGAAAGAGCCCGCCTTCGTCTCCTCTGGTTTCCAACACCAGTATCAACGACGAGAGCGGCACGCGGCGCCGAGTTGACCAAACTCGCTCATGCCG
>Ga0115000_10002213_pt1 | contig 16968 bp, 11 predicted proteins | sample ArcticOcean_MG_C_6_FD_89690 | JGI IMG/M metagenome (GOLD analysis project Ga0115000, IMG submission 89690) | Marine microbial communities from western Arctic Ocean - ArcticOcean_MG_CB8_128 | ecosystem: Environmental > Aquatic > Marine > Oceanic | place: Arctic Ocean: Canada Basin | collected...
CTTGTCTAAGTTTGTGTATGTTGAGATGAACGATGCGGTTGATGGTGGAGCAAGCGGACTTGAAGCGCTGCTTCCGTTCGGTTACTTCGGACCTCCTAAGTTTAAGGATGTCCACTGGAACGGCGAAGCGGCTAGCAATACATTCATATCAGGCGCTACCCTGAAAATCAACGGCATGCCATATGCACGGAACGCCGATGATAGCGCCGACGTTGGCGGTGGATTGTCTGGTTCAACGGCTGTCGACAGTGATACCAACCCTTATACTAAAATCTTTGGTCAGTTTAACTTCCCGGTAAACAGAGTGCGTCACTCTGCATCTGATGGCGGACTATCCGATCAGACAAACGCATACTGGGGATATTCGACTACAAGAACCGCTGGCTCTACTATTCCAGATGCCAGTGTTGCTGGGTTCCACAGAATGTTATATGCCGGTGCTTCAGACAACCCAGTTGGCGGCGCCACCGGATTAGATGGATATTCGTATGTCTTCTCGCTTGATGATATTCAGAAGAGTGCTGCGACTGACGGTACGATGTACTACAACTCAGGATCTCGTAAGGCTGGAAACAGCGTGACAAGTGGTTCTTACAGTGATCTCCTTAATAAGGGTTATGATAGATTCACTGCTCCTTTCTGGGGTGGATTCGATGGATTTGATATTACAAAGCCAGATCCGCTCTATAATGCCGGCATGACTGCTGGAACGAGTACAGAGCTTAACAGCTATATCTACAATACTTGGAAGCGCGCAATCGATACGGTTGCAGATCCCGAAGCATTAGATATGAACATGCTGCTATCTCCAGGTCTTACTTTTGATTCTCTCACTGGTCACATGGTTAATGTCTGTGAGGAAAGAGCCGACGCTCTAGCCTTACTCGACCTCAAGAACGTGTATACCCCTGCACATGAGGCTTACAATAGCAGCAAGAAAGAGCGACTCGGATCTGGCGCAACTAGCGCAGCTAACAACTTGAGAGACCGGCAGATTGATTCATCTTACGGTGCTACATTCTATCCATGGGTGCAGACAAGAGATGAGCAAACCGGTCGCATGCTCTGGATTCCACCATCTGTCGCTATGGCAGGTGTGCTGGCTAGCTCACAAGCAAAAGCAGATGTTTGGTTTGCTCCGGCAGGATTTAACCGCGGCGGTCTTTCAGACGGTGCAGCCGGTATCCCAGTTACTGGAATCACGGAGAGACTGACTTCTAAGGATCGCGATATCCTTTATGAAGCCAGAATTAACCCAATCGCCTCGTTCCCATCAAGCGGTATCGTGGTGTTCGGACAGAAGACCCTCCAAGAGAGAGCTTCGGCCCTCGACAGAATCAATGTCAGGCGCCTTGTTATTTATATGAAGAAGCAGATTTCAGTCTTATCGACCCGAGTTCTCTTCGAGCAAAATGTTCAAGCTACCTGGAACCGATTCAAGGCACTTATCGAACCGTTCCTTGCGAATGTTAAGGTTCAGTTTGGTATCACTGATTACAAGCTGATTCTCGATGAGACCACAACAACTCCAGACCTAATCGATCAGAACATCTTGTATGCAAAGATCATGATTAAGCCTGCCCGTGCTATTGAGTACATTGCCATCGACTTCGTGATCGCATCAACCGGTGCATCGTTCGATGACTAAAACTAAAGTGGGGGAAAACTCCCCCGCAACACTAATTAAAATAGAATATCAACAGGAGTAATTAGCTATGCCATTCTGGTCAACAAACTTCGGAGAGGACACCACCCTCAAAGATCCAAAGAGAAAATTTAGATTTACAGTAGAATTTCAAGGTATTGCAGCCTCGATCGGTGGCGCCGTGATGTGGTATGCTAAGACAGTTGGGAAACCATCATTCGCAATTGCTGCTGCAGAACATAAATACTTAAATCACACATTTTATTATCCCGGCTCTGTTACTTGGAATGATGTGTCTGTCACTCTCGTCGATCCAGTCGACCCAGATATGACTGCAACTCTTTCTGATATTGTGGTACAATCAGGATATGCTCCCCCCGCTGACACTACTTCTCTTTCAACGATGTCTAAAGCTAAGGCTGCAGGCGCCCTCGGAACGGTCATTATTACTCAGATCGATTCCGATGGAAAGCCTCTTGAGACTTGGACTCTTTGGAACTCGTTTATGACTGAAGTTAAGTACGGTGACCTTGAATACGGTGGTGATGATCTTACAGAATTATCAGTCACCCTTAAGTATGACTGGGCTAGAGTCGAGACTGCCGGACCTTCCGTCGCAGTGGCCGGCAACGGTGGCAGCGAATTCTTCAAAGTTTAATAACGACAACCAAATAGAGGTGTATATTGTCAAGAAATAAAGATCGGATGGGGTTAGGTGACACAACTCCTGAGCCATCATCGCTCCCTCCGCAAGTAATGACGCAAAATCAGGGCGGTAATCCGTTCTCTTTTGTTGTTCCCACGGAGTTCGTTGAACTTCCGTCTAAGGGTGTGTTCTACAGACCAAACCATCCTTTGCATAATCAGGAAACACTCGAAGTCAAGCAACTGACAGCCAAAGAAGAAGATATTCTTACTTCGAGGGCTCTCTTGAAGAAGGGAGTTGCTTTGGAACGAGTAATTGCCAGTATCATTGTTGATAAAAGCATTGATCCAAATTCTTTGTTGGTTGGCGATAGAAACGCTATTCTAATATCCGCGCGCGTCTCGGGCTACGGCAACGAATATAATACAAAAATTACATGCCCGGATTGCGCAGAAATACAAGAATATTCTTTCGATTTAAACGAAACTTTTGTTTATAGCGGACAAGATCTAAAAGATAACGATGCGATTCGGCACGAGGATGGAACATTCACGACTACTCTTCCGCAGACCAAAGTGGAAGTTGGTTTCCGGCTTCTAAATGGCGCCGACGAGCGAGCCTTATTACAGCAAGTTGAACAGGCAAGAAAGAAACGCCGTGATGAAAACGCAGTTACAAGACAGCTTAGGCGAATTGTAACGTCAGTTAACGGAAACGAAGAGCAGGCTAACATAAATTATGTTGTCGACAATATGCCGTCCATGGATGCGAGACATCTGAGAATGGTCTACAAAATAGCTACCCCAAACGTCGATATGACTCAAACCTTTGCGTGTGCCGAGTGTGATTATGAGCAAGACATGGAGGTGCCGCTCACTGCGGACTTTTTTTGGCCTGACCGATGAGTACATGCAAAATATATATGAGCAGTTTTTCTTCCTAAAATATAACGGAGGCTGGTCATTTACCGAAGCATATAATCTCCCAATTGGGCTGCGAGAGTGGTTTGTTAAAAGATTATTACAACAGTTGGAAACGGAAAAAGAAGCAATGGATAGGGCGCATAAGGGCGGAGGCTCAAATTCGCAAACACTATCAAAGCATAATCAACCACCGTCTCCGGATACTTTAAAGACAGGCTAACCCCTGTCTTTTTGCTTTTATAACTAATTATTTAAGCAGAGTTATAAGAGGGAACATAAATGGCACTAACCCCAGAACAGCAAGCTAAATTAAATGCGCTAACCCTTGAACAGGTTGGCAATTTGAAGGAGATCGGCGAACTAAACCAAGAAGAATTAGAGTACTTGTCCAATAAGTTTAAGCTGATGAAAGAGACATCTGCTGCGATGGGCGCCCGTCTCGAGATGCTGAACGAAAGCATTCGACAGCAAGAGACCTTATATACTTTTCAAATCCGCAGTAGAGAAGCGGCAAAACTCGCACTGGATATCGCCGCAGAAGATCTAAATAACTTAGGCAAAAGAATAAAAGCAGGTGAAGAACTCAATGAAGCAGAACAAAAAAGATTTGAGGTATTAAGTAAGGGTCATGCACAACAAGAGAAGGCATATAAAGACAATCAAAGATTAATAAACGAAACTGGCCACTTAATGGAAAACAAAATTGGTGGCGCAATTGCACGCGTTGGCGACATGATGAGCCGAGACTTCGGGAGCCGGCTCTCTGCCTTAAATAATTCTATAAGCGCACTGTCAGACAAGGGCTTTAGCAAGCTTTTCTCAATTTTGAAATCCACTGCACTGCAATATGATTCACTGACAAAAAGCTTCGAACGCAACTACTCGATGGGACCAGCATATACGGAATCAATCACCAGTCAGTGGAAAGAAATGAACCAATATGGTGTCAGCATGGAAGATGCGGTTGAAGCACAAACCGCTCTCATAACCGGAATGACCGATTTCACCATGTTGGGGCAAGCGCAAAGAGATTCGATTACACAAGCTAGCGCTTTACTCGGTGAGCAGGGCATTGCACAAGCAGATTTTGCTAAAGGCATGCAGAACTCAACAAAGTTTTTTGGACAGTCTGCATCGGCTGCTATCGTCACACAGCAAGAACTTGCCGCGAGTGCCAGAGCGCTCGGACGGGTGCCCGCCGAATTCGCGTCAGAATTCGCCGCAGCCGGACCACAAATAGCTAAATTTGGCGAACAGGGAATTAAAGCATTCAAGGATCTTAGTAGAATATCCAAGATTACCGGTATGGAGATGAATAAAGTTCTATCCATAACAAACAAGTTTGACACATTCGAAGGCGCCGCCGAACAAGCTGGTAAATTAAATGCCGCAATGGGCGGGAACATGGTTAATGCCATGGATATGATGATGGAGACAGATCCGGCAGCAAGATTCGAAACTTTAAGAGAGTCTATAATGAACACTGTCGGTAGCTTTGACGATATGTCATATTACCAGAAGCAGTTTTATACAGAATCTCTTGGGCTCGGCGATGTTAGCGATCTTGCTTTAATGATGGCTGGAGATATGGATTCGCTATCAGGCGCCCAAAACCAGAATGCCGAATCACTGATTGAGCAACGCCAACGAGCAGAGGATGTCCAGAGCGCACAAGAACAGCTTGCGATTGTGGGACAGGAACTAATAGAAGAGTTTGTGAAACCAATGGCAGACGGAATACAAAAAATATCTCAATTTATGTTGGATAATACGGGCATAATGAAAGGTCTACTCGTCGTCATGGGAGTCATGAAAGTAATGTCGATCGCTTTAGCGATCGCCAAAGGCATCGAGACGGCTGCTACCATTGCCGGCGCCTCTGCCGACGTAGCAGCTTCCAGAGCTAAAAAAGGCGGCATTGTCTCCTTAATCCTTATGGCTGCAGCCATTGGGGCAATCGCGCTCGCCTTGAGGATCTCTTCCCCGTCTAAAGTAGTGTTGGCTCTGTTCGGTTTTGCTGCAGCTATATATGCTATAAGCAAAGTCGGCGAAAAAGGAGCCGCCGGTCTTCAAGCCATAGCTATTCCTTTACTACAAATCAGTGTTGCTGTGTTTATCGTTGCCGCTGGAGTTGCGTTAATGGCTGCAGCTTTCTCTCTTCTCAGCGTTGAGCAAATGCTGGGCATGGCTGTAGCTTTATTAGCCTTTGGAACTGCATTATATTTTGGCGCACCAGCTTTGGGCGGCTTCGCAGCGGCGATGGTTGGTGTCGGACTTGCGTTAGCAAACCCGGTGGTTGCAATTGGGCTTGCGATCTTCGCGGGATTTATCGCTGTGATCGCTGGTTCTATATTTGTCGTCGCCGCCGGCGTCGGATTAATGGGCACTGGATTATCGCTAATGTTCGAAGCAATGGACGTTAAAAAGACGCTAGCATTCGTCGGATTGATTGCTGCGCTAGCGCTCGCAGGACCATTTTTAATAATTGCTGGCGTGGGCTTCGGCTACGTCGGACTCGGAATGCTTGCTTTCGCTCTTGCTCTGAAGATGATCTCAACAAGAGATCTAGAGGCAATGGGAGAATTTGCAACCGGAATGGCGGAAATGAATGTGAGTAGTATCAGTCGGCTTGTGACGGTGTTGCGGGAAGTAGCGCAAGCAATGGATGATATTCCAACAGCAAAGGCGATCATGCTTACTGCTACCTTGGACGCCGCAGCAATTGCAGCCTCCGCTGCCAATGCTATGGTGGGAACAAGCACATCTTCATCAACCACTAAAACAACACCAGCAAGATCGAGCCAACAAAGCAGTCGACCAATTAATGTGCATGTTACTTTGGAATTAGATGGTGATGTTTTGGACAAAAGAATAATTAAGACAAGCACTGATGCGAAATCATCTGGCGGCTTGCTGGATACTGTGGCTCACATTCTGGGCTAATTTATAATAAGAGAGGATACAGAAGATGGGTAAGAATAATTGGAGAGATCAGGATCGACCGATCTTTGATTCACAAAAATTTGGTATTGTCGTCAACGACCCAGAAAATCCTGGCGCCAGAACAATTGCAGAGCCACACATGGCTAATAATAATGCAGAAGTAACACGTACTGCAACCGGTGGAATGGCGGCCGGGCATATGCCCCACTTTATAGACGGGTCGGATGCCATGGCAAATAAGGGTATGACTATATCTTTTCAACATGTCCCTTCTGAAGAAGACGTAACATTCAAGGCATTTATAACTGCGTTTAACGAAACTTTTAACTGCGACTGGGCATCGGAAACTGTTTATGGTCGTTCTGATCCGATTCACATGTTTAAAAATACGCAAAGAGAGATCACCTTAGCATTCAACGTGCCGGCTGCTTCAGAAGGAGAGTCGTTTGAGAATTTAGCTAGAGTACAGAGACTGATAACTTTCTTGTACCCGTCATATACAACAGACGGATCCGCAACAACCGGTGGCAACCAAGCGGATGTAACAAATGCATTAACAATCTCTAACTCTCCCCTTGTTCGGTTGAGAATTATGAACATTCTAGCCGCGCGCCCACAAATTGGCGATGCAGATGGTACAGTCGGAGGTGGCAACGGAGGCAGAGCCAGTGAAGCTGCCGTGTATAGCACTTTAGGAACATTCGAAAGACATGTGCAAGATGGCGGCGGCGGAGAATGGCCAAGTACATCTGTAGGTAGCAACACAATAGCTGGAAACTATCACGGAGGACTGTTGGGCATCATTAAGAATGTTTCAGTTAATCACAATTTAGATAATCCCGATCACGGTGTATTTGAAATTAACCAAGGAACCATCTTACCTAAAATGATTGAAGTGAATCTTACCTTTTCAGCCATCCACGAGCACACTCTTGGCTGGTTTAATGACGGCGCCGGATCACAAGTTTTTGCAAATCAACTATTCCCTTACGGTGTCAATGACGCCTCAAGGTTTGGAGAAGATGGTTTCGATCGCACAACCGGTGTGCCAGATCCGTCAACCCTCGAGCGCGCTAATAATATAGCACGTGAGATGCTTACTGGGGAATTAGATGAACTGGCTGAAGAAGTTGAACAACACGATCAAGATATTGCTAACGCCGAAGCTCGCTATGCCGGCTTGTTCGGTAAAGCGAGATTCAATAAAGACATCAGAAGAGGGAGGCATTTAAATAATGATTATATCCAATCTGCTGTCCGAGGTCGAGCCACACAAAATTTAAACAGCGCCACCAACTCGGCTTTGCGGTCTGCGGGAATCGACGCGTCGAGCAGTACCCTCGACACATATCGCGATGTAGGAATGGAAGACAATTATGAAGACTTTATTGGGTAGGAGAAGAAGATGCCAAGATACAAATCATCAAAAATATTAAATAACAATTCTGAATTCTATAAGTTCTTGCGCGACAAACGCGGAATTAAGAATTTACGCCATTATAATACTCCCATTATACATAACCCATCGACTGCAGATAGGGTTATGACATCTACCGTATCTCACGTATGGAAATACGGAGATCGATATTATAAATTAGCTGCTCAATACTATGGGACAGCGAAGTATTGGTGGGTTATAGCGTGGTGGAATGGTCGACCAACAGAAGCCTTGGTTCAAAATGGAACAGTGCTTCAAATACCAACAAATCTTGAAGATGCGTTAACCATATTGGGGACGTACTAAAATGGTGTACGATGGCGGGTACGAGACCGCGGATTCCGTTCGAGAACGCGTTGAGCAAACCGCCGCTGATCAGGCTGCAGCCACTGCGCAGGCTGCAGCTGCTGTAGTGCAAGCTAAAGCACAAATCAATGAAGCTGTCGCGGGAGCAGTGACGCAAACAGCCCCGCAAGTTATCGAATCCGCACAGAGCATAATAGACTCCGCGAAAGTATGCGAAACATCGAGAAACCAGATACTGTCTTCCTTGGCAGTGATATTTCCAGATATTAATATTGAGCCATGGCTCTCCCTTGGAACCGAAGATTATTTTATTAAAAGAAAGCAGGATCTGCAGACGGTCCGAGACAACACCTATGAATTTGACACCGATGCCGGCGCCTCAAACGCTAGCTCAGGGTTTTGGGATCACTATGCTCGTGGGGAGTACAAAGAACGGATGGCAACAAACGCTTTAAGACAAGACCATATTCTCACACATATTTGGCAATCAGATGGGGTCTCCAGTGGCATTGGCAACGGTCCTTCGGATGCCACCATCAGTCGATATAAAGATTCCTCCAAGAGGTGGAGCTGGGTGTCAACATTAGACGAAACTTTTTCTCTGAAGGTACCGCAGGTAGGAGCATTTGATAGAATTAACGCTCAACTTGCTCTGGAAAATCTCAACATCGCAGCCGGCACGCCGGCATCCTCCGGCTTCGGATCCGAGTCATCAAGCAATTTTACTTATTCGGAGGACGGCAACAAGATGTACTCCAAGGAATGGCCACATCTGTGGTTGACAACACTCGAATCAGCCATGGCGATCCTGGGGTACTATATACAAGCAGCAGATCAAACACTCCTTGAAGGACTCGTTCTCCGCGACGCGGCGACCGGCTACGCCAAACCATATAGCTTATTCACAGCCGCAGATATTCGTCACCTCCAAGGTGACGGTGATCCTGAAGCCGGCTGGAATTCAATAATGGACGCGAACCATTCCAATTTGGATAGCTGGACCTCAACCAACCCCTCACGCCTGCCATATAACATAGGTGAGCCCCTCGCTGGAGCCAATGTTCCAAGAAATTACGTTAAAAGGTCTTTTCAGACAGCCGGCATGGGCTGCGAAGGTGCCCTCTGGCAGCCGAATGATGTGTGGACCAGTCCACAAGCCGGCATGTCACCTGCGATGGAAGACTTCAGACCTTATTCTCTGCTCAAGCACGGCGGCGTCCTTTCCCAAGGGATATTCAACTCCCCGTTCACATCGACAACCATCAATACCCTGAACGGACATAGCTTCGCAACAAAAGGAGCGAGCAATACTCAAGGTCGTATCTACCTCAGTTATTTAGAAAAAAAATTAAGAGCGGATGCTTCTCGTTTTAGAAGCTTGAGTGATCTGAACTCCGAGCAAACCGCGGCACTATCTGCGATGAACATAGTGGTTCATTCGCAGACGAGCAGCCAAGCTCAAGCGGCGTCCTTAGCGCCACTGGAAGCTATGAGTCAAGAGATAAAAGATGCTGATGTTTTTTCAAAGTTGGGTAACCTGTTAGATGCCGTCGCCAGCATCTGCGGCGGCGCACTTGAGAATATCAGATCCGAACACGAAAAAATATTAGCAGCCCACCGAACAGTCATCATAGCAACCTGCGATGCCATAGGTGATACTATAAATGCTTTTACTGAAGATGATGGTTGGATGGACCTTTTTAACGGGGATGATGATTGGGATAATAATCTGGGCGCCGACGTGTTGAGCGACTTAGGCAACCCGTTTGATCAAATAGGAGACACGCTTATTGGAACAGGCGCCACAAATATAATGTTTAAAGAACAATGTTTTTTACTGAGCTTTATATCGGATCTGGCTATATCAAAAAAGCTGAACCTCGACCGCGGCACCCCGTCAGAGCCAGCAAGCAAGAGGCTACCATATTACGTTAGCGATTCGAATATCAAGAGCTTGGATAATAACGCGACTATTTTAATGGATGGGGGATCGTATGGATTCTTGAATAGGTTAACACAAAATCCAAAATTAACAAGATTTTATAATGCACTAAATCACGAATTATCGAGCTTACAACCAAAAATACGGTTGTGGAAGGTGATATTCGACGAAGAAGGTAACGAGCAAGAGATCGAGATTAAATTTGAAACACACTTTAGTGCAGCAGACTTAGATATGTTTAAGAACTCAGACGCGCGCGGTGTCGGCGCAGGATTAAAAAGCTTTAACTTCGTCTACGACGGGAGCAATCCGTTTTCGGTTAAGAAGAGTATCAAAGCAAATTTAAAAATATTTGGTAACTCGATGTCTGAAATTTTGAGGGATCGACCGAGCCACTACGTAGACGATCAAGGTGTTTTACAACCAACAACATATAAATATAGTGATTTGGCAATGAAGACTTGGAACACGGCAGAGGGATCTGCTGAAGAGTTTGGAGAAGTCTCCTCGACCGGCTGCTCTCCGGAGTTCGAACTTCTGGCAGAAAATACAGCAAAAGCAGAATTGAATTTTAGGTTAAAAGCAGAAGTGGGGTTTTCCCAACCTATGAACGCTATGAGTTCGATGCACGAAGACTTAAGGGAATCGCTTTCTGAATCTTTTGTGACCCTAAATTTAACACCTACTGTTCACAATTTTGATATAGATGAAATGGGACGGGTAGTATTTAATTTAAATTACCTTGCATATGTCGAACAGTTTTTTGATCAATCTATGTTCAATGTATTTTCGTCGCCAAGCATTGCTTTAAACCGTATATTTCGTGAGCTATCGATGAAGCATTATAATACTGCCGGCTGTAACTCTGAACAAATAAGTCAGCAAAAAGAGGATCACGCCGTCGCGGTTAAAGCAGAATCTCAAGAAGCCATTGCAAGCTTGCTCGGTGACATGATGACAGAAGACTTGATATATTATATTAATATACCTTATAGCAAGATAACCTCCTTCTTATCTTACGGTCCTCATAGAACATATGCTGAATTTGCCGGCGCCGATTCTGGCATCGCGATTCGCTCAAACGCTCAGCATAATGACTATTTAAAAGAAAGAGTCGCGACCGCCCTAACCGAGGCTTTCGGCGAAAGCGCCACCGCTGGCGCGCCGGCGGATGAACAGAACCAAATCCAAGCCGCTCTTTTAGGGAACGATCCTCGTGAAGCTGACTTATCTTTTTTCTATTTGAGTGATTTAATTGACCTGGTTCTTGTAAAAATAGAGACAGGGATAAGCGCAGTCATAGAGAATATAAACGAACTCAGTAGCCGCCCTAACGGTTCCATAATTTCCTGTGAAGCAAAGATGGCAAAAAGAAAAGACTTTCTCAATGCCCAGAAAAACTTAAAAAAACTAAGGATAATGCTGGGACCGATGGAACTTACTCACCCTCAAGCGAAAGATGGGTATACTTCGGTACATGTCAATTTGGGAGATTGCCCTATCTCAGTAAAATATTTTATTGAGTGGTTGACGAACAAAATGCTACAAAAGGATGAAATCAGCTATAATTTAACTAAGTTCGTTAATGATCTCATCAACAATCTGATAACAAATTTCTTGAATAACGACCAGTGCTTTGGATATAGCATTAAACAGAAGACAAGATTGAACCAATCTGCTATATCTAGCTATGGAGCTAATCAAACGTATGATCCTGTTACACTTGAGTTGGTGACACAAGCCTCAAACGTTGCCACCGAGTCCACCACCAACGACCCGTCTATTGAACCAGAGTACACAAATTTCCGCGCCCACCTGAACAGTTTCCCCGGCATGCCAGTTTTAAACCCTTCTGGTCCTAGCAATAGTGCGAGAACCAGTATGCCACTTAGCAATGAATATAACTATTTTGTATATTTTGCCGGTCGTGTTATGCCGGAAGAATTAATGTTAGGAAACAAACAAAGTGATGAAGAAAATTTTGGGATCTTTCACTATATGTTAGGTAGAGACCGCGGACTGGTTAAGAATATAAAACTTACAAAGACGCAAACAAAGGGATTAGCGGAGGTAAGATTCGAACAAAATGGTTACGACGGATTAGAACAACTAAGAGTCACGTATGATGCTCAAGTCGATATGTTTGCCAGCGTCAACACTTTCCCAGGAACATATATATACATTGATCCCCGCGGATTTGCACCAGAAGGATCTGGAAGGGACAACTTTAAACTTACCGCTCTTGGAATCGGAGGATACTATATGATAGTGCGCTCTGAACATGAATTTGCTGAAGGTAAAGCAAACACGACCTTGCATACCAAGTGGGTCAACCAAGTGGATGGTGACGAAGGTGAACGCCAGACTCAAATAGCAGCCAGTAGTACGGGTACCGGTGATGCCCAATCGAGACAATGCAACATACGTCTAAGACCAGATCCAGCAGAGGATCCCCCAGAATCGGGCGGCTTCCTTAGCCTGTTCGGACTTTAATAGAGCCAAAGAAGGAATAAAATAATGTCAGATCAATATGCTGAATCAAACAACGAAAAAACATCTGATTTGTTTAATAAAAGAATGATGTACCGGCTCCGAGCAAGAAGATCGATGGCCGGAGAGCGAAATATGGTTGACTTCACACTTGGTGAAAAAAAGTTATACGGAAAAGTTGACATGTGGCATTCCCCCATCTATGTAAAATACGATTCTAGACTTAAACCGGTTCGAAGTGTAGACCCACAGCAGCCACTAAGGGCTTTTAATTTCGTAGCAGATCTCTTCAACAAGATGGTCTCAGAGTTTGAAAGATGTACAGCCAACGGACAAATTAGTAAAAAAGATCGGTTTTTATCCGAACTCAAAGCTTATAAAGCTTTTGAATCCCCTGTTATAGGATATAAAGAATATAGGGACATCTTATACGACAAGATTAAGAGTCGCTTTGTACTGCATAATATAGTGGTCGAGGACTTTCCACATTTTTTAACCGAATTTATGAAAATGGCTAATACCGCCGCAAAAACCACCCCGATTACACAGGCTGGATACATAAAAAGTGATATAAATTCCATAATGAGCAGCGGCTTGGCGATAGAGGTTGCTGATCTAGGTTACAGCAATGACGAAGAGAAGGTTCAGGAGTTTTTGAAGAGCAAAAATTGGAAGTTCTTTGTTAATGCATGCAACAAGCATGGCTTTATAATTGATCACAATATCCCGTGGAGGATAATCTGCGATGTAAAGGCACCAGAGATTGAGATAGCCCGCAATCAATATTACTTGTCAGCTATAGATCTATTTGATCGAGGCTTCACAAAATCATCTATTGAATCTTTTACGTTTTTGCCAAGACAATTATTAGATCTCTATAATCTGGTCAAAAGGAAGAGGTTTAAAAAAGAAGTTATTTGTGGAGGGAAAGTGACCCATAAAGTTATTGTCCCTCCCAACTACAGTGTCAATGAAATCATCCTTCAATACGGTCTGGACCATTTTCTTAAAATCTACTTAAAATTGAGGCTGGCAGAAGAAAAACCCGATATGAGCCCCTATCAAAAAAAACAATTGATCAAAGACACTCTACAATATAGAAAGCTTAACAACGATTATGGGGTTGTAGAAAAGTATTTTGAAAGATTTATTAATAAACCATTTGACAAAAGGTACTCCGCCACGTATAATAAGAATGTACTTATTCCTGCGCGCAGACAACATATGAAAGAACAAAGTCTTGCATATTCTGAGAGCAGTATCAAACAGGCTATGACGAGTTATTAATGATTTTTCAAACATTGGACGATAAATCCGAGTGCATCGGAGTCTACACCGACGGACAACTACACTTCAACAGCATCCCCGACAACCTAACAACGACATGGAAGTATTCGGGCTCACTTTCGAATAGTGAGGTGGAGTTTGTGGGATTGTGGACCAACGGTTTAGACTTAGAAGATTGTTGCCCAGAGCAATATGCTACTGAACTGAAGCAATGCCGCAACAAGCTTGAGGCTTACTTAAAATCTTTTAAGATTGCGAAGATAAACATGAGAGATCATTGTATATTCGATATGATTCCCCAAGATTTTTTGATGCGATTTTGTGAGGTTAAAAATAAAATAACTGAGCACGTTAAGAAAACCTGGAAGCGTCCGGACAACTATAAACACTTAGCAGATGTGTCTGTGCTTTTACATAAGATTAAATATCAGAATCTTAATTTGTCAACGCAAGATTGTCGACACCTGCTGACGTCCTCCCGCGATCGCGATAAGGCCAAGACTCTGATCTCCAATTATCGACAAATCGATTACAATCTTTTTGGTACGGTGACCGGTCGTCTAACAACACGCCCAAGCTCATTTCCGATTTTAACACTAAGAAAGGATCTGCGCCAAATGATCAAGCCGCAAAATGATTTATTTGTGTGCCTTGATTATAATGGAGCGGAGGTAAGAACACTATTGGAACTCTGCGGTGAAGAGCAGCCAAACATAGATATACACAAGTGGAACAGTCAGCATCTCTTCGAGCAAGAGGTGACAAGAGAAGAATGTAAAGTAAGGTTTTTCGCATGGCTCTACGACCCTACTTCGACTGACATCACTAGTGACCACTATGATCGTAAAAAAGTTCTTGACAATTGGTATGAAGACGGTTATATTAGTACACCATACGGGCGCAAGATCCAAGTGGAGGAGAGGAAAGCTTTGAATTATCTACTGCAAAGTACCACATCCGACAGAGTGCTCTCCAAGGCAGTGAAGATCGATACGTTTCTAATAGAAAATAACTGCAAGTCTTACATCTCACACATTGTTCACGATGAAATCGTTCTCGACTATTCTGACGGTGATCGTAAGTGGATCCCGCAGATTAAAGAAATCTTTGAAGATGGGTACCCTTGTAACTTAACCGCAGGGAAAGATTATTACAATCTCAAAGAGCTGAAGATATGATTTCAGTTGTTGGGATAGGCACCGCTGCCTCCAAGATCGCGGATCTGTTTAGCGACACGAACAATTATGAGGTATATAGTCTCAACGATTCGGTCAAACGTTCATCAAAGCGTAAATTTAAATTAAAGAATTTTGATTCTCCAGAAGAGTACGAGAGGAACATTCCCGATTTAAAGAAATTCTTTTCTGATGTATCTGCTGACATTCAAGTTATCGTTATGGGATCATCCTACAGTTCAAATTATGCTTTAGGAATACTGGAACAAATTAAAGATAAGAACCTCGATGTGTTTTATATCAAGCCGGACTCGGATCTATTGACTGGGACGCCGAAGCTTATAGAGAACACTGTCTTTGGTGTGCTTCAGGAGTACGCACGTTCTGCCATGTTTAAGTCACTTACAATAATTTCTAACCTTGAGATAGAAAAATCACTTGACAACCTACCCATTAAGAGGTATTATGAAGCTATCAACACTACGATATTCTCTATGATTCATTACGTAAATTATTTCACCCACGCCGAGCCAGAGATTGGTATGGTATCGAAACCACTTGAGATTAATCGTATCCGAAGCTTTGGAGCTATTGACCCAAAAAATCTTGAAGAAAAGTGGTTCTTTGAGCTTGACACGCCGCGCGATGTATGTTATTATATATGTATAAATCAGGAAACACTAGAAACAGATGGCACATTACATAGAAGACTCGTTGACATCCTCAAGAACAAGCCAAGAAACACGTTTCGACGTGTATCCTACGCTATCTATGAAACACCACACCAAAACGACTTTGGGTTTTGCGTTGCCCACACTAACGTAATCCAAAAAAACACTTGACAAGCTACGTCGAGTGTAATACAATAGATATTGAGGAAAGCTCAATATACTTTAACCAACTAATCGGGAGAGATTAAAATGACAATTGATATGGAACTTATGCGACGAAAGCTCGCAACACTAAGGGGTGATAACCCCGATCGGAGAACTTCGGTTTTCTTTAAGCCAGACGATGGAGACACTGATATTCGTATCGTGCCGACTAAGGACGGCGACCCACTTAAGGAACTTAGCTTCCACTATAACGTGGGTGAACACAAGGGTGGCATTATGTGTCCAAAGCGAAACTTTGGAGAAGGCTGTCCCATTTGTGAGTTCGCTTCAACCTTGTGGAAGGAAGGAGTGGCAACTAACGATGAGGAAAGCAAAAAGCTTGCAAAGAGTCTCTTTGTACGCCAGCGCTATTTCTCGCCAGTCGTAATCCGCGGCCGAGAGGACGAGGGAATTAAGATGTATGGCTATGGAAAGAAGGCGTATGAACTTCTTCTTGGCTACATCCTTGACCCGGAGTACGGTGATATTACAGATCTTCAAGCCGGGACTGACATTACGTTGACCTATACTAAGGCAACTAAGCCCGGTGCATACCCTCAGACAAATTTGAAGATGCGTCGAAACACATCCACATTACTGCCCGATACGGAAGCGATCCCCGCCCTCCTTGATCGCATGCCTGACGTAGATACTCTTTTTGAGCGTCTCAGTCCGGAGCAGGTCGACGCAATTCTCGATGCGCAGCTTTCTTCAGACAAGTCTGCAGAAGGTCGCTCATCCGAGACAGCTAAGTACGGTCCCTCCAACGGAACAAGTGAGGTTGATCGCGCATTTAATGAACTAATGAACGGCTGATCTAAATAGTTTGTTTGAGAACCGATGGCAGACCGGGTGTGCAAATAGTCTGCCACATTTTTATAAAAAAGGAGATAAAATGTTAGAATGGTTAAAATCGGCGTGGTCACGCTGGAAGGTTCAAGTTAGTGTTGTGGGTGGCGTTCTCGTCGTTGCAACTGCTTATGGCTCTTGTACCTATGAGCCTCCCGCGGTGGAGGTTTCTGAGGTGGTAACACCATCGACAGATAGTGTAACAATACCTGTCAGTGAGATTACTAATACAGAAGAAACAACTGCAGAGGCTACTGCCAATAGCCCAAACACTACTGCTGAGTAGTAAACACAAGCCGCTGGCAGACCGGTTAAACGTCTGCCGTTTTTAAAAGGAATAACAAAATGCAAAATGAAATCAATATGCTGGAAGACATGATCGAGCTGTTAACTGACACACGTACAGACTACAGCAAGTTCTACAATGAGGGCAACAGCGCCGCCGGCAC
>Ga0115000_10002214_pt1 | contig 16963 bp, 11 predicted proteins | sample ArcticOcean_MG_C_6_FD_89690 | JGI IMG/M metagenome (GOLD analysis project Ga0115000, IMG submission 89690) | Marine microbial communities from western Arctic Ocean - ArcticOcean_MG_CB8_128 | ecosystem: Environmental > Aquatic > Marine > Oceanic | place: Arctic Ocean: Canada Basin | collected...
TCTTGCGCCAACGGTAATAGGTCTGTTCCGCAATACCTATCTTTCGACAAATCTCTGGAACCGTACTGCCCTTAGACAACAAAACCTCTGCCTCACGCAAATAACCAATTATCTGCTCTGGTGCATATCTTTTCCTGGCCATTTTATTCCCCCCCTTAATCAACAGGTTTTTGACCCAAATCCTAACATAGCGAATGGATCAAATTAATCATCCATCCACAAATCACTTGGAGTCAAAACCCCATATGAAATATACTTAAAAAAAACACTTTACTAACTGCTGTACTTCACACTTACTTGAGTTCGCCTGCCAGGCGTTTTTTATTCTTTTTAACTTTATATAATTAGCTCTTGAGGTATTTGATGGAAAAGGATGAAGAGATAATAATTGAGTATCATGATAATGGGGAGGTAATGAGTGAAGCATATTACAAGGACGGAGTAAGAAATGGTGTTTCCAATCGATGGTATGATAATGGACGAAAAGAGAGTGAATATCACCACAAAGAGGGGATATTACATGGTGATTCAACTCATTGGTATGCTAATGGAAGAATGGAGAGTGCAAGTCACCACAAGTATGGAGAACCATTTGGCGTTTGGAAACAATGGCATGAAGATGGTTCTAGAAAGCATGAAGAACACTATACAAATGGAATGCTTAATGGTTTAGCTACAGGTTGGTATGATAATAGTCGCGCTGGAAAAAAAAATTATGAAGACCGATATAAAGATGATGAGTTAATAAAAACAACCTATTTTTAAGAAACTTCTCAATGACTATTCGAAAAGCACTTTTGGATGTTTAAGAGATAGTGATCTTTTTCAGTAAAAGTGTACACAAAGAAAGTGATGAATATAATCATTTTTTGAGTTGTTCTGTATGGGAAAGAAGCGCAGTCAGTATACGAAATAGTACAAAGTTGAAGCAGTCCGTTTGATAGTAGAGGAAGGCAGACCCATTTCTGAGGTGGCTCGTGAACTTGGAGTTGCCCAGAGTCTATTACATCGTTGGAAAAAGAAGGCTAAAGAAGGCAAGATCGACCCCTTTCCAGGGAAAGGGCGATTAAGAGTGGAGGATTAAAGCCAGGGCTGATTCATCACTCAGATCGAGGGGTTAAGTACGCCAGCAATGAGTTTCGAGGCTTATTAAAAACCAACGGAATCCAGCAGTATGAGTCGCAAGGGAGATTGTTGGGACAATGCTGTAGCGGAGAGTTTCTTCCACACATTAAAGGTAGAGTTGACTCATGGGAAAACTTACAATACCCGTCAAGAAGCCAAGACGGCTATTTTTGAATATATAGAAGGGTTCTATAATCGGCAACGCCGCCATTCCTATCTAGGCTATCTCTGCCCGATAGACTTCGAGAAAAAGAATGTGGCTTAATTAACTGTCCACTTATATCGGGAAGATCAAGGTGATTCTGCCTGTTTAACGATAGAAAAATATAAGTGTTGAGGTGGAAATGACGACATCATACTTACCATTCGAGAATGGTTTATATATAAATAATTATGGTTACTAAATACTAAAGGAGAATTTTATGAAAAGTTTTACACGTTTGTCATTAGCATTAATGATGTTTTCTTTATTTTCAATTTCATATCTTGTGATATCGGTATCTGCACAGAATGGAACTACAGGAACTGCAACGGCAGATCTGGCTCCAGATTCCATGGTTCCTCCCGCAGACCCCTCAAGCACGGCTTCTCCAACAGGTGCCCCAGGCTTGGTTCCTCCAGCAGATGCATCAAGTACGGCATCTCCAACAAGCGGCCCCGATTTGGTTCCTTCGGCAGAGACGACGTCTTCGGGTGGTATAACGGGATGGATCCGCGGAATAATTGGTAATAAAAAACCAAAGGCAGACTTAGCTCCCCCAACAGGGAAGTAGTTACTAACATTTTCCCCGATGCTTCTATGGTCTAAACCTTGCTCATAATAGTAGTGGCAAAAATGATCGGCAGGCTAACCGGTTTTATCAAACAGTCATGGCTAGAAAGTGGTTGTGTGTATGGGTATCGCAAAATCCATGACGATTTGAGTAGTCTTGGTGAGCGTTTTTGCCCAAACGGTGTGGCACGATTGACACGCCATTTCGGGGTCAAATCGCAGATTGGTTACAAGAAAAAACCTGGATCCTATGGCGGTAAACTTGCCGTGGTTGCGACGAATCAACTCAAATAGCAGTTGATATCTTAGAGGCTCCATCAGGTTTGGATGCTAGAAATCTCTCTGAGTAACACCAAATTCAATAAACTGGTCATTTTAAATCCTGACGATGAAAATATTTCAGTTTTTCAAAACCGAATATATCGCGGCACTATTTTTACTAAGTTTCCCTTTGCCTGTATTGGGAAACCAGTTTCATAATTCCCTTCCAGACCTGAAGCTTGAAGAAATTAAAATAATAGATAACCATACAGTCGAGATTGGAATCGGATCCGATAACCGTTCGGTTAGCTGTAATATTCTGGAAGCGTTACAGAGTATTCCCTATGTCGGAGCCGGAGGGGAACCTGACACTGTATTTTTTAATAAAGAAAAGGTCTACCATTTCCGACAAGGTCTGTACACTTGGGATCGTGAAGGGAAATATCGGGTGCGGTTAACCACGAAATACATTCGCAATTTTGGGAGCATTCAGATCCATGTTCCCGAAGCAGGGACTGTGATGCAGGAAAAACAAAAGACGCATGATAAGAGCAGCACTTCTGCATTTCACCAGAGTCTTTCACAAAACATAAAAGAAGAAATCACTATCATTGATGAAGGCATGGTGGAGGTGGCGATCGGACCTGATGACCATTCGGTCAGTGCAGTCATCCTTCATGCTATAAAAAGTATTCCTTCTGTCAAAGAAGGTGTTGAACCTAAGAATGTGCTCATTAATGAAGAACCTATTCATCATGTGAGAAAAGGAGTTTATGCATGGGATATAGACGGAAGAAATGCAGTCAAGTTGACCACGAAATATATCCGTAAGTTTGGAAATATCAAGGTTCACCTCGCAGGCGATGAAACTTCTTATGTTTCAAGGAATGAACCTGGACCTACGCCATATAAAGATCCGACGTCCTTGATTGAATCTTTTTCCACGGCAAATATTTCTGAAAAACATGAGCCTCGACCTGAGATTAAAGAAATTCTCATTGAAAAAAAAAATATTCTTGAAGAGCCAATATTAACGCACCCTGATATAAAAGAAGAACCATTTGCTCAGCCATTACCTTCAACCCAACTGCTTCCGCATAAAATCATGACGGGAGTTGTTAAAGGGTTTCTTCTTGCTCAATTTGGCATGAGTGAGGATCTGGTGATCAAAATGATTCAGGCTGACTTCAATCAGTCCGAAAATAATATTGAAAAGCGTAAGGACCCGGAAACGGATCAACGTGTTTTGACTATATCTTCCTTAACATTAAATCCTCAGAATGGAAAAGCCTTGATCCATTACTATTTCTCTTTCCAGGATCAAACCCTGATCCGGGTTGATGTCATATGGGGCCACCCGGATTACTCAAAAGTGGACCATGCTGTTTTGCATCAGTCAGCTGAGAAGTTCAAAAACTTGTTTAGCCAACTGGTAACCCAATCCGCTAACCCCGGAGAAGGTAATAACCCTTATATTTTCCATGGGGAGGACATGTTGGGAAATGGAGTCAAGCTGAAATGGGATACGCCGTACAACATTCACTTTCAACCCTTATCAAATCCGGAACCCACTTTACTGCTATCTTACTTTAAACCTTTAAAATAATGTAGGACTTGAGTCCATTATCTTGAGAATATAAAAATTTATTCTTTCTCGAACATGAAATTATATATAATACTTTAAGTTAGTGTCGGATTTATTTCTCAAAAGGGGCTCATTTAAAAGCCTTAATAGGCCATTTTTACATGCATTTCAAATTATTTCCTCACTATTTTTATAACTAAGCATGAAACTAAAAATAATTATTTTAGCAGTCCTTACGTTTATTTGTGGGTGTATTACTCCACAGAATATATCGTCTCCTAAAGTAGAAACAGAAAAGGAGCCTAAAGAAATATTTCAGCAGCTCTCTCCCCTGTTTCCAGAGGGTACTAAGCCACTGTTAATTGATAGCCAAGATGATTTATTGCAGGACCCCAATGGTAATATACCCCCTTGTGTGGATCCAAAAACAGGTGTAGAAAAACAATTTCTTTTAGCTGACCTAGAAAACGAACGAATTACTCTTTCTTATTCCAGTATGGAACGTATTGTCTCTTCACTTCAGGTTATGGGGGTGCAAGCAATAGTGGCAGCAGAACCAAAAGGTGCACCCTATACAGTGGACAGCCGCGGTCGAATAACATACCTACCCAATCCACCAAAAGGAACCGTTGAAGAATTAAGAAAAAAATATACTTGTTCGGAACTCCCTATTTTTTACAAACCTAAACCGACAGTAGAAAAAACACTAAGTAATATGTTAGACGGACCTACCATGCGGGGGCAAGGATTTAATACTGGCTCTAAGTTTGCTTTTGTAGACATGCCCGCGACTGACTTTGGGTTGAACGAGAGTTTGATTGTTTTTTACCACCCAGAGGGCCGAAAACGTTTAGATCGTGTCAAAGAGACCATTCGTAAAACATTTGATGTCGCTCCCGTCCAAGTCTATCTCGAGAGTATGGTCTTGGAGGTAAATGAGTCTGGAATCAAAGAACTAGGTGTGCTTTATAAAAACAATGCACCAGGGGGAAAAGGCGTGACCCGAACCCTCGAAGTTGGGGCTTTATCACCCTCATCACCATCGACGCAGCGAGGTAGTACAAGAAATAATTTTTTCACTGGGGTTTTGCAATCAGGCGCTGGCGTGAGCTCGGTAGCAGATTTACTTTCTGTTCAGATTAATGCATTGATTGCGAAAGGTTCTGCAGAAGTGCTCTCGCGTCCGAGCGTTACCGCTTTACATAATCATCCCGCTATAATTGAAGTTACAGAGCAAAAACAGTTCCCCCTTAGAACTTCATTTCCTTGTTCACCGACCCCTTGTAGCCCGGCTGTTTCGTTCTCATTTGACGAAGTAACCCCAGGCATTTTATTGCAAATTAGACCAAAAATTTCCAAGAAAAACAATGAAGTTACAATGGAAATTGATGTGCAAGTAAAGGCGCTAGTTACGGCCAACGATGGTATAGCATTGAACGATGACGCCAGTGCAACACTAGCCACTAAACCTGGTTCATCGACCAGACGAGTTCATACCTTTGCCATTGTCCCAAACAAGACCCCAATTATCATTGGTGGGCTGGTTTCAAAGGACAAAGAAGAAACAACAAACAAAATTCCATGGTTTGGTGATATTCCTTACTTAGGAAAACTGTTTGGAACGGAAAAAATGTATGATGAGAAGAAAGAGCTGATCGTAGTGATTACTCCCCACATTGTCTATGATAATACTGCTGTTGGCATTCAAAACCCTAAAGATACGGCCATGTTTGATGACACCAATATGGTTCTATTTCGGGACTCCTATAGAGTACGTTCTGAGGATGTGTTTGATTTAGGTTTTGTTTATAAATCCCCAAAATTCCAAAAATATCGTGATTATGTGGTTAGCCGTTCAGCAAGGGATAAACAATTTGCAAAAACAAGGCTAGCAAAAATTTATTCCGGAAAACAATTTCCAGCGGGGGATGCGCTAGTTACGCGAATGATTTACGATATAGTTGGGAAACGCAAATTAGAAGATTCCGTTTCTGGAGATAAGATAATTATTACTGAACAGACTGGAGATGGGGGATTTAAAGACGTTACTTTTCTTGAAAAAGAATGGCAGAAAGCGAAATCAATGTCCGCGACTGTAAATGCAATTGGACAGGGTCAGGAAGACTACGGTCTTGAATTGAAATTTTCAACAAATAAAAATAACACTTCAGTGCAGCCTCATGTGGCTTTAAGGGTTCTTCCGAAGGCAGAAATTGCTATCCTTCAAGAGACCGAAAAAGGTAATGTAACCCCTAATCGTATCTTTATTGGTAGCAAGAAAGATTTAAAAAAGATCCGTAGGGCGATAATCGTGCGCGAGATTCAAAAATTAAATAAAAATCATAATATTTTTGGATCTCTTAATCAATTTCATAACGGTGTGAAATTAATATTGCCCGTTGTTAAAAAGACACGCTACTTCCTCTTAGACTTAGAGGTTGCGAGGGCTTATCATCATATTAAATATTATTACCCAATACTTCAACAATCCTTGCAGAAATCTTTCCGCAGTATTGAGGAACAAATTGCAAAGGATAATAAAACAGTTGCCAGACACCCTAAAAAATAAAAAGTTAAAGAAAAAAAGTTGATAAAACCTCCAGTCTAAATTTGAACACTTAGATTTTTTTCCGCGAGAGACAATTAATTGCAAGTATTCCCAAAAATCCATTTATTTTTGATCTGATTATTTATGCTAAAAAAAACCTTTCAGGCAGCTTTTGTGCCCACTCTCGTTATTGTTTTTTTTACAACAATAACGGTTTTCATGATTATCTGGGAAAATAGTCTACTTCTTCCCGCATGGTTTCAGAAGGGAGTACTGGTTTTTTTTGAATTAATAATTTGGTTTTCTGCAGGCTGGCTTTTCAATAGGCTGCTTGATCTGTTTTTTTGGAACACATTAATAAAAAAGGTTTCACATAATCCTCCTCCTCTAATGCTGGTCCAGCTCTCTGGCATTTTTGTTTTAATTCTAACTCTATCTTTCGTAGCTCATTTTGTCTTTGATGAACCACTAACAACTATCATAGCGGCAGCTGGAGGATTAGGTTTTGTTTTGGGCTTCGCAGTTCAAGGGCTTATATTGGATCTTTTTTCTGGTTTGGCTATCCAAATGGATCGTCCTTTCAAAGTGGGTCATTTTGTTAATTGTCATAACCGGTTTGGTGAGACTTTAATCGGAAGAGTTGAAGAAACCAGTTGGCGAACTACAAGGTTGTGGACAACGGATAGAAATATAGTCATTGTTCCTAATAGCTATATAACATCTACAATAGTGACCAATTACTCTATGCCTGAAGCGATCTCCCGCTTTGAAATTGATTATATTTTGGATTTTTCTGTGCCCTCTGATAGAGCAATAAAAATTTTTAACGCTGCGCTTACCGAATCCATTGGGTCAAAAGGGCCATTAGCATCTCCTCCCCCAAAAACTATTTTCAATGGGATTAATAGCGATGGAGCAGTCTATAAACTGAGGTATTTTTTAAATCCTGTGTTAGTTACTCCCACCAAAGCACGAAATACTATTAATATCAATGTTATGCATCACCTCACCTATGCCGGACTGACTCCGTCATATGATAGGCAGGATATATTTTATGAAAAGATGCCAAGTCAGAAGAGTTGGAGTAATGATAAGGACAGAGTGCATCTATTGTCTAACATTGCTTTGTTCAAAGGTTTATCGCACTCAGTGTTACAGTCTATAGCCGAAAGTTTTTATTTCAAAGAACTGAAGGCTGGTGGGGTTTTGATCAATCAAGGTGATGATGGTGAAAGTCTCTTTGTTCTCGTGGAAGGTTTATTGGAAGTCAGCTTACAGATAGAAGGCAAGAAGAAACACTTGACTTTTTTAAGACCAGGTACTTTTCTTGGAGAAATGGCTCTTCTAACAGGTGAGAAACGTTCAGCGGATGTTATAAGCTCGACCGCATCACTAGTTGGTGAGTTGACGAAAGAGGCCATTATGCCGTTAGCTGAAAAAAACCCTGAGATATTAAATAAAATTACAGCAATTGTAGCCAAACGTCGTTTGAGTAATATAGAAAACAGATCAGCAAACAGCAAAGATCATGATGAGGCAATTGAAAATGAGACGAAGAACCTTATGGGTCGTGTGACAAGCTTCTTTTTTGGTAAATAAGGATAAGCCTCTATAATGGCTGTTTTGAATCTATTTCAAGCCTCCCATAATATCGTACCAGTGGTTATTAGGGTTCTCCAGCATAATGTGCATGGAGGTTATTAACTCAACAAGAGTAAAATCTTTTGGGTTTAATAATAAACTTAAATACTTACCAATATCAGATTACTTGGCTCTAATAATTAACTTGATAAAATTTAACTTATTCATCTTGAAAGTAAAAAAATATAAGTTTTTGGCAAGCACAGTAAAAAAATAAAAACCTTCTCCAATTAAGGCCTGATACTTTTCTAAATAGTGCAGACAGCTAATACTGATCTCAGGTCACAATCACCATTAAATACTTTCAAAATACCATCCTGTTTTAATGTGGTCATTCCCTCAGCTTTTGCTTGCTTCCTAATGTCCTCAACCTTTCCATTGTCCATTATCAAACGCTTCATGTCATCTGATCCATGGAGTAATTCGTGCAGTCCCATGCGACCTGCATATCCAGTCTTATTGCATTTTGGACATCCTACTGGTTTTTTAAGTATTAAATTATTGTGATAATCAATATCTAACGCCTTAAACTCTTCTTCTCCGTATTCTTTTACTAGTGTATTAAACTCTTTTTGACTAGGGTTATAGTCTTCCTTGCATTCATTGCAAAGGGTTCTAACCAATCGTTGTGCCGCAATAAGCAATAATGCATCAGCAAAATTTAAAGGATTCATACCTAAGTCAACTAACCTGACAATTGTTTCTGGGGCTGAATTAGTATGGAGAGTGCTAAATACCAAGTGGCCTGTTAATGATGCCTCGAGGCCGATAGAACAGGTTTTCTGATCACGCATTTCACCAACCATAATCACATCTGGATCGCCGCGCAAAAATGTTTTCATGGCATCGGCAAAATCAAAATTAATATTTTTCTGAATTTGAACTTGTCTAAGACCAATTTGAGTAATTTCAATTGGGTCTTCTGCGGTCCATATTTTTATATCAGGCTTATTTATTTCTCCAAGACAAGAGTGCAAGGTAGTTGTTTTTCCTGAACCAGTAGGACCAACCACTAAAATCAAGCCGTAAGGTTTGGTTATTTGCTCTTTCAGTAAATCCAGATTTCTCCCTGAGAAATTCATTTTCGTAATTGGAATCGGTTTGCTGGATGCCAGGACTCTGAGAATGGCATCTTCATTGCCACCAGCTGTTGGCACTATCACAACACGATATTCAATTTTCTTGGAACCATATTTAAGTTTAATCTTCCCATCCTGCGGTAATCGTCTCTCTGCTATATCAAGCTTAGCCATTATTTTTATTCTAGATATTATTGATCTTTTATAGCTTGCTGGAATTTCCTGATAGATAAAGCAGCGGCCGTCTTTGCGGAAGCGAATCTGAATAGGTTGGTTACCAATTCCAGGTTCGATATGGATATCTGAAGCGCCTGTATCAGCCGCATCCGTTAAAATTTTATTTGTAAGGCGCACAAGGCTACTATCATTAACGTCAATTAAGTTGATATCTTCTTGTTCTGACTCCAGGTCGAACTCATTCCAATTACTACCTGAAACTTTATCCGTCAGGAAAGAAAAGTTCTCCTTAACTAAGTTTTTTAATGTGCTTTCTTTTTCTTCCTTAACATTGAAGTCCTCATGTTTTTGTGATGTTTCTTTCTCCATCGTAGAAACTATTTCGGAAACTGATTCTGCGTACAAACTGTTTATCGAGGTTTCTTCAATTTCAAAGTATTTTTTATTACTAGGATTAGTTGTAGGCGTTAGGTGATGAATATAGTCCTCAATATCTACTTTCAGCCCGACTCTAAACTCAACCTTTCTATTGCTAAAGAAACTCTTAATATTATTTACAATTTCAATATTTCCAGGATTATTAACAACTACTATCACTTCAGAGTCATCTTTAAATTCAGTATCCGCCTTCCGTATCGGAACACAATGATTGGTCAGAAGATATTTATCACTCAATCCTTTTGATATTGAGCCATGGGCGTACTTGAATGATTCGTTGAATCCTTGATAGGGGAGGGAATAATAACACTCTAGGGCCTTTCCCAACTGCTCTCTGGAAAAACCTTTTTTCAGCAATACTGTCTCAACATCAGATCCTTCTTTTTTTGCAATAGAATAACAGTCGTTTAGTTCTATTTCAGATATATACCCACTATTGATCAAACTTTGTAATTTAGTCTGTCTATGGTTTTCTTTTTTTCCAAACTGTTTTCTTAAACTTGAGGCCATAACCCCCGCCAAATGTTCAATCATATCCTCGTCGTCGGGCGTAAAAGTTTTGCTGTATTTTTTATTTAATAATTGTATTACTCCAAACAACACACCCTTATCTATCAATGGATAAACCAACATTGACGATGATTTCATTCCTGTCTTTAAATCATATTGGCTGTTAAACGTTAATTTAGGATTAATTCTATTAAGTTCTTCCGAATCATATACGTCTTCAATGATTAAGGGTTGTTTATTCAGAGCGACATAGCCAGCTATACTTTCTTCTGATATATCGAGACGAATTGTATTAATTTTACCCCCAGATTTTATTTTTGAATATAGTTTATTTTCTATTTGATCAGTTGCATAAATAGTAACCATTTCAATTTCAAATATATTTAAAATTTGCTGCTCAAGGCTTATAAGAATATTGTCAGCGCATTCTGCTTGATCCAGTATACGAATTAAATTGTTTGACTTTTCTTTGATGTCTGCTTGCTCTATTTTATGTAAGGTAGAACCTAATGTTCTTAAAATGGTTGGTAATTCGTCTGGTACATCTTTAAACCCATCGTTATCTAAATTATTAATCAATTGAATAATGCCAACCATTTTCCCTTCATGTGATATTGGAAAACATAAAATTGATTTAGTAATAAAGTTAAGTTGTTCATCCCAGGTTTTATCATGAGAGAATCCGGGGCACTTACGGTTTACTTCTTCATCATCATATGAATCCTTTAAATTAAAGCTTTTTCCTGTCGCGGCTACATAACCCAAAAGACTTTTGTTTGATATAGGGACACGAATTTCTTTAACCATCCCTAATGGAGTAAAATTCTTAGAGTAAATTTCTCTTTTTGCACGGTCAATTGCAAACAAACTGACTAGCTCGCAATTAAAAAGATGTTTAAGCCCATCTGTAAAAGGAAATAAAAATTCCTGCAAACTATTATTTTCCATAAAGTATTTTGGTATTAGTTTTTAATTTGTAAAACTAGTAGTGCTATTACTTCGCCTAGAAAACCTTCTCCACTTACTACTACTAAGCAAAACTCTATTTAACAAATAACGAGACAGCTCACCTGAGTCATCTCCTTTGGCAATAAAGTCTAGTTGTGTAGAATTCATCCGCATACTGAACACCAATTGTTAACCAATTAGAACTGTATCTGCAAACTAACTTCCTCGTAACTAGAACAGCCTGCTATTACTGTTTCCACGAAAGTATTTTAGTTTGGTCATTCAGGAAAGGATTTTTCAGGTCATTGTATGTGACAGTAAAATTCTCAATAATATTACTTTCGGTTACCATAGAGCTATCCTCATAAACATCAGAGGCAATCACGTAACCACTAAGCTCAGCATCAGCTGTCAATGAAACTTGTTCGCCAGCGGTAACGATACCATCGATAGGCTCGGGCACCTTGCCATCAAAATCTATATCGCCTGCTGCTACGAATAAGAGGTTTTGAATTTCTTCGGGGTGGTTATCGTTTTTAAAGTTCTGGATATTTGCGTTACCTGAGACGAGGATGTCCCCTTCTGCTACCAGAGTTATGGATAGAGGCTTGCCGGATAAAGCTCTATAACCAGCTTCGTCTGAATCATAATCGTTTTCCTGTTCATTATTTAACTGCTCCTGCAATTCTTCTTGGTATTTAGCTTCCTCTTCTATGAGCGCTAAAACTTTTGGGTCGTCGTAAGCAAGTCTTTGACACATGTTAACCGTTGGTGGCCAATCGCACTCCTTCTGGTTCTCATGCCACCTTGGAGCAAATCCGCATACACCATTTATGGCAGTGCGTCCCCTTGACCAATACTCCAGCTTATTTCTATTGCGAACATATTTTTTCCATTTGTTGTTATTTTTATCACCTCTAGTGTTACAGGGTTTAATAAAGTCTTCTATGTTCGTCTCTCTATAACCTTTGCAGCCAGGTACCATGTAGCCTTTTTCCCCTTTGCAAACTGTATACATATGACCCAGTCCATCATTGTTTTTATTACCAAAAGCCAGGGTATGGTTTAATTCAAAATCATTGAATAAACTTTTTTTGTTCGGTTTAATACGACAGGATAATTCTAACGCTTCATCACATCCACTCACTGCATACATTTCCTGATGCCTTTGCGACGGCCGATAATTGCTGTCTCTGTGACCATCAGCAAAATTTTTCAGATCTAAGCACTTTCTTTGAGTTTCTATACAACCTATTTGAAAAGAACCTCTCACATAGGAATCAAAATAACTGGCGGCCGCCATTTGTTTTTTAAGACCCCCAGGCCACTGATGAACCCGCCACCGAAAATTACTTTTGCTCTGAGGGACAGATATTTTATACCCCTGCCAATATTTAAATCTTTGTCTATTTTTATATTTTTCAACTGGTAAATTGGGATTATTGCTAGTATATCTCGCCGCACAGTAACTAAACCAATTCCAGCCTTGGGCCATTTTGAATAATTGATTTCTTTTACTGTAAAGGCCACTATTAGGAACCTTATAAATGCTTTTACCATCCCAATTTGAGTATCTTTCTAGGTTAGTTCTTGCCCAGCCCACTTCGGCTAAGTCTGACCTAAAAATTCTATGTAATATATGCCTGTCAAGGTAACCCTTATAAAAGACGCCATCGATTTCTATGCCTTTTTTATTTAAGGAATTATTAGCATAAAAAGCGAGCTTATAACATTCCCTAGCCCCAGCAATTTCCGGGTCAACTTCTTCAACTATCTTTTCTCCGCACTCTCCCGTATCTCCTGCCAGGCTGACATCCGTCTCTGAATAAAACATTCCATGACCACTGCAACCTTCAAGCTCCCAGCCCGCGTTGGAAAAACTCCAGTTTTCTAGTTGATTACCCTCGATATCAACATCCTCTCCTTCAGCATCAGTGATACTTCCACTGTTGTTTAAAATGAAATTTGCGTAGCTTGAAAAATCACTTGGGTTAGCTAAAGGAATCTCCTCACTGACAGCCCCTGACTCACAACCTTCTTCACATTCACCTACAGCAAATATTCCCTGCTCAACATTAGCCGATATTCCAACAACATCTGAGTTGGAATGAATACTTCCGAGATTACCCTGAACAGTTGGATCATCCTCAATGGTAAAGTTCCCCCCAGAAGTTATTGCGTGCTTATTTCTGTAGATACCACTTTGAATGACCGCCTCAATAGTGATATTTCTTCCATCTTTAATTCCTGTTGAGCTAAGTATGATTGTGTTATCAGAATCGGTAGATGAATCACCATCGTTATCATCATTATCTTTAACGGTTACGGTATAATTTCCTCCACCAAACTCAAAACTATCTAATGCTTCAGAACGATTGGTTTCAAAATTAGCTAGAACTTCAGTAAACCCATCTCCCGCATCACCAGGAGACTCTCCGTCATCATCGTAATTAAGGTAGTTCATAGCTACTTGAATACCCGCTTCAGCTATATAAAAAGCTTCTCTCGTCTGGGTATATCTTTCGCCACGTTCAATATCCTGAACCATATTTTGCGTTGCAACCAGAGCACCTATGCCTATCACTGTTGCAAAAAGTATAGAGGTGACTAGAGCAACCCCCTTTTCACCAAAGATGCTTAAATGGTAGGACTGTATTTTTCGTAATAGAACGAAAACCTTGCTGAATAGTTTTTTATTCATCTTCTGCTACCTTCTCCCTGACTGTCTTCAGAGTTACTACCTTCAGAATGACTACCCTCAGAGTGACTACCTTCGTAATGCTGTACATTCCTTAGAGCCACATCAGTTTTAAACTCAATCGAAGCGCTGGTATTATCTGGATCTTCAAGCCGGATAGTCACGGCCACTTTAGAAACTTTTGAGATATCATTCACAGGGTTGCCAGATTCATCAAAATATTCAAAACCTAAACCGTTCGCAGGAACAACATTACGGAGGAAGATACTGCTATCACCATTAACAACCTTATTTATATTTATTCCATCCTGCTCAATAATTACATTATTGTAATGAGCCACCCTGATAAACTTTGAGTTAACTCCAAACTTATAATCATTTGTAAGGGGTTCATTCAGCGGAAGATAGTTAGGCTCAATATCAACGTTTGGTGTGCCATCAATAGAAGAAAGCTCGAATAACTCATTGACAGGGTCGTAGATACAAATGTTAAATAAATCGGAAAAGCCATCGGCACTCACAACATTTAGGGTCGTGTCACCAATATTTGCGGCCAATGGATTGGAAGGGTCATAGGGTATAGTGGTCTGAAGATCGCTCCCAACTCTGTACTCAAATGAGTTTTCATCAATTGATATGATTTTGATATCTGGTGGCAATGAAAAACCAACCTGTCTCAATTCTTTCGCTAAAGTTTCCACCGCTAAACGACCGTCTGAACGAATGACATTATTTTTATTCGCCAATGTTAACGCATCGTCCTGAGCTGTAAATAACTTGTAGGTTGTAGCAAGAACCAACACACCTATGGCCGTTGCAATTAGAGTCTCTATTAATGTAAGACCTGACTGGTTATTAAACCTTCTTAAAAGAGATTGTTTCATAACAAATCATTTACCTTACGCACAATATATCTCCAGGCTCGCCTGCATCCACGATAAACTTTAACGCGAATAGTTTTCCAAAGATCTGAGGAAAATAAGGTTCTGTTATCCCTTGCTTTTTCAGCAGCAGTTTTTAGTGCTGCAGAACGTTTGGCTTCTTTTTGGACTGCCTTTTCGGCAGCTTCAGCAGCTGTGTCAGCAGAAACAACTTGTTTCTTCTGGCTGATTTTTGTAGTCAATTGTGCAGACTGCACTTTAGAAGATCGATCTGTATAAGAAACATTTACACTTAGGTCAAAAAGTCTATCACGATAAGGGTCTGGGGTAATTTCCCAACTGCGCTGGTATTCAGCTTCTGACGTATCAACTGCGCCTTCAGAGTCAACATCCTCTCCCTGCGTTTCCAACCAAACATCTCCCGAATAAACAGGGGAATTTAGTGACTCAGAGTCTGGCAATTCAATTTTATATGACAGGTTTTTAATTTCTTCGATCTTATCCTGCGCAATTGTCATGGCAATACTTCTTTGGGAAGTTTTATCGCCTATAACTGACAAGTTTCCAGACAAAGAAGCAAACCCGACAAGGCCTATGCCAATAACAGCAGCGGCAAGAAGGTTTTCTACAAGAGAGGCTCCAACCTCATTACTGGTATGAAGCAAACTTTTTTGGGGCATAAAAAAACGAGATAACTTTATAGAGTCATCTCGTTTGGGTCTAACACTTAGCTGTGAAGATGGTGCTTGCATAGCTGATTACAGTGGCTAAATTAATCAAACTGTATCTATATGATACTATACTGATGAATAGGATTTTATACCTTACACCATTGTAAGTAAAGTTATTCAGATATGGTTTATGGACATCTAACTGAAAACCCTTGATAAACCGCAAGTAACCATCACGCCTTCATACAAATAAACTTTACGCAATAACTATTGCCATAAGCAGTCATTACTCCTCATGCTTACCCTCCCGTTCCTCTATCTCCCGATTGCATTCAACCAGCTTTACTATGCGCTGACATTAGAGTGAACTTAACGTGGCAATAGTTTTATTAGTGGAGTGAAGAGTAGTGAGTAACTTTGGGAATGACTGAAGTTAACAACGAGAGAACTTTATGTTTACTAAAGGTAGGTACTGTAGAAAAAGCTAAGAGCCTTGCTCGTCTACCAGTTCACGCAATTCTTTTTCGGCTTTGAAGAAGGGGGCTTTCACGGGAAAACCCGTTTTTCCCAAATCAAATTATATGAATTTACTATCATCTCATTGCAGCTTGAGTAAAGCAGGGCAACAGCAAACAGTAAAACCAGAAATATCGTCCCACAACCAACCTCAAACTTCAATGGAACTCCACACTGAGGACAGATTTTAGCCCTATCACTTATTTCTTTTTCACACTCTTTACATGTCGTCATTGCCATACAAAAACCCCTCTCGCAAGGTATAGAGTTGAGTGTCAATTAGTCCGTAAATTATATTCGACCAGAAAGTCTATTGAAGGCTGTGATGGTATCTACTGGAAAATCAATACTTCTTCCTTAAGCATTCCAAAAGACTGATTTCCGTATTCACACTAGCATGAACTTAACGTGACTATAGTTTTGTTATTGGAGTTAAGAGTTTAGTGAGTAACTTTGGTTAGGACTGAAGTTAATTCTTAGAGAACTTTATGGTTACTTTGTTTGACTGAGGAGAGGCTTATTGAATAGGGTACTTTCATTTTGAAGAATTTGATGTGTTGTGGGTGCCTCTCTAAATAGTTTGAAAATGGATAGATATACGACTCTCCCATGTTGGATGTTGCGCCTGTTTTACGAATAAGTTACTTTGCTGCCTATAATTTTTACAAATTCATAAAGGTGAATTTATGACTGGCAACAATCCGCAGCACATCTCTTCCAAAGCAGTTCATTTCCTGAAAGAGTAAGGCCCCACCGTATTAAAGAACGGGTATGCTCCCATACCCGTAAAGACTGGATCCAAGGTTCCAGCAATCAATAGTTGGCAAAAAACTAAAGCAACCCAAGCTGATTTAGATGCTTGGGCCAGTAACGCTTCCTTCCGAAACGTGGGCATTCTTACTGCTATGACTCCCGCGGTAGACATCGATTGTCTTGACGTAGACATATCCAGAAAGATGATCACTTATTGCGAAGAAAAGTTTGATGTAGCACCCAAGCGGGTGTGGCCTGCCCCCCGAAAACTGATCCATTCGCTATGTTAGGATTTGGGTCAAAAACCTGTTGATTAAGGGGGGGGAATAAAATGGCCAGGAAAAGATATTCACCAGAGCA
>Ga0115000_10002217_pt1 | contig 16950 bp, 19 predicted proteins | sample ArcticOcean_MG_C_6_FD_89690 | JGI IMG/M metagenome (GOLD analysis project Ga0115000, IMG submission 89690) | Marine microbial communities from western Arctic Ocean - ArcticOcean_MG_CB8_128 | ecosystem: Environmental > Aquatic > Marine > Oceanic | place: Arctic Ocean: Canada Basin | collected...
CAGAATGAACGCAGGACGATGAAGACATCGGAAACTATTGGCATGAGAAATGCTCGGTCAATGTAGGTGCGCCTAACCAGATCACCAAAGAAAATTCACGAAAATTCTCTCTTAAGGAATAAATAACCCATGGTTGATGAAGCAGAAAACACAGCAGGAGAGCCTGAGACAATTGCTGAAGAGAAACCGTCGAATATCGGTAAAATCGAGTGGATGGACCTCACTGTTCCAGATGCCGGACAGCTACAAAAATTCTATACCTCAGTAGTAGGCTGGTCCAGCAACGATGTCGACATGGGCTCCTACAGTGACTTCAATCTAAACTTACCAGGGACTGAAGATACAATTGCCGGTGTGTGCCATTCTCGTAGCAGCAATGACAATATTCCCAGTCAGTGGCTAATCTATGTTCGAGTGGAAAGCGTTGCCGACAGCGCAGAGCGATGCAAAAAAATGGGTGGCGAAGTGTTGGATGGGCCACGAAGAATGGGCGGCAGCAATTTCTGCGTGATCAAAGACCCAGCCGGCGCCGTTATGGCTCTACTATCGGACTAGCTAGCTAAAAATAGTGCAAAAACTTAAAGGCAAATGCCATTGTGGATCGCTCGAACCCGGCGCAAAAGCGCAAAGGATCCAAAAGGACTCAATCGTCGTGATTGTTTATTTTGCGGGAATAAGGGTGTGATCATAGCAACTACATTGCTAGGTGATCTGGGTATGGAGATCAATAACTAGTGTTTTTAAATTACGCTACAGAGAATTAATTAACATGAACCCTACAGTAGAAAATATTTTCATAACAAAAACTCGGCGTGAACAGCCGCATGAAATAGGAGTCGCGAGGCTCGAAGCGGGAAAGGGCATCAGTGGTGATCGTTATCATGAACGGGCTTTGGAATTTCTAGCAGCAGGAAACCTAGCGCCATCGAACCATATCAGCATGATTTCCAAGGAAGAGCTCGATAGTTTTTTAAAGAGAAACGACGTCAAGATCGACTACGCTGACTTTCGGCGTAATGTCCTTATCAGCGGTATTGATCTGTATAAATTGATTGGCAAGAAGTTTACGCTTGGCAGCGCGTTATGCCAGGGCATTGAAGACTGTGAGCCCTGTGCCTTTCTCGCCGCGACCGTCCACAGAGCGGTTCTTCCAGAGCTAAAAAAGAAGGCCGGCCTACGAGCAATCATCCTAGAAGACGGCGATTTAAAAATCGGCGATACAATTACAGCGATTGGTGACTAACATGCAATTCTTTAACTCCTTACTAGCCAATCTAAAGAGCCGGCCCCACTGGATGAACGCACTGATGCTGTTCTGTGCGTATATGACATTTATCTATCTACCTTGGGATGTTCTCTTAAAGCCGCTGTCTGAAGATCAGGAGGTGTGGTTCGGTCTGCTCTTCACCGGCTGGGCTGCGAAGGCCGGTGGCTTGCTGCACTGGTACGTATACGGCGCGGGGTTCTGGGGATTTTGGAAGATGCGAACATGGATGTTTCCTTGGGCGGCCCTATACACCGCGCAGATTGCGGCAGGCATGTTCATTTGGAGCTTTCTCGATGATCGAGGCGGCGGAGTAACATCCGGCCTGTTGGTTGCCATTCCCTTTCTCGCGTTAGCAGCAGTTCTGTGGAGAACGAGTTATTTCAAAGCCGCTGCCGAAACAGTTGAAGATAGCGCACTCAAATGAAGCCGCTTGTCCGAATCACCACTGCCTTTTGCTCACTATTTTTGGCCACAGCTTCCTTTGCGCAGACTGACGAGCCTTACATCTACATACTTGGCGTTGCGCAGGATGCCGGCTATCCACAGATTGGTTGTTATGCAGAACATTGCCTGCCTGGTTGGATTGATCCTACCTTACGTAGAGGAGCAGCTTCAATTGCCGTTATCAACCCCATCGCTGGACAGAAATTTCTCTTCGAGGCCACGCCTAATCTTCCGGCGCAGCTGTACGCGCTAGACCTAGAAGCACCCAATGAAAATTTTCAACTTGCCGGCGTGTTTCTCACTCATGCTCATATCGGACACTATGCTGGCTTGATGTTCTTCGGGCATGAGGCAATGTCAGCTTCCAAGCAGCCGGTCTACGCCATGCCGCGCATGTTTAGCTTTCTAGAGAACAATGGCCCTTGGAGTCAATTAGTCGAGTTCGAGAATATTCGGCTGGAAGCACTACGGGAGGGGGCAGCAGAAAGCCTTGCTGACATTCAAGTCACTCCGTTTCTCGTTCCTCACAGAGACGAGTTCTCCGAAACGGTGGGCTATGAGATTGCCGGGCCAAACAAGAAAGCTGTATTCATTCCAGATATAAATAAGTGGTCGGTGTGGAATACAGACCTCGCAGCACTGGTGAGATCGGTCGACTATGCATTGATCGATGCGACGTTCTATGGCGATGGTGAGTTGCCTGGCCGCGACATGTCACAGGTTCCGCATCCCCTCGTTACGGAAAGCATGGATGCACTAAGTGAGCTATCAAGTAATGAGCGAGCGAAGGTTTGGTTCATACACTTTAACCATACGAATCCGTTACTCAATGCCCAGAGTGCCGAGAGTAAGTTTGTTCGATCCCAAGGATACAATATAGCAACCGAAGGCGTACGACTCCCACTGTGATAGTACGCGTGGCTGCGAAGCTTAGGCGTTTCGTAGCTTCTCTAACTCTTCCCAACGTTCATACGTTTTCTCAAGCTGACTCTGCACATCCGCCACCTGCTTCAACGTCTCCTCGACAGATTTCCCAGCGTCGTCCTGATTATCGTAGAACTCAGGTTGCGACATGTACTTTTCTAACTCAGACTGACTTACCTCAAGCGCTTCTATCTTTGCGGGCAGCGCCTCGAGTTCGCGCTGATTCTTATAGGAGAGTTTTTTGCTTACAGCTTTTTTCGGCTCAGGCTTTTCTTCTAGCTGCTTGGTTGATGATCCACCGCTGGCTTTCTCGCCGTCTTCAAAGCTAAACAACTTACCGCCTTTACGCGCCCAGTCGCTGTACCCACCGACATACTCGCCGATCTTCCCATCACCTTCGAACACCATCAGACTAGTAACCACATTGTCCATGAACTGCCTATCGTGACTTACGAGTAGCACCGTTCCGTCGAACTTCAATAGTATGTCTTCGAGCAGTTCCAGAGTCTCGATATCTAGATCGTTTGTTGGTTCGTCTAATACCAGAATATTTGCTGGCCTACTAAACACCTTCGCAAGTATCGCCCGATTCTGTTCACCACCGGAGAGCGCCTTGGCCGGTGTACGAATTCTATCTGGCGCAAAGAGAAAATCACCAAGATAGCTGATCACATGCTTATTGTGGCCATTGATCTCGATGTAGTCCGAACCGCCGCTCACGTTATCGATCAGATTCTTTTCCATGTCGAGGTGTTCGCGTAACTGGTCGAAGTAGGCAACCTCTAATTTCGATCCGAGTTTCACCGTGCCTTGCTGCGCCATCAGTTTACCCAGCAGGATCTTCAGCAGCGTCGACTTGCCCGCGCCGTTCGCACCGACGATACCGATACGGTCGCCGCGCATGACTGTAGTGGAAAAATCCTTGATGATAGGTCGATCATCGAAGCTATGACTGATGCCTTCTAGCTCCGCCACAATCTTTCCTGAGCTCTCAGTGCTGTTCAACTTGAACTTCGCACTTCCCTCAAGTTCTCTGCGTGCGCCTCTGGCCAGTCGCAATGCCTCTAACGCACGAACCCTGCCCTCGTTGCGTGTGCGTCTAGCCTTGATGCCTTGTCGGATCCAGACTTCTTCTTCAGCGAGTTTCTTATCAAATAACTTGTTCGCTCTCTCTTCGCTGGCTAGCTGCAGTTCGCGAAAATCTAAGAATTTTTGGAACGTTCCTTCGAACTCGTACAGGTGCCCTCTATCGATCTCGACAATCTTGTTAACTACGTTCTGCAGGAAGGTTCTGTCGTGAGTAACGAGCAAGACGGCGCCGCTGTAGTCTTGCAGTTGTTTCTCTAGCCACTCTATCGCTGGCACGTCGAGGTGATTGGTCGGCTCGTCGAGAAGGAGAAATTCTGGTTCTCGTACCAGAGCGCGCGCCAAGGCTACGCGCTTGCGCCAGCCACCAGATAACTCCGACATAAGTTTGTCTGCCGGCAATTGCAGTTGCGTGATAACCGTGTCAACTTTCTGCCCCAAGCTCCAACCCTGCTTCGCTTCCAGCTCGCCCTGCACGCGCTCAAGTTTGCCCATGTCGGCATTCTCGTAGTCGGCAATCATGTGATGGTACTGCTTTAGGAGCTCACCCACTTCCGCGAGGCCGCCAGCCACCATGTCATAGACAGATTGCTCGTCGGCGACCGGTAGCGACTGCTCTAGCCACGCAACCTCTACTCCGGGCCTTAGCCAGCGCTCACCGCTGTCGGGCTGCATCGAACCGGCGATGACTTTCATGAAGGTGGTTTTGCCAGCGCCATTACGGCCTAACAACCCAATCTTACTGCCCTTCTTCAGCGTGAAGTCGACTTCATCGAGAAGGATGTGAGTACCAAAATTGAGAGCAACTTTATCGAGGCGAACTAGAGGCATGGAATAATTACTTAGGTAAAACGCTGGTGGCCATTGGGCCGCCATTCTACCCTAACGTTCGCTGCAAAAGTGACCAATTACGGGCCCGTCTGCGACATTTACAAAGACATGAAATAGGGTAACTAATTGGCCAATTTCGCCATTTTACGAGCAGGTATTGCCCCGCATGAAACATTATCTTGTTATTTTTCAATTACTTAAAAATTGGCACAAATTCTGCTTTGTAGTCAGGGCAGTAGATAAACAGTGCTTAAAGAAGTCTAGTTGCCGAGGTAGACGCTATGAACAAGAAGAATTCAGAAAACGGTTTGATGCCAATGTTGTTCAAGGGGGCCTGTTTGCTCCTCGTTGGCCTGCTTACACTTATCGGGCTCGTTGGCTTGATCCTGCCCATCATCCCAGGGGTTTTGTTTCTGTTTCTCGCGGCATTGCTGCTGGCAAAAGTATCTAGCCGCTTCGACGCGCTGCTGCATAAAAACGAGAATATGAGGACTTGGCGCCGCCGCTGGGATACTAGCAACGCACTGCCTTTGCTGCAGCGCGTGAAATTATCTTTGTTGCTGGTGGCGAGGTCTGTAGTCACCGGCGTAGAAGCTACTGTGAACTCACTGAAGAAGGCGAACTCCAGTAGCTAGCGCAGATCCTGCCAAGTGTTGCCTTCGGCATTCGAGCTAACTGCTTTCTCGATGAACCGCATGCCGCGTAAGCCATTGGCTATACCAGGGACTAGCATTGCCTCGGGGTCACACTCTCGATTGCTCTTACGCGCGTTCAATTGCTCGGCGATATCTCGATAGAGTGTCGCGAAGGCCTCTAGAAAACCCTCTGGGTGTCCAGCAGGTAGGCGCGTCATAGTGCCGGTTGCTGCCGGCACGCTAGCGCTGGCTCTTGATAGTATTTCTTTGTTGCCACCTAGAGCCGTGAGGCTCAAGTAATTAGGATTCTCCTGCGACCAGTCGATGCCAGCCTTGTCACCATAGAGCCGAATGCGTAACGCGTTCTCGTTGCCCGTGGCTATCTGGCTGGACCAGAGGCTGCCTTTGGCGCCATTGTCGAAGCGCAGAAGAATGTTCGCGTTGTCATCCAATTTACGCTGGCCTACGAATGAGCTCAAATCTGCAAGCAGTTCAGTTGCCTTCAAGCCACTGATGAATTCCGCAAGATGAAATGCATGAGTTCCGATGTCGCCTATACAGCCTCCCGCCCCAGCTTTCTCTGGATCGGTTCGCCAGGCCGCCTGTTTCTGATCGTCGTCTTCGATGTTAGTAGCCAGCCAGTCTTGCGGATACTCAACCTGGACAATGCGAATATCGCCAAGCCTGCCTTGCGCCACTAGCTGCCTAGCTAATCTAACCATAGGATAGGCGCTATAATTATAGGTAACGGCGAACAATAGACCGCTTTTGTTAGCCAGCTCGGCTAATTCTTCGGCTTGAGCGAGGGTAGCAGTAAGAGGCTTATCGCAGATGACGTGGATTCCCGCGCGCAACATCGCGCTAGCGGCGCAGTAGTGCAGGTGATTAGGGGTGACGATGGTGGCGACTTCTATGCCGTCTTCTCGATCGGCCTCCATCACAGCCATGTCTTCGAAACTTTCGTAACTTCGATCGGCGTCTATGCCTATATCTACCGCCGATGCTGCCGCTCTTTGGGGGTCGCTGCTGAGTGCGCCTGCTAGCAATTCGTATCTATCATCCAGCCTTGCGGCTATGCGATGTACCTCGCCAATGAAGGCGCCCTGCCCACCACCGACCATACCGAGTCTAAGCTTAGGCTGAGCTGAAGTGTTGTCCGTCATGTTGTAATCCGTATCAAGGGCTAGTCGATTCCTAGAATTCTTTTATTGGCCGCGTCATCGCTGCCGCCATCTGCGAAGTCATCGAAGGCCTTGTCGGTAACATGAATGATGTGGTCACGAATGAACTCGGCACCCTCTCTAGCCCCGTCTTCGGGATGCTTGAGGCAGCACTCCCACTCCAAGACAGCCCAGCCTTCGAAACCAAAAGCTGCTAGTTTCGAGAACATAGCCTTGAAATCTACCTGACCGTCGCCGAGAGAGCGGAATCTACCTGCGCGATCTACCCAACTCTGATATCCACCATAGACTCCTTGCTTGGCAGTCGCGTTGAATTCAGCGTCCTTAATATGGACCATCTTGATCCGATCCTGATAAGCATCCATAAACCCCAAATAATCCAGCTGCTGCAGAACCATGTGGCTCGGATCGAAGAGAATATTACAGCGCGGGTGGTTATTCACTCTGTTGAGAAACATCTCGAAGGTAATGCCATCGTGAAGATCTTCGCCGGGATGAATCTCGTAACACACGTTCACACCGGCATCGTCGAATGCATTAAGTATCGGCAGCCAGCGTTTGGCGAGTTCATCGAATGCTGTCTCGATCAGGCCAGCGGGTCGCTGTGGCCAGGGATAGAAGTAAGGCCAGGCGAGCGCGCCGGGAAAGGTCGCATGATCGCTAAGACCGAGATTCTTAGAAGCCTTCGCCGCCAGCAGCATCTGCTCAACCGCCCATTGCTGTCGCGCCTTTGGATTGCCTCTGACATGCTCGGCAGCAAAGCCATCGAACATTTCGTCGTAGGCTGGATGCACTGCTACCAACTGTCCTTGAAGGTGGGTGGATAGCTCTGTTATCTCAACGTTGTGCGCGGCGAGAGTTCCCTTCACCTCGTCACAATAATCTACACTTTGGGCCGCTGTCGCCAAGTCGAATAGGCGCTCGTCCCAGCTGGGGATCTGCACGCCCTTGAATCCGTACTCGGCTACCCAAGAAGCAATCGCATCTAGCGAGTTGAAAGGTGATTCATCGTCGGCGAACTGTGCCAGAAAAACGGCCGGGCCTTTTATCGTTTTCATAGGTTGCTTTCACTATCTTTTCACTAATATTGCAAAATTAGTTCTTTGTCCCATAGAACGTATATAGGACGTCTAGCTCTAGAACGGCGAATCGGGAAAATAATAGTCGGCGGCGTTCTCTTGATTGATAAGAGGAGAACCAAGAATGTATTCGCCGCTGACTGGAATTTGCGAAGTGAACTTCAATACTGTTAGCTCCATTGCTGTCTCGATCATGGCTGGTGGATACAGCACATCGACAGGAGTTAGTTCATCGCCGTCCATGACACGCTTCACCATGTCTTTCATGCCGCCGCCGCCAACGATAAAGAGATCGTCTTGACGCCTAGCCTGACGCACCGCCTGAATCACGCCGATAGCGATGTCGTCATCCTGTGCCCAAACCGCATCGATCTTCGGGAAGCGCGCAAGAAAATCCTGCATTACGCTGAAGCCATCGTCTCGGTTCCAGTTTGCGAATTTGTGGTCCAGTACATTGATGTCACTTCCTTCTAGCTCCGCCATGAATCCGTCGAAGCGCTGGGTGTCAATTACCGTAGGAATTCCGCGTAGCACGACGATATCGCCAGTGTTGTCTAGTGCTCCCTTTATATACTCTGCAGACACACGCCCCATTTCCGCGTTGTTGCCTGCCACATAGACATCGGCGATACCCTCTTCGCTCAAGCCTCTATCGACGACAGTGACGAAGACACCGCGACGCTTAACGTTGCGAACAGGGCCGGTGAGAGGTGCCGATTCGAAAGGCAGAATTACTAAGGCATCGATATTGTGGATCGCCACCAAGTCTTCCAGATCGTTTGCCTGCTCAGAAGAGCTATTTGCAGTTACAAGGACAATCTTCAGGTCGGGGTTTTCAGCTTCTAGGCGTGCCTTGGATTGCTCTGCATGAAAATTCAGTCCCCCGGCCCAACCATGAGTCGCCGAAGGTATTGAGACGCCGATTGTGACGGTTTGAGCAAATGAGCCCGAGGCAATACTCAGTAGAATGGTTACGAGAAAAACGCAGGTTTTCGATGAGAAAATGGGTGACAGCTTGAGTGACATGGATGCTTCCTTCTAATTCTTTGTAGAATGCGGGCGTGGGTATCTAGCCAAAGCGCGGTGGTCAGTATAGCGAATCATAGAATTTCTGCTACTCGGTTGAAACGCAAAATATTAGCAAGAAAAAAAGTTGCGCTTTTATGCCTTAATTTCTACTCGACGCGCACCCGGCCCCTCGATTTGGTGATACCCTTAGCGCCGCTTCAGAAATGACTAGCCCTGTTATTCCAGAGTCGCCCCCGACGAATCTATTGGTGAGTGCTGATTCCAGATTGCCGTTTCTCCTCGACTACAACCTCTGAGAATAATGTCCTATGAAAGACCTCACCCAAGGCTCAGCAACCAAGACAATTCTAGCTATGGCTATTCCGGTAGCTGCGGGAATGATCTTTCAGACACTGTATCTGCTGGTAGACCTCTATTTCGTCGCAGCACTGGGAGAGGACTCAGTTGCCGGTGTAGGCACAGCGGGTACGCTACTGTTTATAATCATGGCATTGACACAGGTTTTAGGCGTGAGCACGGTTGCACTGATTTCTCAGGCAGTAGGCCGCAAAGACCAGAAGCATGCGAATCTCGTTTTTAATCAATCCTTAGTTCTATCCGCAGTCTGCGCTGTGATCACGCTGCTCGGCGGTTATTTACTAGCCGAGCCTTATCTGAGCCGCATTACCGCAGACGAGGCAGCACTGCGTGAAGGCCTGACATTTCTTTACTGGTTCCTACCCGGCATGGCATTGCAGTTCGCGATGATGGCGATGGCTTCCTCGCTGCGAGCGACTGGCATCGTTAAGCCGGCTATGATTGTTCAAGTTTTAACCGTCGTGTTAAATACGATTCTTGCCCCCATATTGATCGCCGGCTGGGGACCTGGGCCAGCGCTAGGCGTTCTGGGTGCGGGCCTGGCTAGCAGCATTTCCATTACAATCGGCGTGGGCCTGCTCACGCTGTATTTCTTTAAGTTGGAGAAGTACGTGTCCTTCAAGCCAACTCTGTGGCGACCTCGATTCGACATTTGGAGGAAGATGTTGGACATCGGTCTCCCAGCCGGCGGCGAAATGCTTTTGTTATTTGTGTATTTTTCCGCGGTCTATTGGCTGATTCAGGACTTCGGCGCCCCGGCGCAGGCAGGATTTAGTATTGGTGGGCGCATCATGCAATCCATCTTCATGCCGACTATGGCTATCGCGTTCGCCGTGGGACCGATCATCGGCCAAAATTTCGGCGCCGGTAAATTCGACAGAGTAAGAGAGACGTTCCAAAGTGGCATTATTCTTAGCAGCGTCGTCATGTTTATCACTACGGTGATCATGCAATGGCGACCGGAAGTCTTAGTGATGATTTTCACCGACGATGCCGAAGTGATTGAAGTGGGCGCCGTCTTCCTGCAGCTGATTTCCCTCAACTTCGTCGCGCAGGGCATAGTCTTCACCTGTTCTGGCGTCTTTCAGGGGCTAGGCAATACGCGCCCGGCGCTGTTTAGCTCTGGCGTGCGCATACTTATCTTCGTTCCAATCGCGCTATATGTTCGCTATCAGCCGGATTTCAGCATCAATATGGTTTGGTATATTTCGATATTGTCCGTCACCGCACAGGCTATTGTGAGCTTTCTCTTGGTGCGCAGAGAGTTCGTGCGCAAGCTAGACTCCAGTGAAAAGGAACACCCTGGAGAAACCGAGCGAGCGGTCTAGGAAGTCTCCTGCATAGTGAGAGGTTTTCGTTACGCCGCACACTACATCACTATGGTCAGTAGTTAGTTGACAACTACTGGGGACGGGAATAGTCTGTTGCAACATTAAAAAACATCAAGGACTGAATCCATGAGAAAACTACACTTTGCTGCGCTCTCTGCTGCACTCTCTGCTGCCGCTGTACTGCTTAGCTCCACTGCCTTCGCAAGCGACGGGTTCTCACCCGATGAAGCGTTTCAAACTATGCTAAAACTCGAGGGTAATTGGGCTGGCGAAGCTCAGGTCGTCCCTGTTGGCCAAACTAGAGATGATGCCGCTGTTGCAGCAACTTCAGTCTCTTTCAAGAATATCGGCAATTCCTCAGTAATGCAGACATTTGCTGCAGGCACGCCCGCTGAGATGGTCAGCATGTACCATCAAAATGGCAAAGAAGAGCTTATTCACACTCACTACTGTGCTATTGGCAATCAACCTTCAATGACTTTCAGAGACTCAGGTGAAGAAGGTGTCATCGACTTCCAATTCACTAAGGGTACAAATATGGACGTCGAGTCGAGCCCACACGCTCATCATAGCTTCATGCGCATGATCGATGAAGATACTTACGAAACTCGTACTGAACATTGGGGTGGTGGCAAAGTCACTTCGGTTCGCTACACTACAATGAAGCGAGTTGCAGAATAGTTCTAAGCAACGTCAGTTGATAAGAATCAAGGCGTAACTTTTGTTACGCCTTTTTTTGTCTTCTCTTTAAAACATAAATTCGTTTCTTCTATCTCAGTCAGACATTTTTTATTCCACCAAACCCTTCAATGCCTCTATCCATCGAAAGAGCACGCAGCAAGTGACACCAAAATTTGGAATCCGTTCTAGGCTGTATATTTCTCCGATCAAAATTGCGGCTTGATCATTCTCAATTTAGCTGCTTGCACAATACTCACTTTAAGCCTGCCTGATCCTGCCCCTGTACTTAGCGTGCAAACGTTAGAATATGCCCTTTGAATTCTTCATTTAGATAATCTGTGTGGCTTGGCTTTTCCTGGCGAGAGCTAAATCCGAATTCGATCATCCTAGCGCTTAGTTTATTTTTTCTGCCACGGCCTGGGTCCACAATTATTACTTCACACGCTGGATTCGAATGCGCTTCAATAAATTTGGCGAGCAACGCGATGTGTTGCTCTTCGTACAATAGGTCGCTTCCTATAATTAGATCGAAAAGACCGAGGTCGTCGTCTGTGTCAGCCCAATCTACCTGTTTATAGGCAATAGGCTGGTCTTCGTTGAGAAGAGCATTTCTCGCGAGAAAGATCCCCGTCTCAGGATGATAGTCAGTAGCTGTAATGTCAGCCTGCTGCTTATTCAGCAGCAGGCTGCTTAGCGCCATGCCACAGCCTATCTCCAAGATTCGTTTTGAGCCTGTATTGTAGTCGCAGATAGTGTGAGCAAGAACCCTACTTGATGGCCACACAACACCGAAAATCGGCCACTGGGCGGAGGATATTCCGAGATCCTCGGCTACACCCTCAGGGTCATGGAATTCTTGCCGATTGCGCAAGCTACATAGATGGATATCTATCTTTCCAAACTCGACGGTCTGGTAGGATAAGCGGAGTTTTGTCATTAGGCTGCCTTTAGATTGGCGCTGAGTCAGCTATCTGCGATAAATGACAAAACGGGATAACACCCTAAGCTATAGTATTGGGATAGAAAGACAACGTATTTCGCGGGACAATCAGTAGTATGTGGAAGATATTATCTCATGCAAAGTCGGCGTTCTAACTGCGAAGAATGAACCGAGGCAACTGCCAAATTGCAAAGTACAAAAGAGCTTTTTTTCTTTACTGATGCAGTATCTCATTCATGGGAGATAGATGAGTGGCTGTCTGGCAACCCGCCAAAGCTCTTTTCAATAGCACGGCAGTGGTTTGCAACTTTCAGGGGCTGTGGCGATGATGTTACCGAGCTTCTTCATGATGGTTACCCGACTGCCTGCTTAGACGGGGCAGCGTTTGGCTACATCAACGTGTTTAAGTCCCACGTGAATATTGGCTTTTTTATGGGCGCATTTATTGATGACCCCCATTCTCTTCTCGAAGGATCTGGGAAACGTATGCGCCATGTTAAGCTTAGGCCAGAGAACGATATTAATTCTGAGGCACTAACCGAGTTGATTCACAGCGCCTACATTGACATGAAAGCTAGACTACTCCTTTAACACATTGAGGTTTGGCCTTACATCCTGGTTCATTTCTTCTGTTTCTCTGCAATAAAATTACTATTCACACGTCATATACTTTATGACGAAGAATTTCTTCGCCAATTTCTAGTTAGATCACCGGAGAGCAGTATGGTAAAGGCCGTAGATTTTTGGGACGCCAGAGCAGAGGGTTATGCGAAATCGTCCGTAGGAGACGAGGAAGCCTACAAGGAGAAACTAGCAACCACACAACGTTATTTCGACGCGGATTCGCAGGTGTTTGAATTCGGCTGCGGTACGGGCACAACCGCCATTCATCATGCTCCCTTTGTGCAGAAGATTGTGGCGACTGATATCTCATCAAACATGATTGAGATCGCTAGGCAGAAGGCTGTAGCAGCAGATATCACTAATGTATTATTTCACTGTACTGCATTAGAAGACTTTGAGGCCGAAGATGCCTCTTTCGATGTTGTTATGGCCCATAGCATTCTGCACCTATTGGAAGATCCGGAGCAGGCCATCAAGCTTTCTTACCGGCTACTCAAGCCCGGCGGCGTGTTTGTAACTTCTACCGCCTGTCTGGGCGACTCGTTTTCACACTGGAGAGTCTTACTGCTGATTGGGAAACTATTCCGCCAGGTTCCCTACGTGAATGTCCTGAAACGCGAGACCCTGAGCCACTATCTGAGCGACGCTGGCTTTAAAGTTGAGCTCGAATGGGATCCGAAGAAGCAGGCCGCGTTTATCATCCTCAAGAAACCAGCGGATTAATCCAGACCCACATTACTCGACTGTCCCTGTTGCAGCGAACCAAGCTGAGCCGCCGCACAGAGGTTAATACTGTCCTCCCCACTGCGACAAGCCTAGTGCCTGATAAAGATTCAGACCTAGGATTCAGCTTGAAAGCACAACAACACTCGCAACGCTCCTCAGTAATGAGCTAGAATCCCCATTAATTCGGTCAACTATTAAGTAAGTAAGCAATCAATCCAATGGCTGCTTTCGAAGATGCCGAGAAAGTACTATTTTCTAACTAATTTCAGGAAACACTATGAACATGATCAAACCCAGCTTAGTTGTAGCGGCACTTTCGCTACTTTCACCGGTGCTCGTTAGTGCCCAGAGTCTAACTCCTCTGCAACAGAGCGTACAGAATGTAATGGGAATGGACCATCGGACGGAGGCGGAGCTCGCCAGAGATGCGGACCGTGATCCAATCGCTGCATTAGACTTCATCGGCCTCGAAGCCGACATGACTGTTATCGAATTCTTACCAGCAGGCCAGGCTTACTACACAAAGATTCTAGGCCCAGTGCTGAGAGACAACGGACATCTTTACAGCGTCGACAATGCGAACACATTCGGTAATTGGGGCGACTGGACCGAGCAAGACATGTTTGCCATGACCCATCAGGTGACTATTGAGAATAATTACAGCAGCGCAGAAGGACGGTATGTGCCAGGTGATATTAACTTCGGCGTGGCAAGCGCAGATATGTTCCTTCATTTTCGGGAATACCATAACTTCAATGAGGCAGACAACAGCCGCGTCAATGCTAAAGTTTTCGATACGCTAAAGTCTGGTGGCACCTATGTTGTTGTAGACCACACGCGACGTCATATGCAGGAAGAGACTGGCACACTAGGTCGCCGTGAAGATCCAGTCGATGTAATTCTGCAAGTGCAGGCAGCTGGCTTCGTTCTCGATAGAGCTTCTGATATGTTCTTCCAAGCAAGTGACGACCTGTCTCAGGAAGTTGGACAGATTCCAAACATGACAGACCGCTTCTTCCTGGTGTTTAAGAAGCCTTAAACCCTAGGCGGCACGCAGTCACGAAGCCTTCGATGGCTGGGCCATCAGTGTCTGGTCTCGGAGGTTTTTTTGCCTTCACTACTAGACCTTAATCTAGACCTAAACTCTAATGCGGCGAATGCCGCGCTGTGCAAGCGCTGTGTTATAAAGGTTGAGTAGCGACGTCACTTAAAAATATAACAAGGGAACTCACCATGAAACGACTACTACTCATCGCATGTACTTTTTCTGGACTTTGCTTTACAAGCCTAGCTCAGGATTCCGGTGCTCCGCCTGCCATATTCAAACCCGGCGCAGAAATTGAAGCCGAATTGGATAGCGCTGCCGCGTCATCTGCTTCTGCTGGCGGCTGGTCAGTGACAATCTCCCCTGGCGTGTCGGTTCGCCGCCGCAGCAGCGCGGTGGAGCAGTATGCGATCATTCATCCATGGAGCATGGAAATCTATCGCGTATTGGAAGGCAGCGGAACGTTCGTGACAGGCGGCAAACTTGTGCTGCCTCTAGCAGAATCCAGCGACCCGAACATCGTTCGCACACAACATGGCATAGTCGGTGGACTTGCTAGGCAGGTTACCGCTGGGGACGTACTCGTTCTGCAGCCGGGCACGCCACATTGGTTTCGAAGCATAGACGGCGAAACTATTACCTACATGGAAAGCCGAATCATGATTACGACCCACCCGGTTCAGTATCAGTAAATTCTATAGACCTGGATGCTGCGCATAGGCGCAGCATCCAGTTTACAGGTCTAAGCGGGGACTTCAGCTAGACCAAGGTCCCGTCACTGCCCCTAGCATCCCCTGATTAGAAACAGGAAGAGTGTTTCTGAGCTGGAGCTGCGCAACATGCATGCGGTTGTATTAACAGATACAGGCACTCATCAAGAACAGGATGCAGAATGGTTCAAGTAGAGCAACGCTGGAGCGTGAGTGAATTCTTCTACCAGCATCACACTACTTAAATCCGGTCTCGTGTTTGCTTTTGATCCGCGCAATTGGATCATTGGAGAACTCGCACAAGGCGCTCTCCAGAGGATTCCCGTAGATGCGAGCATGGATAGAGTTATTCAGATACAGTTAATGCTGTCCAATCATCACTCTTGCGCTCCCGTAATCAAAACGCTGCATGGCACTATCATTGACAAAATCTTCCTTCAATCTTCGTAACCCTTGCTGACTCTCCCTGTTCAGCCTAGATTCATTCTCCAAGTGTATGCTCAGCGGTGACACTATTATTTTCGTTAGCTGTTCATTTTTGGAAGAAGGTAAATGTTATGGTTTTGAAAAATGTTTTGTTAAGCCTTTCAATTATTGGCGCCCTGGTAATCAGCCAAGCGGCATGGGCTGAAAATCGCAATAATCGTCGCGGCTATGGCGCTTATAACTCTGATCAGCACAATTACAGCAACCGCTACCGAAACAACTATCGAAACAACTACCGCGGAAATCTTCGCACGAATTCCTATCACTATGGATCCAGTGGCAGGCACTACAATAAAAACTACAGCACCGGTTATGGCAATGGCTTTACTGTCTCTCACGGAAATTATTATTCGCGGCATAGAGGCTATGATCCGGGTAGTTTTTTTGGCGGTCTAGTCTTGGGTTCCCTGTTCAATTTTTCTAGACGCTCCTCTGGATATGTTGAAACGGTTGCGTATAGAAACGTGCCAACAATTAGTACCCGCGAGATTGTCTATGTTCACCAAGCGCAGGCTCGAAGCACTGCCACTGCTGTAGCTAGTGGTCGGCGCCTCCTGCGTGACCTTGAAGGCAATTGCTTCGAGCGAATCGTGGATGACCAGGGTAATGAGATTCGTGTTCAACTCGAAGCTCAAGAATGCAATTTCTAGTTAGATCAACCTGCACCTGCGCTATACTTCTCATACAAACTATTGGCCATGCATCCCTGTTGGTCCTGCTGTCCATTTGGAGTCAGATGAAAGTTGTTTACTAGTCATGAGAAAACTTAGCGCAGTTATTACACTGCTTTTGTCACTCGCCGCTTGCACTAGCTCCCCCTTAGATAGACGTCAAGTCGTACTCTATTCTGATGCCGACATGGCAGAACAAGGCATTCGCAGCTACCGCAAAATGCAGACACAGATACCTGCAACTAAAGACGCTAGAGAACTGCAGTATGTGCAGTGCGTCACCAACTCTGTTGTGGCTGCACTAGATAGCGAAGATCAATCCCGTTTCGATTGGGAAGTCACTGTATTCGACAACGAACAAGCTAACGCCTTCGCGCTGCCCGGTGGCAAGATTGGTGTCTACAACGGCCTATTCTCAGTGGCGGTCAATCAACATCAATTGGCAGCTGTGATAGCGCATGAAGTCGGACACGTATTGGCCAACCACAGCAATGAGCGCGCCAGCCAATCGGCACTACGTAATGTAGGCGTCGCGGCCGCGCAGATCCTAGGCGCATCGGATACCGCGCTACAGGTCTTTGACGTGGGCTCGCGCTATGGCATCTTCCTGCCATTTAACAGAACCCAAGAAAGCGAAGCGGATGCCATCGGCGTTATCCTCATGGCTGAAGCAGGGTTTAATCCTGAGGAGAGCATCAACCTCTGGGTCAATATGAGCGCTGAAGGCGGCCCTAGACCTCCCGAGTTATTGTCCACTCACCCTTCGCCTTCGTCGAGAATGGCGGAACTACGACGTCTCATGCCTCCTGCCAATGCCTTAAGAGACTCAGCCAACAGTCGTGGATTGAGCCCGGATTGCATTCTATTTTAGACCCCACCTGCCCCTCTGGAGCTCGTTTAGAC
>Ga0115000_10002218_pt1 | contig 16936 bp, 14 predicted proteins | sample ArcticOcean_MG_C_6_FD_89690 | JGI IMG/M metagenome (GOLD analysis project Ga0115000, IMG submission 89690) | Marine microbial communities from western Arctic Ocean - ArcticOcean_MG_CB8_128 | ecosystem: Environmental > Aquatic > Marine > Oceanic | place: Arctic Ocean: Canada Basin | collected...
CGGGATTCGATTCATCGGCTCCAGGGAGGGACAGCTCATCTTCAAAGACTCCTTGGATTTCGAATATACGAAATCCCTCTAAGCTTCCGACCGACTCGAACTGTGAGTCTGCAAGGTAGCGGACTCGAAATTACGCGATTGAACATTGTTCAGCGCTCGTCCAATCTCCGCCGGATTATGGACGAAGTGGAATATGACTCGCCAATCGGACTCCTCCGGCTCGAAGCAGACCAACAGGGTCTCACCGCCGTCCGTTTCCCAAAACCCAAAGCGACCCGCTCATCCATCGCTCGGCCCAACAAAAGCAAAAACCGCCACCTGAAAAGCGCTGTAAAGGAACTAAAATCCTATTTCGCGAACGGCTCGAACCCCCTCCGAACTCCACTATCGCCGCAATGCACCAATTTTCAAAAAAGCGTTTGGATTGAACTTAGCAAAATTTCTAGTGGGTCCACCACAACCTACGGTGAAATCGCCGATCGCATCGGAAACCCAAAAGCCTCAAGAGCCGTTGGGCTCGCTAACAATCGAAACCTCCTGCCGATTTTCCTCCCCTGCCATCGTGTAATCGGAAAAAGCGGAAAACTCGTCGGTTACTCAGGAGACATCTGGCGTAAAGAATGGCTCCTCAAACACGAAGGAGCGCTCCTCTAGCCCCGCTTCTCAAGCAACGATTTTAGAAATGGAAATCGGATACTACGTCGATGCCATCTGGCCATACCTCGGTCCTCCACTAGGTTTCGGTCTCGCGTTTCTCCTCATCTCGAGGTTGATGCGCGAAAAGCGCAGACCGAGTGCCACTGTCGCTTGGATGCTGGTTATTGTCTGGATCCCGTACATCGGAGTGCCCTTGTACTTGGTACTAGGAGGCCGAAAAATCTCTAAACTTACTGAGCGAAAGAGCCGTATAAACATCGCTCCACCCAACGCCTCATCAGGAACCGTCACTTCATCTCCATTCGGAGTCATCTCAAAAGGCAACCGCACCGAATTCCAGCAAACCGGAGTCAAGGCATTCGAATCCCTCATCCACGAAATCCAACAGGCCACGACCTCCATCGAGATCGCCACATTCATTCTCAGCCATGACGCGATCGGCCGTCGCATCGTCAGAGAGCTCTCCCAACAAGCCAAAAAAGGCGTCGAAGTCCGCCTGCTTCTCGACGCAGTTGGTTCCTTCGGTAAAAAGACGCTCTACATGCTAGAACTCGAAAAAGCTGGCGGAAAAATCGAACGATTCATGCCCGTCCTCCCCTTCGCCTCCCTCGGAAAAGCCAATCTACGCAATCATCGTAAACTCGCGATCTTCGACAGCAAACGAGCTATAATCGGGGGCCGCAACATCGGTCGCGAATATATGGGGCCCGTCCCCGCCAGTAAACGCTGGAAAGATCTCAGTCTCCTCATCGAAGGCCCAGCCGTCATGCAGCTATCCGCAATCTTCGAAGCCGATTGGACATTCGCCTGTCACAAAAAAGGCCATCAAGCCCGAGAGATCAAAACAGTCGAAGAGTACCAAGGAACCGAACTCAGCACGATCGAGATAATGGCGAGTGGACCCGATACTCTTGGCGATCCGCTTTACGAAAAAATTCTCTCCATTATTCAAGAAGCGGATACAAGCGTCACCATAGTGACCCCCTACTACATTCCCGATGAAGTTATTCAGCGGTCGCTTATCGTCAAAGCTCGCACAGGCAAATCCGTCAAACTGCTCATCCCAAAGAAATCGAATCACCCGATCACCGACCTAGCGCGCAACTCCTTTCTCCGCGAACTTTCCGAAGCCGGCGTTGAAGTTCTTTTGTACGCTCCGGGAATGCTACACGGAAAAGCAATCCTCGTAGATGACACCATAGCGATGACCGGCTCGGCCAATATCGATTTAAGGAGCCTCTTCGTAAACTACGAACTAGGCGCCTTTTTCTACGACCACGGCGACATCCAAGCAATTGAAAATTGGATACAAAAACTCTCCACAGACGCCGAACCTTTCCAAGAGTTCGACACCGAAAAGCAAAGCTTTCTCTGGTTGATGGCCGAAGACCTCAGCCGCCTCGTTACGCCTCTCCTCTGAAAGCCACGATAAAGACCACGAGTTTAGAGGTCGAGAGCCGCCGCGCGACTGGCTTGGCATTCGGCCGCATTTCCAAATCGCCCGGAACGCCTTCGCAATACTCGAACACATTACCGATCAGATCAAATAATCCCCATTTCATAGAATGCAATCCTATTGAACCTGATCGAGAAGACAAAAACAACAAAACACAAGAGCACGCGTATTTCATAAGAACCACTCAATACCCCTACCTTCCCTAGACCAAGCCCCTCCTCCTCAATAAAAAAAGACGACCCAAGCAGATCGTCCTCAGAAAATAGTCTATTACAAAGCGCCTCTATCCTTTTTCTTCTTCGTCCTTGAGCAATTTGTACTCAATGGAATCCCGAATCGCCTGCCAGCTGGCATCGATAATGTTGTCGCTCGCGCCTACGGTGCCCCAAATGCTCTTTCCGTCTCCGGATTCAATCAAAACGCGCGTTTTGGCATCAGCCCCTTTCTTCGATCCGAGGATACGGACCTTGTAATCCTTAAGCTCAATATCATCTACATTTGGATACGCTTTAGCCAAAGCCAAACGCAATGCCTTATCCAAAGCGCCGATCGGCCCACTATCTTCCGCAACTGTATAACGCGGTTCTCCGTTAATCCTCAGTTTAATGGTCGCTTCTGAAAGCGTCGCTTCGCCTTTCGAACGGCTCTCGACAATCACGCGGTACCCTTCGAATTCGAAATGGGCGTTATGCCGCTCCGTCAATCGATCCAATAGCAGACGCAAAGAAGCGTCGGCTGACTCGAACTCATAACCCTTGAATTCGAGCTCCTTCAACTTGGCGATAATTTCCTTCGTTTCCGGTGAATCACGGTCAATTTCGAAACCAAGTTCCTGCGCCTTCATCAACAAGCTACTGCGTCCCGCCATATCGGATATAAGAATCCGCTGCTTATTCCCTATTTTCGTCGGGTCGATATGCTCGTAACTATAGCTCACCTTCTTAGTCGCATCCGCATGGGCGCCGCCTTTGTGAGTGAAGGCTGATAGCCCAACGAACGGAGCTTTCTTATCATGAGGCAAATTCGCCAGGTCTGCGACAAAGGTCGAAAGCTCGCGCAGGCTCGACATATTCTCTCCACAATTCATCTCGTGTCCAAGCTTCAATCCCAAATTAGGGATTATCGTAGTTAAATTCGCATTACCAACACGTTCGCCGTATCCATTAAATGTACCTTGCACATGCGTAGCGCCCGCTTCGATGCCTGCGAGCGCAGCAGCTACACCTACCCCTGCATCATTATGGCAATGCACGCCAACCTGGGTTTCCGGAAACCGGTCCACGATGGCTTTCGTAATCTCCGCCAATTGGGCGACCATCATGCCGCCGTTCGTATCGCAAAGAGCCAAGCAATCAGCCCCGCCGGCAACTGCCGCGTCGAGCGTTTTCAAAGCGTACTCCGGACTATCCACATATCCATCGTAGAAATGTTCCGCATCGTAGATAACTTCACGACCGTTTCCCTTCAAGAAGCGGACGGAATCCTCGATCATGCGAAGGTTCTCCTCGGGCTCCACTCGCAGCACTTCCGTTACATGCAAGAGCCAGGTCTTTCCGAAAATAGTGACAACCGGCGTTTCTGCATCCAAAAGCGTTTGAAGCTGAGGATCCTCGCTCGCTCTCAAATTCGCTCGGCGAGTCGAACCGAACGCCGCAATCTTCGCGTGCTTCAAATTCAAAGACTTCGCTTCTTCGAAAAAAGCCATATCGCGTGGGTTCGAGCCAGGCCAACCACCTTCGATATAGTCGATTCCAAATTGATCGAATTTCTCGGCAATTCGCAATTTGTCCGTAACTGAAAATGAAACGCCCTCGCCCTGCGTACCATCTCTCAAAGTCGTATCGTAAACGAAAATCTTTGCCTTGCTCATAACTATATCACTCTTGATTGATCTACTGCTTCGAAGCGATGAATTCCTTTATGGAATTCGCCTCGGGGGGGAGGGGGAATTTAATGATGTCGCGCATTTTCAAAGCATCCAAAGAAGGGTGCGTTGATGTTTGACCGAGCGTTTCCTCTACTACGTTGGGGAATTTCGCAGGATGCGCTGTTGAAAGAATAACGCAATGCTCCAGCGTATCCAAATTCTTAAAACCACAAGCCGTATGCGGATCTACAACGTAACCAAATCGTTCATACACGCTTGAGATCGTTTCTCGAATTTCAGCATCGCCCATACGCGAACTACTCATTGAATGTAAAACTTCAGGATCCTCGCAAGAAAAAGCTTTCCGCTCTTTGATCTCGCTCATCGTCTCGCGCGTCTTAGCCGCATCTCCACCTGTCGTATAATAAAGGAAGCGTTCGAAATTCGACGCTATTTGAATATCCATCGACGGCGCAAGGCTTGGTTCGACATCTCCTACGGAATAGTTTCCCGACGAAAAGAAACGATCGAGAATATCGTTCTGATTCGTCGCCACTCGAAAGCCTGCAACGTTCATTCCCATTTGCGAAGCCATCCAACCGGCCAGCACGTTTCCGAAATTGCCCGTTGGGACGACAAAGGTCGTTTTCTCTCGTATCGCTTCTGGCAACTGTAGCCATGCGTAGATGTAATAAACGCACTGAGCGAGAATTCGGGCTAGGTTGATCGAGTTCACTGCAGAAAGACTAACGGATTGGCTATACGCCTTATCGCCGAACACTTCCTTCAGAGCCGCTTGAGCATCGTCAAAACTTCCCGCTACGCAAAGCGGATACACATTCGACGCTTCCGTACAGGTCATTTGTCGCTCTTGAAGAGGCGAAACCCGACCATCTGGGTACAGAATGAAAATATTTACTCCGGGCTTTCCAAGCAATCCGCTTATAGCAGCTGCGCCCGTATCGCCTGAAGTTGCGCCAAGCACATTGATCGACTCTCCAGAAAGAGCCACTTGTCGCTCGTAGAATTTACCGAGCAACTGCAAAGCGAAATCCTTGAACGCAAGCGTCGGACCGTGAAACAATTCCAAGACGTCGATCTTCGCGTCTAGCTTTACTAATGGAGCGTGTTCCTTGTGATCGAAGCACGAATACGCATCAACGATCAGCTCCTTCAAATCACTCTCCGGTATATCCGTAGCGAAATGACGAAAAAATGCTGCGCACAATTCAGGGTAGCTCTTTCCTGCCCAAGACCGCAACTCGCCCGAAAGATCAGGAAGCGATTCCGGAACGAAAAGCCCCCCATCTGGAGCCAACCCAACCTTCACCGCTTCTAAAAACGAGTGTGGTTCCGTCTGACCCCGCGTGCTTACGAATTTCATAGAACGTAGGAATCAATCGACTTTATCCAAGCCGAAGGCGGTGTGCACCACGCGCGTCGCTTCGTCGGCTTCGTCTTCTGCGATAACCACCGAGATCTTAATCTCAGATGTACTAATCAATTGTATATTCGTCTTCGCATCGCTCAACGCAGCAAAGAGCTGACCAGCCACACCCGAATGGCTACGCATTCCGATGCCCACTACAGACAATTTGGCTACGTCCCCAATAAGCGTCACTTTGCCGCCACCCAATTCTGCAAGAATCGCTTCTACCGCAGCGCGAGCGCGAGCCATATCATCCTGAGGCACGGTGAACGTCATATTCGCCACGCCATTGCGACCGATATTTTGTACGATCATATCCACAACCACGTTCGCCTCGGAAATGCCCTGGAACACTTTCGCCGCCGAACCGGGCTTGTCGGGAATGTTAGTGATAATCACCTTTGCTTGGTTCTTATCGAGAGCGATGCCGCGCACCACGACATCTTCCATTGAACTGACTTCCTCTTTCACGATCGTGCCTGGGTTGTTGTTAAAACTGGATCTTACTTCAAATGGGACATCGTACTTATTGGAAAATTCCACCGAACGCGCCTGCATCACTTTCGTACCCAAACTAGCGAGCTCGAGCATCTCTTCGTAACTGATTTCCTGAATCTTGCGAGCCTTTGGCACAATACGCGGGTCTGCCGTGTAAACGCCATCGACGTCCGTATAAATCTGACAGAGATCTGCGTTTACTCCCTTCGCAAGCGCAATGGCCGATAAATCAGATCCACCACGACCGAGAGTCGTAATCTGTCCCAACTCATTCGCCCCCTGAAAGCCCGCTACGATTACCACGCGCTTATTCTCAAGGTGCTCGATCAGTTGCTGACACTCCATGCTCACGATTCGAGCCCGCGTATGGTCCGCGTCCGTCTTGATACCCGCCATCGCTCCAGTCATCGAAACCGCATCGACGCCTACCGCGTGCAACGCCATCGCAGTCAACGCGATTGTCTCCTGTTCGCCTGCAACAAGCAGCATGTCCATTTCCCGGTCAGCGGGATTTGGATTAATCGCTTTAGCGCGCGCGACCAGTTCATTCGTTACGCCCGAACGAGCCGAAACGACCACCACGACTTCATTGCCCTTGTCATACTCGGCCTTAATAACCCGAGCCACATTTTGGATACGATCCACATCGCCTACGGATGTACCACCAAACTTTTTTACGATACGCGCCATCTCAATCGATATCTCCTTATCAAGCAAAGTTGCCGATCGGCATGTAAAACGGCTTTTCTTCCACACTCTCTAAATTCGCCAAACTTGCGACCGCACTTACGATCGAACTTTCGGTGGTTACATGCGTCGTAATGATCAGCGAAACGCGCTCCGCGTCTTCGCCAACTTCTTTCTGAGAGACACTCGCTAAGCTAACTTCATGCGACGCGAGAATCGAAGCGATCTGCGCCATCACACCAGGTTGATCCAAAACGATCAAACGAACGTAGTATCGAGATTCAATATCCTCGGCTTTCGCTAACGTAATTAAAGAGCCATTACGAGGTGCCGGGTCCAAAAATGGGAAACGACCTTCCGGTCCGCCGAATATCAAAAGCTTAACCGCATCAACGACATCGGAAATAACCGCGCTTGCTGTAGCATCCCGGCCCGCGCCTGGACCAATGTAAACGGTTTCTCCAACCACATCGCCATGGACCGAAATCGCATTAAACACGCCATCGACTCGACCCAAAGAACATTGAGTCGATACCAGTGTCGGCAATACGGATACGCGTAACGCTCCTTTTTCAGCAGCGCGATCGATAACGGCAATGAGCTTGATCGCGTAGCCATTGTCTTTCGCGAACTGAATATCTTCCTGCGAAACTTCAGTGATTCCCTGCAAACGAACGTCCTTGAAATCAACCCACTTACCATGAGCTAGGTAAGCCAAAACAACCGCTTTATGCGCCGCATCTATTCCATCGACATCCAAAGACTCGTCCGCTTCCGCGTATCCCAGAGCCTTCGCTTCCACCAAAATCTCGGGATAGCTTAATCCCTCGTTCGTCATACGGGTCAGGATGTAATTACATGTCCCATTCAGAATCCCGTAAATACTCGAAAAATCGTTGATCACCAGACCTTCTCTAATCGCTTTAATAACCGGGATCCCACCAGCGACGCTCGCTTCGAAAAGCAAATGACCTCCATGCTCGCGGGCGACCGAAAGCAATTCTTCGCCGAAATCGCATAGCAGCGCCTTGTTGGCGGTTATTACGATTTTTCCGGCCCGCAAAGCGGCAAGGACTACCTCACGAGCAATGCCTGTTCCGCCCATCAGTTCGCAAATCACGTCGATTTCCGGATCCGTCGCTACAGCGAGAGGGTCATCCGTCACGATTGAAGCGTCTACCGCGATATCACGCGCTTTCCCTATATTCCGTACCGCAATTCTAGATACGGTAATCTCTGCGCCTAGCTGCTCGCTTAGCACAGCGCGCTTCCTATCCAGATGATCGAAAACTCCCTGCCCTACGACTCCAAATCCGCAAAGGCCAACCTTTATCATTCGTTCGCTCATTCGTTATTCCTCGAAACGTTCTGCTTCTTTTCAAAACGATTTTCTTCGCCCTTTATCAGGCGACTAATATTAGATTTGTGTCTCAAAACCACTACCAGCGCCAACGCAACGGAAACCCATTGCAGAGCGCTACTAGTATCCAAAAAATAGTTCGATCCCGGCAAGCTGATCGCCATCGCAATCGATGCAACCGACACGTAACGGGTCGAATAAAACGCAACAAGCCACACCCCCATTCCAATAAATGCCGCGATCGGCATCAAAGCCACGACACCTCCCAGCATAGCAGCAACTCCCTTGCCTCCACGAAATCCAGTGAAGAGCGAAAACGAATGCCCAATCACCGCAGCAAAAAGACCAATCAATCCATACGCATCCGAATCACCAGTATTCGAATACACAACAATTGGCCAACCCGTCGCCGCCAAGCCTTTCAGAAAATCGAAAGCGAACACCCAATTTCCCGCGGCCTTACCCACCGACCGTTTTACATTAGTCGCTCCTGGGCTTTTGCTGCCAACAGAAAATATGTCGACTCCATTAGCCTTCGCGATCCAGTACCCGAATGAAAGAGAACCAATAAGGTAACCCAATCCGGCCGAAAGCGATGCCGCTATGACGTCAAGAGACATTCGTATTCAGATCAGCACTCCAAGTGCACTAACTTAGCCTGAGTGATCGCGTTCACCGACAGGATTTCCTTCATCGCGTCATCGTTCAAAGCGCTATCCAGCCCAGCGACATTCAAAGCAATGCCGCCCACTTCGTTTCGGCTCAAGGACATCGATGCGATGTTCACGCCAAACTTGCCGATAATCGTGCCCAAGAGGCCTACGATTCCGGTTTCGTCGCTATTGGCGATTATTAGTAGATAACCGCAAGGGTCTACTTCAACTTCGCGTCCATTGATGCTTACAATGCGCGGCGAGTTGCCCTTACCCATCAAGGTGCCTTCAGCTGATACGGATTCGCCATTACTGCACTTGGCTTCCACGCGAATTAGTTCCGTGTAGTCGATTCTCTCATTCGACTTGGACACTTCAACGCCAATTCCCAAACGCTCGATCAACACCATCGCGTTGACGAAGTTCACATTGCTTCCAGAAATATTTTGAAGAAAGCCTTTTAAGACTCCCCGAGTGAGCGAGCTTGCATCGAGGTCGACGATTTTTCCCAAGTATGAAATCTTTACGCTCTCGATCTTATCCAAGGCGAGTTGCTGTACAAAAGTACCCAACTTCGAACAAAGATCCAAGTAAGGACCCACCTTCTCGAGAGTCGTCGCATCCAAGGCCGGCATGTTGATCGCGTTGCGGATCTCGCCATCGCGAACCGCATCGGCAATCGCTTCCGCGATTTCGATTCCAACGCTTTCTTGAGCTTCCTGAGTCGACGCGCCCAAATGCGGCGTCAAATTAACCTTCGGGTGACTGCGTAGCGGGTGATCATTCGCCGGCGGCTCGGACTCGTATACATCCAATCCAGCAGCAGCCACTTTTCCATTATTCAAAGCTTCCAGCAACGCCGATTCCTTAATAATGCCGCCACGAGCGCAATTGAAGATGCGAACGCCGTCTTTCATATTAGCGAAAGCTGCCTCGTCGATCATGTACTTCGTCTGATCGGTTAAAGGCATGTGGACAGTGATGTAATCCGAAAGTTTGAAAAGCTCCTCGAGCTCGACTTGCTTGATGCCCATCGCTTCCGCACGCGCTTCCGTCAAATACGGATCGTAAGCCATAACCGACATTCCAAAGGCTTTCGCGCGCTTCGCCACTTCCGCGCCGATGCGACCCATGCCACAAACGCCGAGATTCTTATTCAGCAACTCACTGCCGCCCAAAACTTTGCGATCCCAGCGTCCCGCTGCCATCGAAGCAGCCGCTTGAGGAACTGGACGAGCTCCGCAGAGCATATGCGTGAAAGTCAGTTCAGCAGTAGCGATCGTATTGCCGCCCGGCGTGTTCATCACAACAACGCCATGATCGGTCGCCGCAGGAATATCGATGTTATCTACACCAACGCCTGCGCGGCCAACTGCCTTCAACTTCGGCGCGTTCTCAAGCACTTCCCTAGTGATCTGAGAATCGCTTCGAACGATGATCCCCGAAACCTCGGGAGCGTATTCCATGAGCTTTGCTGCCCGCTCGGCTTTGGGCAGGTCAAAGATTTCGATTACCTCAAAGCCATCTTGGCTTTTGAGAAAGTCTACTCCTGTGGAAGAGATTTTATCGGCTACTAGGATCTTCATCTGAAAAAATGAGGCCTCATAGAAGGTGATGCCACATAAAAAGCAATAGCGAATGGCGACATCGACCACCCTCGGAAAAATCAGTCCAACCCCCGCTATTTCGTCTCGCGAATGAACCGCTCAACCGTTCTCCAATAGGCAATCCCGCCCAACTCGGCCACATTGCGGTGTCCCGCCCCGGCAACCGGGTAGAGCAGAGTCCTATCCGCCCCGAACGCTTCCCGCAAAACCAAACTATTCCCCACATCGAATAATTCCTCCTCATCCCCATGGATCAACAGGACAGGGCAAGTCGTCATTTCGGCCTTCTTCTCATTCTCGAACGAATCGCCCGGCACCCAATTCAACGGCAAGACCGCCTTATAAGCGCTTCGAAAAGTCGATTCGACAATTAACCGAGCCGGAGAGCGGCGCACCGCCAGTTCAATTGCCACGCCCGCCCCGAGCGAACGGCCATGGAGCACTATCTTTGATTCCGGAATTCCCTTCTCTTCTATTATGTAAGCATAAACCGCTTCCGCATCTTCATACAAAACCGGCTCCGATGGTTTTCTGGCCGTGTGGCCGTAACCGCGATAATCGAAACAAACGACATTGAAGCCTCTCAGCTGGTAAGAACGCAGCCGAGGCATCGCCAAACCAATATCCTCGTCGCTTCCATAGAAATAGAAAATCGTCCACCCATCCCCCGAGCCCTCGGCCCAAAAAACATTCACAGAAACTCCGTCCGACACCTCGACTGTCAAAACGACTCGTCAAGTTCGTAGCTCATCACCGGCGGCTGGAAAAGCATCCGCTCGGCCGCTTGCCGCCCGAATACAACGAAGAAAATGACGCAACCGACGACCAAGGCCTAAGCCCCATTGAACGGATTCAATACCTTGGTTCGATCTCTTTGCATCTCGAGACGCCTAGCTCAATCGATCGCGCAGAGCCAACATCAACCGCTCACGTGGCACGTCCTCTTCGCTCCGATCGTTCAAATCGCGTAGTTTTACCACGCCCTTCTCTAATTCTTCCGATCCGTAAATCAACGCCACCCGCGCCCCAGACGCGCTGGCCGCCTTGAACTGCTTACCGAAGCCAGAGTTCTTAAATTGATAATCCACCGAAAACCCCGACTGGCGCAGAGCATTCGCATCCGCCAAAGCAACTGCTCGCTCTGCTTCTCCGCCGATAACCATATACGCATCAACCGTATCGACGAACTTCGGCATGATGCCCCGCTCCTTCAAAATATCCGCCAAAACAACATCGCCCATCCCGAATCCGACCGCCGGCATATCCGGCCCACCCATCTTCTTAATAAGATTATTGTAGCGCCCACCGCCCGCGATCGCTCGGTTTGACTTAGCTCGATCGAAAGCCTCGAAAACGAAACCCGTATAATACGCCAGTCCACGAACGATACTCAGATCCATTTCCACAAAACCCGCCAACCCCATCGATTCGAAGCCATCCAGCAAAGTCGACCAATCGTCGACTCGCGCCTGTAGCGCCTCGCCGACATCCGCTCCACTCGACACTGCTTCAAAAGCAGCCGAGAGCTCGGTCAAATTACCCACTTTTAAAAACGCTGTAATCGAAGCCTGTAAACCCTCGCCCCGCTCGCCAGCGATTGCCGAGAGTTTCTCGCGAGTAAGCTCCTCCGGCATGCGTTCCCACTTGTCTACAATCTCCAATATTTTCGGCGCTTCTTCTTGAAAACCCTGAGCCTCCAAATAAAGCATCCACAAATTCCGGTCGCTCAATCGAATGAAAAAATCATCCTGCCCCAACCCAAATCCCTGGATTAGCTGAATAAGCAACGAAATCAGCTCGAGCTCTGCCGCCGGACCCGCCTCGCCCAAAATATCCGCATTAAGCTGAGTAAAGCACCGTAAACGCCCTTTTTGCGTCCGCTCATAGCGAAAATTGTCGCCAATACTGAACCATTTAATTGGACGCTTCAAAGAATTCGCCCGAGCAGCTACCATGCGAGCCAAGGTCGGGGTCAGCTCCGGACGCAGCGATACCTCGCGATCTCCCTTATCCTCGAAGCAAAAAAGCTGGGATTCTATCTCATCGCCAGACTTCGCCTTGAACAATTCTAGGGACTCGAGAACCGGGCCATCGAACTCCTGAAAGCTAAACCGACGGGCAACTTGGCGCCATACTTGAAAGAGGAAGCGGCGCTCCGCAAAATCCTCTGGATAGAATTCGCGGAACCCAGGCAGTGATTTGAAATTCGGCATCGTGTTTAGCTAACAAAAAAGGCGGCATATGCCGCCTGTTCCGTGTGTCAAGGGTTCGAACGCTCTTAAAGAGTTTCCAGGTTGATATCCTTGATCTTCGCCTTCAGCACTTTACCCGCCTTGAACTTGACCACCGCTCGAGTCGGAATCACTACGTCAGTCTCTGGACGGTTCGGGTTGCGGCCCACGCGCGCCTTGCGCTTCTGCACTTCGAATACGCCAAAATTGCGTAACTCTACGTTTCTGCCTTCCGCCAATGCGTCCAACACGATATCGAGAGTCATCTGCACCGACTCTTGGATTTTGCTCTGGGGAATGTCTTTCGTCTTTTCGAATATCTTTAGGACGATGTCGCGCTTTGTGAGATTATTGGACATGAGGGGGCTAGTAGGGATGTTATTGGTATAGATTAACACCTAACTTACTTTCACACTTTAGGTTGCGTCAACCTCAAAGCCATGCAATTTCCCACGATTATGAGTCAAGAGAAGGACCCTAAAGACCCCATGGAGGAGCTAAAGAAGAACCTGGATCAGGTTTTTAAGCACGGAAACGCCTTTTTCCCTATGGGCAGCGGTCCAAATCAACCGAGCGGAGCAACCGCAAAAACCGAATCTTCCCAGCCAGAAAATCCCAACGAAGACGATGAAGAGCGAGCAGAAATACTTAGACGCATCCAAGGGTTCAACCTCAAGCCGAAAGAAATTCGCGACTATCTAGACCGTTTCGTCATCCAGCAACAAGAAGCCAAGAAGGTGATTTCCGTCGCCATCTGCGACCACTATAACCACGTCCGCCGCTGCCTTGAGAATCCGGAAATCAAAGATCGCGACTACGCCAAGCAGAATATCATCCTGCTCGGACCGACAGGCGTTGGAAAAACCTACTTGATGCGCACCGTCGCGAAACTGATTGGAGTGCCATTCGTAAAAGCCGATGCTACCAAGTTTTCCGAAACCGGCTACGTCGGCGGCGACGTCGACGACCTCGTTCGCGATCTCGTCAAAAATGCCAATGGCGATGAAGACCTGGCCCAATACGGAATTATCTACATCGATGAAATCGACAAAATTGCCAATAAAACAGAAGGCGGACGAGACGTATCCGGAAGAGGCGTACAAATAAACCTCCTCAAGCTAATGGAGGAAACCGACGTCAACCTCCAAAGCCAAACCGACCTCCTTGGCCAAATGCAAGCGATGATGGATCTACAACAATCCGGAAAATCTCGTAAGAAAACGCTCAATACGCGTCACATCCTCTTTATCGTGAGCGGCGCATTCGACAAACTGGGCGAATCCGTCAAGAAACGCCTGACCACCTCATCGCTAGGATTCGGGACTCCACGTTCGAATAACGACGAAGACAGTGACGAATTCCTGAGCAAAGTCGAAACGCGAGACTTCATCAAATACGGATACGAACCTGAATTCATCGGCCGCTTGCCCGTTCGAGTAGCCTGCATGCACCTACTCCCCGACGACCTTCTTCAAATCCTCACCTCTTCAGAGGGCAGCATCCTCGCCCAATACCTTGCCGACTTCGATGGATACAACATAAAGCTAGATGTAACCAAAGGGGCCCTACAAAGCATTTCAGAAAAAGCGCACAAAGAGAAAACCGGCGCTCGTGGTCTTATGACGATCCTCGAACGCGTATTCCGCGATTTCAAATTCGAACTGCCTTCTACCGGAATCAAGCGATTCGAAGTCAAAGAAAGCACCGTCGACGACCCGGTCAGAGATCTCAAGCAATTGCTCCGCGAAAATATTTCGGAGCAACGCTCAGTTCTATTGAAAGAAGTTACCACCTACGCTCAGCGATTCGAGGCTCAATACGGCTTCACCCTTGACTTCGACGAAGACGCGGCAATCGCTCTCGTCGAGGAAAGCCTCGATTTAGACAAAACGATCCGCGCCCTCTGCGAAAAAAAATTCCGCGACTTCCATCACGGCCTTACGCTTATTTCGCGAAACACCGGACAAAAAGTATTCCCTATCACCGAATCCGTCGTCAAGAACTCGGAAAAAGAACTCTCCGACTGGGTAGTCAAAAGCTACCGAGCCAATGAGGAGTCTACTAACGGATAATCTGAAAAACCTCATCCGCGAATCACCCGAATATACCGAGAAAACGCTTTGGCCCTAAACCAGATCATTCGTGTAGATACGTGTGATTCGTGGGCAAACCGACATGCCTGACGCCTCTAAAGTTAACTCCATGTTCGCCCGTATTGCATCGCGATACGACCTTGCCAATCGCATGCTGAGCTTCGGCATCGACCGAATGTGGCGCAATCGCCTCGTCGACGAAGTCGACTACCGCTCGCCGAAAACAGTAATCGACCTAGCAACCGGAAGTGGCGATGTCGCCTTCGCTCTTCGAGAGGGCCTTCCCAAAGAAACCTCCATTCAAGGACTCGATTTTTGCGCCCCGATGGTCGACGAGGCAAATCGCAAGCAAAACGCTCTAGGCCGCGACGATATCCAATTCGGAATTGGCGACATCCTCGATCTTCCGCTCGAAAGCGAAGAAGCCGACGCCATCACCATTTCATTCGGCTATCGAAATCTTGAAGACCGCCACAAAGGATTGCTCGAAATGAAGCGTGTCCTCAAGGCCGAATCAGGCCACCTCTTTATTCTCGAATTTTCCCAGCCACACCCGCTCTATCGACCCTTCTATTACTTTTACCTGAAGTACATGCTCCCCGCTCTCGCCAGCATAGTAACAGGAGACTTCGCGGCCTACCAATACTTAAGCGACTCAATCGAATCCTTCCCCGATCGTGCCGGCATTACCCAAGAACTCGAAACCGCCGGCTTTCGCGATATCATCGCAATCCCCATGGCCCTCGGAAGCGTCGCCTTGCACATCTGCAAAGCCTAGACCTTTAAAATCACAACGTTGTAATTTTAAAGGTTAAACATGGAGTATTCGGCGTTTGCCGAGCCAACAAACTTATTAAGTCTAGTTAAACGATTTCCCGCAGCCGCAGGTGCTCTCGGCATTCGGGTTCTTTATTTCGAATCCTTTGCCTTGGAGGCCATCATCGAAATCAATCTCGCTGCCTTCCATGTAAGCTATGCTAGCGTCATCCATCAAAAACGAGACGCCAGCGCTCTCTAGAGCTTTATCTCCATCCTTCTTTTGATCAAAAGACATTCCGTACTGGAATCCTGAACACCCTCCGGATTCGACGAAGATGCGAAGCAGTTTCCCGTCATCGCCATTCTCCTCTTGAAGGTTTTTCACCTTAATCGCCGCGTTTTCAGTGAGCGTTATCATTCCACTGTCAATGCTGCAATTAACTTCCCATGTCAAGAGATTGGAAGCTCAAGACTGTGCTTCATAAGTCGATACAGCATAAATCGCGCTAATTGGATTCAAGCGACTTGCACTGCTCGATTTTTCCTCCTTCAATCCCATCATATAACAATTCGGATCGAGAAATGACTAGGATTCCCACATAATGGCCGCACAAGGATTTAACCAAGAGCTGAGACAAAAGCAGACCCAGTCTCAAGTCCTTGCCCCGCAGCTTCGCCATTCTCTCAAAATCCTTCAAGTTGCCGCTCAGGATCTTCGCACGACCATCCAAGAAGAGCTTCAAACCAATCCGTCGATCGAGGAATTGCCAATGGAAGGCATGAGCCTCGACGAACCTGCTCCAAACGATTCGGAATCAGAAACTCCCGCCGATTCCAATGCCTCTGAAAACGAAGAACTTCGTTTCGATGAAACGTTCGAGATTCTAAACAAGCTCGATCAAGATTGGAGCGACCATTTCTCGGAAGCCGGCGGAGCGCAGGCCTACACAAGCGAAGACGCCGAAAAGCGGGAGCACTTTTTCAACTCCCTCACGACCGAAGCCTCTCTTCAAGAACATCTCCTTTCCCAAGCCTCTATGTCAGACATGTCCGAGTCGCAACGGACCGCTATCGAGTACTTAGTCGGCAGCCTAGACAATAGCGGCTTCCTCAGCACTCCGTTATCCGACCTCGCCCTCGTCTCCGGACTCTCGCTAGGCGAGATGCAGGCAGCGCACACCACACTCAAAGCCTTCGATCCAGCGGGTATTGGAGCATTTGACATTCAGGATTGCCTCACCACGCAGCTCGAACAGCAAGGCCTCAAGAATTCCGATGCCTACGAAATAGTCGAAAAGCACTTCAAGCTGCTTGCCCGACGACGCATTCCCGACATTGCGCGAAAAATGGGCATCACTCTTGAAGACACTCAAGCCGCGATCGAAGAAATTTCCCAACTCGACCCTGCGCCCGGACGCCGATTCGCTGAAGACACAAACCGCTCCGTTCTACCCGACGTCGTAGTCGAATACGACGAAGACAAATGGAAGGTCACCCTCAACAGTGATTACATCCCGCGCCTGCGAATCAGCGCCTCTTATAAAGAGATGCTCGCTAAAGGTCAGCTATCGCGAAAAGAGAAGGAATACATTCAAGAGAAAATGCGCTCCGGCAAATTTCTCATCAGCTCCATCGAGCA
>Ga0115000_10002220_pt1 | contig 16932 bp, 18 predicted proteins | sample ArcticOcean_MG_C_6_FD_89690 | JGI IMG/M metagenome (GOLD analysis project Ga0115000, IMG submission 89690) | Marine microbial communities from western Arctic Ocean - ArcticOcean_MG_CB8_128 | ecosystem: Environmental > Aquatic > Marine > Oceanic | place: Arctic Ocean: Canada Basin | collected...
TATATATCTCATAACTATATTCTTTATTAATATAAATGGAAAACATATTGAAAGAATTAAAAATAAGAAGAACTGAAATAAATAAATGTAAACACACCATTAATTTATTACAGGTTGAAATATCAAGTTTGAATGAAGAATTGTATGAAAAGTGTAATCATAAATGGGAGCGTGTATCAAACTATGAAGACGACGACATTTGTAAGCATGCGTGTAAATATTGCCACTTGTGGCAAAACAAGTTTTGTAATGAATAATTAAATACGCCTAGACATAACTACAACATTACCATAAAGATCATCTCCATAAAACCTACTTGCTCTGATATTTCTCTCTAATTTTTCTTCAAATAAACCTGCCTCATGGAAATATAAATACATTCCATCTTTTGAAACATAATTAATAGGGGTAAACCCAATAACAGCGTTTATTGTATTAATTATGTCGTCTTCTAAATCAACTATGTATGGTTCTTCTGATATATCATCTGGTATAACATAACCTGCTCTATCATTAGTCCATCTCATTTATATATCAAATTATTTTCTTTTTAAAACAAAATACATGTTTTTGAAACTGTAATCCTTTTCGGCATTGGACATGTAGCGACTACATGATGCAAACTCGCTACAAAAGTTGTTGAAAGGACCCTTTACCACAACACTGAACCCATTTTGTTCCATTACGTTCAAAAACTTTTTGAAATTAAATAGATATTCAACAATAGGCTTTGTGAAATATTTGGTACCCTTTACTAGTACATCAATCTCCTTGCCAAGCATGTTGAACTTGGGATCGTTGAAATTAATAGAATTGTTGTAGCGCTTTTCAAACATATAAGTTTCGGTATTTACCCGTTTCTTGTTTTTGAGGGAATTGTAAATTAGTCTACCGTCGAGAACGGTTCCCATAATTATACCACCGCTATTGAGGTTCTTCAATACGTTATCCACCAGTGATTTGAATGTCTTTTGATTCTTGAAGAAATAATGGATCGCAAAGTTTATATTTACGACATCAAACTTTTTACCATTTAGGTATTTACCAATGTCATACACTTCACTGTTCATCTTGTAAAACTTCATATAACTGGGATGAGGATACTCTTCTTGAACAATATCAAATCCAATCACCGGTTTTGATTTAGCTTTAACATATTTCTCTATATCCTCACCCTTGCCAGAACCAATGTCGATTACACTCTTGTTCTTGGCATATTTCTGAATTAATTTGTCCTTGATCTCATTGTGAAATCTTCTCATGGCACCCGGACCCTTGCTCAGTTCGTCAATTGTTAAAGGACTTGTGATAGAATCCCAAACCTGGTTAACCGCAACGATACCATTGGGAAACTCTTTATCGGGGCGCTTTCTTAAAAGTTTAAACTCATTATCCCGGAATGTAAACTCACCGACACCCTTTCCAGATATGTTAATCACACCGTTTTTAACGTCAGCGGATGCAACCAGAGAGGTGAATATCATGTTGGTAAACTTGCCATTATTGGTTACGAATGTACCCTTGCCGTCAACACCCTTGAATGGGAATACTGAATATTTACCACCAACCTTGTCAAAGCCCGCAATATGTAATTTGTTGTTTTCATAATAGAAATCTATGGTATTGTCATCCTTCCACTTGTAAATGTTTTTGGAATCGTATTTTTCATCGGTGGGAGTAAATATAAGACCATCTAGAGGATAGGGGAATGTCTTGCGACGAGACCATACAGCATTTGCAGCTTCGTATATGTTTTTAAGACCAGTAGTCTTCTTGGAGGGATATTCAATAATATTTTTACCGTCGTCAACTAAAAAGTTTTTCATTTTAATCATAGGAATCTTCATCTTTACCAAAGTATTGTAAAGAATAGTCAATCTATCGGCAAGGTTCTTTCCGCGGACATCTTTACCAGCAGAATACAAGATGTCAAATGCATAAAACTTGTCTTTATACAACTCACCATCTAATGCAGTGCTAATAATTTTAGACTTTATACCGAGGGGTTTTATATCCGACCCTCTAGATATGAGTGATAAATTACCCTCGGTATCAGAAAATAAAACATAACGTTCACCATCAGCCTTTTCAGTTACGGAATAATTGCGTCTACTTAAAACCCTATTCTTGAAAGCGTCCAATGTAAGAGTCTGTGGGAGAGGTAAACGACCAGGTAAAAGTTTATTAAACTCTATAATAGATATGATTACAGAGATTTCACTGTTTGTTTTTCCAGTAAACTCTACCTCAACTTGATAATTCTTACCAGTATTGGTCATGTCTATGCGAGTGTCTCCATTAATAAAACTTGTGCGTTTGCGTGTAATCGAGTAATCCTTGTTGTCTAATGCAAAGAATGTTGGTTTATCCGATTTTGTCTCACTAGATCTGGAAAATCTAAAGTGAGGAGGGAAATCTTCAACTCCTAGGACTTGTTTTCTCTGAAACTTGACACTCTTGTTGTCCACAATTCGACGAACGGTAGTAAGTTCATTAACAAAACGAGATGTAACCTTGTCAGTGGTTTCTTCAGTCGTCCACCCCTTTAGTTTATAGTGATTCATTATGTCATTAAATTGAGTTTTAGAGACACCAGGTACAAACTTTTTGTTATTAAAACTTCCAAATCGTACTTCAATTTCTATATTGGATGTAGACGATTCGGCTGTTTTTAAGGAATTGACAATATTAAATGTGTTTTTAATAGTGGGCTTGTTGACAGACTTGGGCTTGTTGGCCACCTTGGGCTTGTTGGCCACCTTGGGCTTGTTGACCACCTTGGGCTTGTTGGCCACCTTGGGTTTGTTGGCCACCTTGGGCTTGTTGGCCACCTTGGGCTTGTTGACAGACTTGGGCTTGTTGACAGACTTGGGCTTGTTGACAGACTTGGGCTTGTTGGCCACCTTGACCTTGTTGACAGACTTGGGCTTGTTGACAGTTTTTGCTTGAATTTTCTTGCATATTTCTATCTTTGTCATATCTTTCGAGACAGGAACTGCGAATTTCACTGCAAGTTTTAGCAAATCATCTTTTGAATAAGATGTGCACACACGTTTTCCTATTTTAAAGGATGCTCCTCCACCCACGGCGATTCCCTTTATTTTCTTGATGTTTGATTGTTTGCTAACCTTTTGTATTGCGTCGCATAATTGTTCCTTTTTGAGTTTTTCTGGATTTTCTATACCAAAACGTTTCGCATAATCTACCAATTTTTGGCGACTATATCTCTTGCATTGTCTGGAATCAATTTTGAATCCTACCTGTTTACCATCTTTTCCAATACTATTGTCAAAATATGTGTCAATTTCGGGTACTTTGGTGACCAAATTTGTTGCCTTGTTTTTGTTATCAATCTTTATGTTGAATATATTTTTAACATTCTTTGGTATTTGAACTCCAGATTTGAGATAGATATCTTGTATTTTATTTTTTGAATATGTTTTATCCTTTGGTATAGCATAGCAACATGGCTGTTGTTGCGGGTTTGGTTTTATATATTGTTTATTTGTGGGGCATTTACCTGTAAACTTGTATGGTGTTGGCCTTCTAGCTACCGGACACCCAGTTCCTTTTCTTGAAATATTCGATGCAATATTGTTTAAATTTTTGGTTTTGTTTTTCTTTACAATATTAGTATTCCGTTTATTTGAAATATTTAATAGATCGTTATTCTTTAAAAAGTTGACAAAGTTTTTTACAATCTTTACATGATTATCTATATTTTTTTGATTACTTGAAATGAGAATAGTACCATTATGAGAACATGTCAGACTAAACTTGTCATTATCATTGTTTACAAACTTGAGATATACTAGTTTTGTTTTAGATATTTTAGATATATCATATGAAACATTATATTGTTTTGAATCAATTGTAAAGGTTGTTTTCAAATCTTTATCAAAAAGAGATTGTAGTACATTTGTTTTAATACCAAAATTAATTTTCAATGTTCCAACAATATTGTTGACATCTATACTTTTAATTTCAAGACTAGTTTTATAAACTTTGTTTAATATATTGATTATTGTATTTGCAAGTTTTTTTGGTGCTTCTTTAACGTATTGCCCGGACAGTCGGATTTTACCATTTTCAAAAACTACCGCGGTCGAATCTCCTATCTTGAGTTGTACGCTACTAATGTTTACATTTGATTTCATTGTTTTAAAACCATAAGCATTCATAATATTGGCTATTTGAAATTTTCCATATCTCGATGTAAATTTTGTAATACTTTGTAGTCCATTATCTTTTATATATTTTGTTATCTTTGTAAGATCTAGTATTTTTTTAGAATTGGTCTTTATAATTGCATTATAAAGACCCATATGTAGAGGAGATATTGTTAATTTTTCTTTCCTCAACAGTTTACTTTTTGAATCAATTTTTTGTTTGAAATTTTCTACATTGAATTTTTTATCCTCATTACGAATTGCATTTAATATTGTGACGTATTGTGTTTGAATATATCCATTTGTATTCTTCTTGTCAGAATACCTTAAACCATATATGGTCTTGAAGTCATTCATTATTTATTATATATTTATATTTTAATAATCATCCGACAATTGGAGCGAGTCATCTACGATATCTACACCATGAATGATTGGTTGTGCTGGATATGACCTACCCTTGTATGTTTTAGCCTCTACTGAAACCTTGAGTTTTCTGGCACTAAACGGTGCGGCATACAAATCTGGGTTAAACTTGGATCGACCAAGATTGTTTTCCGTACAGTGTTGATTAAACATCTGGACAAAGATCTTTTGCGGGCAGTATAAATCTTTCCCAAACAGTACCTTTTCGCACGACAAAAAGTTCCTAAGACTGTTTGTGACCATTGCAACTTGATTTTGAACACTCTTGAAATATGCTGGTACCACACTCCAGATATCCTGATCGCTATATTTTTGGCTGTATTCGAGATAACCTCTGACACATTTAAGCAGAATAGTGGCGATTTCCTTGTCCAATTTTTGCGCCATGTTTGGATCCTTGTCCTTGTCTTGCACTACGATCCCAAAGTTCCACGGCAGAATACGGCGCAACACACTACCAGAGTTGTCTTTCCAATTAGGCACTTCATTACCTCCCAGAATACCTGGCACATTCCACTTGATTGACATGGCCTTTTCATATTTCCTTGCGATAGAAACATCCTCGCCACTCACCAACGACTGAAACTCGGCCTGTTCCAAGCAAAGATCACCCTTTACCTCTGGTGCAATAAACATGTGTCCATCTACGATACTCGACAGACCAAACTTTCTCTCGATATTGTTTGAAAGTGTTTTCACATCTTCATTCTCATAAAACATTCTGAAAACGTTTGTGATAATGGTCGACTTGCCAGATCCGGCAATCCCCTTGAGAAATGGGATGATTTGCCATTGGTCGATATCTCCCACATCATAGCACAATTTTCCACCCATCACATACAACCAGTCGCATACATCCTTTGGGAGTTCTTGATAGTTTAGAATTGCCTGGAATTGCGGCGTAGGAATATCTTCCCACTTTTCAATGTGATCATACGAGTTGAACTGCTTGTCAAAAAACTTGGAGCTGACCACGGTCGGGTCAAGACACGAAAACTCTGAACTATCATAAGGATAGAACCTCGAAATATGCTTTCCTGTCTTGATATCCCATTCTTTGCCAACAAAGAGGCCATTTCTGAACGACCACACATGACGGTTTTTCTTGATATCAGGGAAATCCATTTCTCTGCACACACTTAGATACTTGATCGCATCCTTCACATAGGTTGGCTTTTCAGTTGAAAGTTTCCACAGCACCATATTATCATCGTTAAACGTTCGGCTACATGTATCGTAGACAAAGTCGGCAATAGTCATCTTGGACTTCCAGGCGCGGGTCTGGTAATTGCCGACCGTCCTGATTTCATAGCAGCACTGTTCGTTATAGCGACGATATCCAGCATTTCTCAGCCTGTTTAGCAGCGTGCATAGAAACATCTGATAGTTTGACAGATCGTCAAGGTCATTATCCGGATTAAATCCAAACGCTACCTGATCGAATGTCGATGCGGTCAATTCAATAGTTGGATGATTAACAATGTCAGACATTCTGCTATATGTCCTAATGTTTTCCCAACTTGTGTGCATCATCTTGTAAATCCGCTCAAACCGCTTTGTCAGGGTAAATTCATTACCATTAATATCAAATGTGATTTCGTCTTCCATCTTCAAATCTTTTACTCTATTCATCAAATCATAAATCGCACGTCTCTTGATGGCATGCCTTTTCTCAAGTGTTTCCTGATCAGGGCATAATGTATCTCTAGGCAGTCCATCGACGCTTAATTCTTCGTCATTATAAAATTGTGTGAATCCGGATTGGATAGGGATGGCTCTATCTCCTTGTCTTCCAAGGTACCATATATCTTCAATGCGGGTTACGACCTCTTTTACTTGATTATTATCATAACCGTTAATACTCTCCTTGTTAAGTTCAATTTGTGTTTCATTCAAATCCGAGTTGGGTGAAATAAAATGAACTTTGTCCATATTGTATTGATACTATACAATATTTTACTTGTTACTTAATTGCGTCAATATTTTAAGTAGGATTTTATTTTGAGTTTCCATCGCCTTTGCCATTCTATTCATAGAATCGTCGATTACCTCACAAATATTTTTACCTGATTCGTCCTCATCATCATCATCTTCAGGCGACAGATGAAAAGTCTCGTGTAGTAGAGCGTACAAAACCTGATCACCACTGCCCATCCCTACTTCATCTTCCTCGTCCTCGTCCTCTTCATCAGCACTAAACTCAATGTCTTCGCCGTCATCCTCGTCTTCAAGATCATGTTCGTCAATTACGGGGTCATCTTCGTGTTTCACCATTTGATATTAATATTTAGAAAAAATATAAAAAAAATACGCAAAAATAAATTTTTAATGCGTCCGGTGCCAAAATAAAATGTTGCCCTATAGTAAAATGGCAGGAGGATTAATGCAACTTGTAGCTTATGGCGCTCAGGACGTCTACCTTACGGGAAACCCTAAGGTCACGTTCTTCCAAGCGGTGTACAAGCGTCACACCAACTTTGCGATGGAGAACATCGAGCAGACCGTGAACGGCACCATTGCCAACGCCGGTCGCCTTTCCGTCACCATCGCCCGCAACGGTGATCTCATCGGCGACATGTACGTCGAGCTTCAGACCAAGGCGACCCTTAGCACCGCGTCCGGTACCGATGAGCCCGATGCCTGCTGGGCCGCCGAGCGTGCGGTCAGCACCATTGAGCTTTCCATCGGTGGTCAGCGTATCGATAAGCACTACCAGCGCTGGTGGCGTCTGTACTCCGAGCTCTACCTCGATGAGTCCAAGAAGGCCAACTGGGGTAAGATGACCTCCAACCCCCACACGAACGCTGCGGGTACCGTCTACCTCCCCCTCATCTTCTTCTTCAACCGCAACCCCGGTCTCTACCTTCCCCTCATCGCCCTCCAGTACCACGAGGTTCGCATCGACTTCGATCTCGCCTCCGATTACAGCGTCTACCTCTCCACCTCCGTCTTCAAGGTGTGGGGCAACTACGTCTACCTCGACACCGAGGAGCGCCGTCGCTTCGCCCAGAAGGGTCACGAGTACCTCATCGAGCAGGTGCAGCATACTGGCACTGACACCGCCACCGCCGGCGGTACCAAGCAGATCCGTCTTTCCTACAACCATCCCGTCAAGGAGCTCGTGTGGTCTTTCACCAACTCTTCTGCCAACGCTTCCATGTGGAACTTTACCTCCGAGGTCTCCACTGCCAACTCTGTTATTCTGTGCACCAACCCCGGAGCCTTCCCAGGAGCCAATGTCTCCGCCATGGTCTCCACCACCTCCGCCGTCGGTGCTCCCCAGTTCGTCGGCGCGAATGATGCCGGTATCCTCTCCGGTGGCGCCGCCTCTTGGACTGAGGAGGGTACCCCCGGTGCCACTATCTCCTCCGGTCCCCTCAGCTCCTTCAAGCTCATCCTCAACGGTCAGGACCGCTTCAAGGCTCAGGCCGGCAAGTACTTCAACCAGATGCAGCCCTACAACCATCACTCTGGCTGCCCCTACCCCGGTGTCTACGCCTACTCTTTCGCCCTCAAGCCCGAGGAGCACCAGCCCACCGGCACTTGCAACTTCTCTCGTATCGACAACGCCCAGGTTGAGGTCACTCTCAAGTCCAACACCGACTCTGATGTGCTCAACATGTTTGCCACCAACTACAACGTCCTCCGTATCCAGAGTGGTATGGGTGGTCTTGCCTTCTCCAACTAAAAGATTTAAAAATAATCTTAAAAACAATTATTATATAAAAAAATCCTTTTATATAATAAATGAAATTGCTTAAACTTTTAAAGAAAAACTACCCCGTCGTAATCTTACTCGTGATTTTATGCCTTTTTGTTTTACGTAAAGGAAACAAAGGATGCCGTAAGAAGCCTGTTGTGTCTGCAGCGCCTTCTGCTGGTTCCTTGACTGTATTTGGTACCGAATGGTGTGGCTGGACTACCAAACAGAAGGAATATCTCGATGACAAGGGCATAGAATATGAATATGTTGATTGCGAAAGTTCCGATGGACGCACCCAGTGCGAGGCACTTGATGTCAAGGGGTTCCCGGTCATGCGCACAGCAGAAGGAAAAATGTTAAAGGGTTATAATGAAATCTAGGTATATATAAATGTTTAACAATTTGAGGTACAACATAGAAAATGCATACGATGATCATAAATACAAGATACTAATGGCATTAATTGCACTTGTGGTAGTTGTGTTTCTATTTATGAACAAGTCTAAAGGGTCCTCTGGGTTTCCAATGATTCCACTTGGTCCCAGCAGCGGTTCTGGTAATTGGTACATTTATGGTACTGACCGGTGTGGATGGACCATTAAAATGAAAGCTTATTTTGAAAGAAAATCAACCGGCTATATATATGTAAATTGTGAATCATCAAATGGAAGAACGAAATGCAATGAATTGAACATCACGGGCTACCCTGTAGTTGTAAGCCCAACTGGTACAATTACTCGTGGGTATCGGGAAGACATTTTATAGACTCTCTTTCTCGTAATTCGTCGTAAAATACTTGAACGTTGCACAGTATTATCATGTAGAAACACCAATATAGTAGTATAAAATCATTAATGTTGTGGGTGTTGATTATAATATCATGCGTACTATTCGTTGGTGTGTATGTTATCTCCTGCTTTGGATAAGTTGTTATCAACATTAAAGTATAGCATAAAACTGATATATATTGACATACTAGTAATGGTAGTACAAGAATCTTTTTAAGATTCTGTGTAGATTTATAGCATAAAACCGCCGCAACAATTTCAACTATAGGTGCGGTACCTACATAAAATATAGATACAATATCCTTGAATATTAATCCCGAACAGATGTATTGAATTGTTCGTGATTTATATTTGAGAACGTCTCCCAATGATTCTCCAAAATCTTCCATTACTATTATAAATGGAAAATATAATTGTAGATAATTGTACACAGGTAATTATTTTTTCTCGTAAATCTCCTATACAATTACACGAGTGGTTAAAGTGGGATACATATTTTAGGGAAAATGGTTATACCAAACAGGAAAAAACAATTTCAAAAAGTATAAGAAATATTGACAATACAAATTATATATGTAGGTATAATTACAATTTTTACTACAATATAAAAACTGTAAAAACATATTCATGCAAATATACTGGTAATATGTATATGCGTTTGGAAGAAAAAAATGTAAATAAAATGGAGTATATAACCAGATCACCTCTTAGTCAAATTACAAAAAATCTTAAAAGTTTAATATATTCAAAAGATGGATATGAATTTATAATTGAAAATGGAACATTATTGAAATTAGAGTTTAACAGTGTTAAAAATTTCGAACATGTTTATTATACTATATATTCAATGATTTCAGATTCTATTATAAAAAATTATCAAAAACTTACTGACAATGAAAGATTTGCTGGAACAATGCCAACTACATTTGAAGTAAGACATGATGGTCAATATTCGTTAAACTTTGGAGGATATTCTATAACAAACAAATTGGATGGTATGCGGTATAATATTTTCATTGATGCACATGGGCGGTTTTACCTTATTGATCGTCAACTTACATGTAAAGTAATCGATGGACTATGTGATGTACGTTTTGCCAATAGTATATTAGACTGTGAAAAAGTCAATGGTAAATATCATTGTTTTGATATTTTGTACGACAGTAATGTTGATATAGGTGATAAATCACTTGATATTCGCCTTAATCATCTGAGTGAGATTATTACAAGATTAGATAATCCCAAGTTTAGTGTAAAAACATTTCATCTCAAATACCGGGACGGTGTATACAAATATCCAGGTAATATCAAAACAAACCATGAAACAATTTATGATATAATTCATGATTTATGGATGACGAAAACTCCTGATATGGATGGATTAATTTTTAATCGTATAGACTCTCCATTTTACAACAATGATACATATAAATGGAAAAACGACCATACAGTTGATCTTCAATGTAAGACAATTGGAGACAAGACTCGCCTCTACGTCCAAACAAGTACCGAAGTTATTCCCTTTGACAAGCGTTGTAAATTGTTTCATCACCATGATGGTATTGTGGATTGTATCGGGCACGACGACTGTATCGCCGAGTTTAAACTTGATTTTACGGATAAAAAATTAAAAATAATTTTTGTAAAACTCAGGCCTGAAAAGTTATTACCAAACCATGTAGGTACAATTGCAAATATATGGAATGCCGTAAAAAGAGGAGTGGATATTGAATGGTTTATGAATAAAAAATCTAAATTATTAGTAAATGCCGACAACAAAGAAACTCCCCCTAAGTGGCGGAGAGCAAAAGTTTAAATACAATCCTTGGTTAAGCAAGGGTGTAAGGTCAAACAATTGTTATGCCTATGCCGTAGGTGATTACAAGAATCATAGATTACAAAAAAGCGTTCCTGGAAACAGGTCTGGTATGTCCAACAAGTATCATTCATATACCCATTGCAAGGGGTTATCTAGGCGTGTTTTATCCGACAACCCGGGTAAAATATACAAGTGCAACCCTGATACCAAATGCAAGCCTGGTTATTACAAGATAATGATGGTCGTTGCACCTTATTATAAGGGGATAGGTGGTGATTTCCATTTCTATAAACAACATGGTCAAGTGCAATACAGGATAAAGGATGGTGATACATATTCAAGTATTTCCAAGGCATTTAGAGTGCCTGTTGGTCGGATACGTAGTTGCGGTCCTTTAAAAAACAGCAAAATGATACGATTCAAAACAAATGTCTTTAGTCATAAAATGGGTTGGGGAACTGGTCCCCTCTTGAGAGATGCATGTGGTAAAATAATAATAGATCCACGTAAAGCATGTAGAAAATATACTTTGAATTATTCAAGGTTCTGTAGCGCCTTCTGTGTAAAAAACATCGGGGTTAAAGCTGGAAAGATCAATCGAAAGATCATCTAATATTTCTTCCAAAGACAATATATCCGGTAATTCAAAAGTTATATCGGATGATAATATTTCTTCATCCTCTATATTCAATCTACTCATTAATGTAGAAATAGCTACATTTGATAAATTACCTGTAGTACTGGATACATTACTATCTGTATTGCGTAAGGTCATAGTTAATGTATATTTGGGCTCCTTTATACACTTTCTACACACTGGGCACGTGTTCTTACCTTGTGAGATCCAGTCATTAATACAACTTGAATGAAATAAATGCTTACACGGTAATTCGGTATTCTGTCTGGTATTTCTAACGGGATCTAAACATATATTACAACAAGACATATTACTATATTGATTATAATATATATGAAGAATTAGCGTGATTCCAAATGTTGAATATAATTAAGTTGTCGTCTTAACGTATCATTAAGTACATGTATCTCATCTTCTAGTGATTCATTTACTTCGATATATTTTTTTCTAATATCATCTTGAACGTTTTCTTTGAAAATAATAATAGGATCCTTTGTTTGGACGGCTCTACACGTTGGACATTTATCTGATGTGATATACCATGTCAATATACAATCAATATGAAATGCATGACCACATTTCAATTTTTTTGTATTTGCAGAGTTTAGACTTCTAACCTGCTCCCAGCATATGGAACATTTTTGCTTAAGGTGTCTAGAACAAAAATCATCCATTAATACATTGTTTTTGCATTTTCTTCCTGTTGTAGTTACCCAACTACACTTTTTAGACATTTTCCTTGTATCATAAAGTGTCTTATTTTATAAGTATGTTTTTTATTTTCAAGTTTATGTTATCAATAGTATCATTACCATCAATAATATACTTTTCACATTTCAAATTATCAAACATGCATTTATAATTTTCATCCAATTTCTCTAGATACTCTAGGGTAATTTGGTTATCCCCTTCTTGATATCTATTGTTGACGTGTTTAAAACAATTTGCAGGTGACTTGTCTATATAAATATACAAGTCGGGCAACCATGCTTGCATATCAAACTGCTTGAGATATGCATCATTTTCTACATCTGTTTTTTCCATAATCTTCCAAAAAACATCACGGGATGATATAGGGCTTCTTTCATAGACAATCTTTTTTGAATCATCACATGTTAGGGTCTGTAGAATAATAATCTGAAAGAGAAATCCCCATCTTTTCGGATCACTGTAATACAAATCTAACGGCCATTTGTCAATAGGTTCCCTCTTTACAGTCCAACCATCTTTTTCCAATATATCCAACTGCGTTGTCTTGCCTGATCCAATATTACCATCAACAACAATCTTCATCTTGTTTAATAAGTGTTGGGAACTTTTAATAGAGGTAAATTACATGACTGACACTGGTTGATAAAGTTGTTGGGTTTACCCTCCATAGCCTTCTTGTCGGTCTTGGCCTGAATATTTTGAATAGTTCTAACAACTTGGGGTCCACGGCGTTGCAACAACTGGCGGTAAGCATAGTTGTTCTGGTATTGAATACCATTGGACTGCATCACAAAATCGTTCAATAATAGATCAGCAGTGTGAATCGTAAAACAGCGGCCATCGGCCATTCCTAATCTTTGAGACATTTGATAATAACTTAGAAATTAATTTTTTGGTTAAATCTGGTATATTCCCACGGTTTGATATTCTTAGACTTGAGATAGGGTACAATCTTATCCATAGAATAGCCCATGATAATACCGAGTTTATCACATTCAACCGTCGGCTGAACTCGAATAACATCATACATCGAAATAATCTCGTTGATGATTCGGTAAGAAGATGCAATTTCCTTGAGAGTCTCTGCACCCGTAATGATCACCTTGCCAGTGCTGAAAATACTAACCGTGACTTGTTTCATATCTTCGGCTGGCTTGAACTTTATCTTGACGGCAGAGTACTTGTCCGGTTCGAAAGACACGTTAAACATGCTCATGTCGGAAAAGATACTCTCAATCTCCAAAAGATTGACCAGGTAATTGATGCTAAAGTTGCTGTTGATCATCACAATCCTGAAATCATCCAGCTTGATCGACACATTCAGAATGTGGTTCAAAATAGTAGAAAGATGCATCAAAACCCTTTGACAGTTGAGGGGGTTTGATCCACCTGTAATATGGATGGTACCGTTGGGGAAAACCTTGATCGATTTGGTGTTTCGATAAAGACTACACTTGTAGGTAATAGTAATCTGGTTGTAAAACTTTGTGCTAAGGTTTATCATCGTGTCGATTACATTGTCCTTGTTTCCAGTAGTAGACTTTATCTTCAAATTGTTGTCGTACTTTTCATAATAGGCCCGGATCTTTGGGATATCGATATTGTCCACTCCATTACACAACAGAGTGATTGTCGTGATATTCACATAAGATGGTTTTTGGGGAATCGTAATCCGATCACGGATGTCGTCTATCGTCAAAAGATAGCTCGTCGTCATGTTGTATAAAGACGTCATGGTTCATTCATACTAGTATAAAGTTAATTTCTTAATTATATTTAAGACATTGCTTTTAAGAAAATGAGATGTTTGAATTGTAAAAAGAAATGTATGCATATAAATTGTAAATATTGTTCCAATAACTATTGTAGTAAATGCATTCAAATAGAAATCCATAAATGTTTAGAGATTGAAAAAAAACAAATGGTCGATAAAAAGAATTTAATCAACAAACTATTAATTGAAAAGGAAAAGGTTGAATGGGTCTAGACATTAGGGTTGTAGGGTATTTGGCGAACATCATACATGTCTACGGTATATGTGCCGGATTTTGTAGCGACTGAAACGGTTTCACCACCCAATAGTTCATTGCAACCAACCGTCTGGTCGGTACAATCTTTACCATTGTGCGTAACTGCCAAAGGGTACAACTGTTGACCAGGGGTCACCGAATAGTAATTCCAGCTATCACGACGAGATAGCGTCACACGACCATATAATGGAAGTGTTTCAGTGCCATTGCTCAAAATACCTACAATCTGAAAACGTTTTGGTTTATATTGACGATAGGGTGGCTTCCTAAACTCTGGACTACGTCTGGGTGGGGGTCGACGGCCTGCGATGGCTACAGGTACTGGTTTGGGTATTGGTATATCAACTATGTGTCGGGGTAAAAGTGTTAGTACGGCTAGTGCTGACGCAATAGATGTAACTATTGCAATTACTATAAATAAGAATATTTGATCTTTCTTCATTTATATTAATTGAGTATTTTTTATCAAGTACACTTGCCATTAGGCCAATCGGATCCTGGTGGTTGGGATTTACCTGGACACGGTTTAAATCCAGAGCCTCCTCCAGAATCAGTGCACAAATATCCGGAAACTCCACCACAAACCTTGGGTTCGAGGACAGAACCGGCATGATTACACCAGCCAACGGGTTGGGCGCATGATCCCTTAGGATACTTGATATCACAATATCCCCAGTCGTTGTTATTTTTATTACTGTAGCACCAAATTGTGTCGCCGCCGTCAGGATTTCTGCATTTGTTGTGATCACCCATAGACTTGTACTTTCCGCCATTACCAACCTTCCAATTTATACATTTTGTACCATCTCTTCTTGTATCTTGGAACCCTATGTAATCCTTGCACTTGGTTCCAGCACATTTTTCAAAGGTTGCCTTGTATTTGGGAGATTCAATATACTTGGCAGTTTCACCTAAATCCATGCACTTGCCTTTAGGCCAACCGGATCCTGGTGGATTATTACCTGTACATGCTGCAAAACCAGAACCACCCTTACCATCAGTGCACCAGTTTCCGGGAACTCCACCACACATCTTGGCTTCGTTTTTAGCACCAGGATGGCCACAGTAACCCTTGGGTTGAGCGCATGTTTCAAGTTTACTTGTTTTTCCAAATTTCTTCATAACAATACATCTCTTTTTATCATCACCACTCAATTTGGTGCAATCGGTATTGGGAGGTAAAGTCGTATTTCCGAAAGCAGCCGTTTTCTTCGCATCAATTGTTGCGTTCAAAGCATTGGCTATGTCATCAGGTGATTTAGGTTTACATTGTTCCCACCTCGTTTTGGGATCCGTTGTATAACACCATATTGATTTGTTTCCATCCGGATCGGGGTTTCTGCAATAGTTTTTCTCGAGTCCCGCGTTTGGTGCACCTGCGGGTGTAAATTTGGAGGGAACCTTTTGGGGTGTATTGACTTTCCATTCTTGGCATGTTTTCCCAGAAATTGTCTTGTCTTGGAACCCTCTGTATCCAGAGCAGTTTTTACCGGAGCATTCTTCTTTGGGTACTCCACCACTTGTACTAATAGTCGCACGGGGTGCGCAATATCCTATGGTCTTTGCCTTTGTATTTGTATAGCACCAAATAGTCTTCTTCTCGGAACCAATATTACGACAAAGCCCATTTTCGGCAGTATTGTTAAGACCATCTTCCCATTTTTGACATTTGACACCATCAATTGTCGTGTCTTGAGTTCCTTTATATTCGGAACATTTTATTCCGGAACACTCTTCCTTTGGTATAGGTGTATCACTCGGAAGATCCTTGTTTGCTTCTTCATCAAACTTGCGCATTTCCGCTGTATAGTCGATGGGATCACATTGGCCAGACTCACTACTATTTTTGTTAGTATAACACCAAATTGAACTTTTACCCCCACCGGGGTTTCTGCATTTGTTGTGATCACCTGCACTGGCATATTGTCCACCGTTGGCTACCGTCCAATTTATACATTTTTTGCCATCTCTCGTCTTTTTCTGATTACCTCTGTATCCAGAGCAGTCTGGTCCGGTACATCTTTCAAGACCGTCTGTGTCTCCACCATTCTCTGAAATTAATTTCTTGTCACTTGCTATTTTAGCACAGTGGCGTGTATTTCTGGACTTGGTATCATATATAGCCGCGGCGACACCGGGGGGTCCACCCATTAAAGCAAGTCCTGGGTGTAAGGAACCAATTGCAAGAGCGTTATTTGTGGCTTTAACATTACGGGTACACGGAAAACAATATGGTCCTATGCCATAACTACCCCATTTGCATGGCTTATAACACATCATATTAGAAAACTGTCTATCTCCTTTACATCCATTTGGTAGAGTTGTTTTACGGGTTTTTACAGCCATTTTTGATGCACAATATAGACCCATGTTTGTTGAACCCGGAGGACATGCTTGAGTACATAATGTATTGTTTTTACCCAATACAGAACTGGCGGCATCTCTCACCGCATTTCCAACATCCTTTGCGGCTTGTTCCGTCCATTTTGCAGTATCTTTTGCAGCCTGCTCCACCCAATCAGTTGCGGATTCTACTCCCTTTTTTATATCTTTTGCAACTTTCCACACACCTTTTCGTCCACTGGCACCTTTTCCATCGTACCAAGCACCTTCAAGTTGGGTAAAACAAATAACTATTATAATCAAAAA
>Ga0115000_10002222_pt1 | contig 16931 bp, 17 predicted proteins | sample ArcticOcean_MG_C_6_FD_89690 | JGI IMG/M metagenome (GOLD analysis project Ga0115000, IMG submission 89690) | Marine microbial communities from western Arctic Ocean - ArcticOcean_MG_CB8_128 | ecosystem: Environmental > Aquatic > Marine > Oceanic | place: Arctic Ocean: Canada Basin | collected...
AATCCCATGCTGCATTCGTTTCCATCATCAAAAACGACTGACAAAACACCTGCATGGCCATCCCGATTAGTGACTGTAACGGCCTTGCCCGGAGTCAGCTTATTCGACTCAAGGTACTGAAGGAACCCCTCTTCCTGATCTTCGATTCGACTGATCTTTACGCTCTGACCTTCCTCGCACTGATCGAGTGGCGTTAGGTCGCGTTGGGCGATAACACCCGCCGCCGAAGGGATCGGGTCGCCGTGCGGATCCACTTCCGGGTTTCCCAGAAGGTCGTCCATCCGCTCCAAAACGCGATCGGAGATCACATGCTCCAAGGTCTCCGCTTCATCGTGAATCTCATGCCACTCCATTCCCAGAGTTTTAACCAAAAACAGCTCCACGAGGCGATGTCTTCGAAGCACCAACAGAGCCAGACTTTCGCCTTCTTTCGACAATTTGACACCCACGCGCGGGACATACTCGATGTGACCCGATTTCGCGAGAGACTTGACCATCGAAGTCGCCGTTCCAGGCGTCACTTTCAAGGCTGAAGCCAACTCCCCCATGCTCACATTTCCGCCTTCGCCCTGTTCGAATTGAAGGGCGTAGATCTGCTTAATGTAATTCTCAACTGTGCTTGATGCCATGGACGAAACGCAAAACGTTATTGGTGTCGAAAGAACGCCCGAATTGAAAGCCTTTATCCCGAAGAATTAGATCTTCCGTCAATCCGACGCACCCTGTTGCTTCACCTCTTATTGCCATAATTTACCAATCCTCCAACAAACCGCGTTAGTCGTTAATCGAAAGTAAAACACGACCGAAAAGCCTATAGGCGCATCACCCTATAAGGATAGTGCCGATGTACGCCGTAGGACCATGGACTCAAAACCGATAGTACACATCGTCGAAGACGACATGACCACCCGTCGCTTGCTCGAAAACCTCACTAGCCTACTCGGCTACAAGGTCGTATCCTACGACAATGGAGACGATGCCTGGGACGCATTCGCCCAGAAACAACCACAGGTCGTAATCAGCGACTGGAAGATGCTCGGAAAAGATGGTCTCGAACTTTGCCGTCGCCTCCGCGAAAGCAACGCCGACACATACACTTATTTCATACTCGTAACCGCTCAACGCCGTTCTCACTCGAACATGGAGCGGGCGATCGAAGCAGGCGTAGACGATTTTCTAAAAAAGCCGATCGGTTCGGAAGAAATCTGGAATCGTCTTCGGGTGGCCGAACGCATTCTCAGCTTCAACCGCCAGGTTAAAACTCTGGAGAGCTTAATCCCCATTTGCGCCTATTGCAAAAAAGTCCGCAACGACAGTGACCTCTGGGAACAGATCGAACAATACGTCAACGAACGTACCGGAGCCGATTTCACTCACTCGATTTGCCCCCCCTGCATGGACAAGCATGTACACCCGCAAATGGAATCATACAAAAACGCGCTCAAAGAAAAAAAACGGCAATCCGCTCTCGATTAGTCCCCGGACTTCAACTCCACCAACGTAGCTCCCCAGCCGCCTGAGCTTTGATCGCCCAATCGGAAACTCGCGACCTGCTCCGATCTTTTCAAATGAGCATGCACGGTCTCACGCAATGTCCCGATTCCCTTTCCGTGGATCACGCGCACTTGACTAAGGCCCTTCTCCTGGCAGGCTTCAAAATAGTCTTCCAGCAGATATTTGATATCCGACGGTCGAAAGGTATGAAGGTCTAATTCTCCGTTGATCGGAATCTCAATTGGGTCGTCAAATTCATCCATACAGGCAGGGACAGTGGTTTCCTCTTAAATCGTTCATAAAACGGTCGAAGTACAAGAGAACAGGAAACGAATAAAATCGCTAGCCAATTGAAACGACAATTTTATCCGCCATTGTAAACGTAATGAAACCTTGGAATGCAATCTCAGCCACCCTCGCCATCTGGGCGCTGGTTCAATCGAGTCTCTCGCAAGACCATGGAGGAGCCGAAAGCAAAGAGGTTATCCAACCGCCTGTTCCGGTCTACAAAGTCTCCCCGAAACATCCGCAACGGTTCTACGATGACGCGATCGAAGGAGAAGCGATCATCATCGTGACAATCGACATGTTCGGAAATGTGAAAGAATCCGAAGTCGAAAGCGCTACGCAAAAAGAATTCGGCCTAGCCGCCTCCCTGGCTGCTTCAGAGTGGGTATTCGAGCCGGCAATGAAAAACGGCATTCCGATGGAGATTCGAGTCAATTTGCCCTTCCTTTTCGAAATCGCTTTCGAGCATAAGATAAATGTCCAAATCGGGAGAGAAGTATTCGTCAAACTGGATCACTCGGTCGTTCCTTCATCCGACCTACCGCAGAAGCCAAAGCCAAAATACGTCCCTCCTTTCACCGAATTCTATCCAGAGGAACTGCGAGGATCAGGCAAGTCTGCTTCGGTCAATCTCGAGTTCGTCATCTCCCCAACCGGCGAAGTCCTCAATCCCCGAGTACTTTCGATCTCAACTGACGGCTTCGATAAAGCCGCCGTGCTCGCGGTCAGTCACATGATCTACCATCCAGTCCTCGTTGAAGGCAGCCCCGTCTACGTTTCGACGGTCCGCCCTATTCAACTTTCGGAGTAGAGCGCTCGCGGCATTTACATAACCAACCGATCTCAATTCGAAAAACGCTTCGCTAGCGTCAATCGATGAATCTTAGCATTATGTCGGACATCGACCGGAAATGCCTTTTCGAAAAAGAAGAACTCGATCGATCGAGTCGTCCCCGACTCAGCCCCAAGTTTTTTCAACGCCTCTATCAAACGCTCTCGCTCTGCCTCCGTTTTCGGGAATGACCCGACAATCGGCTCTACCACGATAGCCGGGTGAACCAAGCCTTCGTTTCGCCATCCGATAAGCGCCGTTCGAAAAACATCCGGCGAGCGATTAAAAACGCCTTCGCAACAATCGCTGTAATAAATCTTCCCGCCCGTTTCGACGCGCTCTGCCTGCCGGCCGCAAAACCACAAATAGCCTGCCTCATCAAAGTAACCCAAATCGCCCATTCGATGCCAGGTCCGTCCCTCTTCTGCTATTTTGGCGTGACGCGTTGCCTCCGGTAATTGATCGTATTCTTTGGTCACGCTCGGCCCAGTCACGACAATTTCTCCAATCTCCCCAATCTTCAATGGACTCCCCAGGGCATTCGATTCCAAGGGTTCATCGCTAATCGCCAATATGCGAACGTCCACTCCCGGCAAAGGTCGACCCACGCAGGTCCCGAACCCTTGAGCCGTTCTTTCCGCCCCATCGCCTAAAACTTTGCGGTCCCCTATCGAAGCGACCGGCAATACCTCTGTTGCCCCGTAAGGAGAAAACGTCTGCCCATCCACCAAGATTCCTTGAAATTGTCGCATCAAATCCGGCGGAGCCGACGCGCCCGCCATCAATATTCGCTTCAAGCTTGGCAAGCGTTGCTGCCGCGACTCGCAGAAAGCTCCAATCTTCTTCCACAAAACCGGCGAACCAAAAGAGTTCGTTACCCCGCACTGCTCAATCGCCTGAACGATCTTGGCCGGGTCGACCGTAGCCGGCTTGCTCGGATTGATTTCCGGCACCACCGTCGTCATCCCCAAAGCCGGGTTGAACAAAGCGAAGATCGGCAGCATCGGTAAATCAACCTCACCCGGCTCTATCCCATACTCCTCGCGAATAGCAGCCACCTGCGCCTCGAACATTCCATGCTCATAGCGAACCCCCTTCGGAGCCCCAGTCGAACCAGAGGTAAATAGAATGGCAGCCAGATCTCCCGTTCCCGTATTCGCTGCTTCGAGCGATACGTCCGTTGTCGGCCTCGGGGCTCGAGAATGCGGCCCGCCAACTTTAACACGAATCCCGACCGAACGAAAAGCGCCTCGAAACACCCGTGCTACCCAAATAGCCAATCCAATCCCGACCATTGCATCCGGTTGAGTTCGGCGAACGCAGCTGAGAAAACTCTTCAAACCCATTCCCGGATCGATCACCACCGGAACCGCCCCGATCTTAAACAAGGCGAAACTCAAAGCAATCAGCGGCAAACCAGGACGGGCCATCAACAGAACCCGCGCTCCACGACGAATCCCCCGTTCTTTTAGATAAATGCCCCAAGCGTCCTGCTCAGCTGCCAATTCCCGAAAACTCAGGGTCAAATAATCGATTCGCCCATCCGCATCTCTTCCTTTCGGAACTTTCAATGCAGGAGTCTCGCCTTGCTGCAAAGCCATCGCATCCAAGAAACGCGAAACATTCGCTACCGATGCATCCATCCCGATTTCAGTCATCGCCAAATTTCAGTCATCGTCGATTCGACAGGGCTCCGATTCGAATCGTTTAGATCAAATCGTCGAGACAACGCTCAGGAATCTTCGATCGTAATCAGTCCAGCGAGCAATTTCACGCGATCGCCGCTTGGATTTCCCCTCGGCATGATCTCGGAAAGATTCAACCCGATCGTCAATGGACCGGTCTTACTGTAGCTGCCCCTTTCCACCTTTATTATACCCAGCACATTCGCTTCTTTCTTTCCATAACGAGACTGCGTCGTCGTGCACCCAGTAAATAGAGCTGCAAACAGAGCGAGGAGAATGACTGTGGTGAGCTTCGTTTTCATAGCGGGAAACAGTTGGGATTGAAATCAGGGACTCCTCAACACTATCGCCCACTCGAAGCGACGCATCAAGGATTTTAATCAACGCTCTCGGTTTGAACCTCGTCCGCCGACTCTAGTTCCTCCTTCAAATCCACATTGCCGCTCAATTTCGGCTCCAACAAACTCTGCTGCCAAGCCTGCAAACCTTCGACATTTTCCGGATCCCGAGCCAATCGAGCCACAACGCTTCGCGTAGCAACCAAAGTGGGATCGATCCCAAGCTGCGCGGCGACCTTGTCGCGAAAATTCTTAATATTCTCCTGCCGATCCAGCTCTCGCTGATTCAGCGGTTTTTTCGACTCCGTCCGGCGAGCTCGCTTCGGAAGCGTCTCCACATCCCGAGTTTCGCCACGATGAACCGCATCCAATATTCCTTGACGCTTTCGGCGCTGAATGCCCATCGGAAACGCCCCGAATACGTCCTTCCAATTTCCATCGGAGACCGATGCCGCCAGCTTGATCAGGTATTCATTACCCAGAACCTTAAACGGGGGGCGATCCAGCTTGTCCGCCAGCTCCTGTCGCCAATGCCACAATTCATACACCGCGGCTTGCCCGCGACCATCGAGTTTATCCGAACGCGCGATGCGCCAGGAGTTTTCGTCTCTCTCAGGAAAACCGGATTTAGCGGTCTCGATCTGTCCCTCGCAACGTTGCTCCAACCAAGACTCACGCCCCAATTCGCGAATCTGCTCCATGAGCAGATCACGCAAGCGATGCAGATAAAGCACATCGTTGGCCGCGTATTTGAGCATTTTATCGGTCAAGGGACGTTGAGACCAATCGCTCTTCTGGCTATCTTTCGGCAGCTTAACTTCGAAAAACGCTTCAAGCAAAGCCGCTAAACCAATGCGCTTCATTCCCAAAAGCTGGGATGCGAGCATTGAATCGAAAATACTGCTCGCCTGATAATCGGCAAATTCTTCGAAAAGCCGCAAATCGAAATCGGCGCCGTGCATTATAAGATGAATGCTTTTCAGCGTATCCCAAAAACCGGCGTATTCTATATCCGCCAACATATCTAACAAATAGATTTGTTCGTCGAATCTCAGTTGCAGCAGACACAACTGAGTTTTGTAGTGATGCAAATTGTCAGCCTCGCTATCGAGAGCGATTTCGGTCTGTTTTGCCAGTTTCTCGCACAGAGCATCCAAGCCTTCCTGCGTATCTATGTATTCGAAAAAAACGTCTTCCATGTGCGAATACGTATCCAATTAACGGCTTTTCCAGCCCCCCAAAAAGGACTCAACCAGCAATGGCAACTCATCGCTATATCCGCCCTCCAAAAGTCCCGCCGCTGGTATCTTCGCCTCTCCTATCCAGCTTCCTAGTGTCTCGAAATCTTCTATGCGCAACTCCATTTCAGTTAAAGGATCCAATTCGTAAGCATCAAATCCCGCAGATACAAGAACGAGTTGCGGATTGAATTGAAGTATTGCTTCCCACGATTCCCGCAAAGTCGCCATATGCTCATCCGGCGAGGTTCGAGGGCTTACTGGGAAATTCACGCAATTCGCCTCGGAAGCCACTCCCGTCCCCGGATAGCAGGGGTGTTGGTGAACCGAAACATACAAAGCGTTCTCCACTCCTTTCAAGATAGCCTCCGTTCCATTGCCATGATGCGCATCGAAATCCCAGATGGCGACTCGAACGACTCCACGATCCAAAGCATCGAGTGCCGCGATCGCTACATGATTGAGATAGCAAAACCCCATCGCCCGATCCGCCTCCGAATGGTGACCCGGCGGACGCATCAGCGAAAACGCGTCCTCCCCCTTTAACGCTGAATTCATCGCCGCCAAAGCCGATCCAGTCGCCAGTTTCGCCAATTCGTAGATATCTTCGAAATACGCCGTATCCGCATCAAAAGGACGCGATTCCTGCAATCGCGCCAAATGCGCCTGAGTATGAGCCCGGAGCAATACGCTCTCTGGAGCCGCTTCAAACTCTCCCCACTTCCAACGTTCCCCGTGCGCCTTCAAACGCTCGACGCTCGCCTCTACTCTGCGCGGTTCTTCCGGATGCCCCTCCAGACGGTAGTTCAAACAATCGGGATGGAAAAACAAAATCATCGAATTTCAACACACATCGATCTCATCGCATTTGCAAGAACAGGAAGCAACGAGTGTCGTGTCACCCATACGTTTTCACAGCGAGTAGCGCGACACGAAACTAACTCAACAACAAGTAAACCGTGGCCAATACGCATAGCGGCGACCAGTCGTTCGACTCTTTCAATACAGCCAATAGACTAGCGGGCAAGTCTCTCGCTTCTCCCTCAAGACCCGCAACCCGGTCTTCGAAGATTCGTTCCAAACCTTCGCGATCCCGCTCCTGAAAAACCCCGATAATCTCCGAACGCTCCACTCTCCATTCGCCCGAGAATTCATCGAGAAACGAATTCAAACTCTCCCAAGCCGTCGCTCGACTATTGGACATCAGTATCCATCGATCCGTTACACTCATCCATCGAGAAAAAATGCTCAACAACTCATAGCGCTCTTCACGCTCCCGCAACTTCATCAACCCTCGAAATGCATAATCAGCATGCTCGTGAGCATCCAGACGCAAAAGGGCCCAGCAACAACCGGCTATCACATGAAGGCTCCGGGACTCTTCATTCAAAACGCGCAGGACAGAATCGATTGCTCGGTTGTCCCCGATCTTCCCCAAAGCGCGAGCCGCCATCGCGCGAGCTCGAACGGGACTCTCCGAATCCAGTCGCTCGATCAACAAATCCACCGCGGAAACATGCCCCAGCTCACCCAAAGCCCAAGCGGCATGATCCCACAGCGAACGGCGTTCTTCGTCTTTTAGAATCTCAACAAGCCTATCCCCGGCAAAATCCGAACCGGTCCGAGCCAGGCTACGGATCGCTTCGATTTTCACTTCGAACGAAGGATCCTGCAAAAGCTCCGCAAGCGGCTCAATATTCAACGGGTTTCGCGAATCGCCCAAACTGCGGGCCAATTCGATCCGGTGATCCTCGTCCTCGTCAAGCAAACGCCGACGCCCCATCAAACTACGCCACGGCGTATAGCGCAGGGCCGAAAAGAAATCGTTCACGCCGAACCAAGGTTTCACATTCGGGAGTCGCAAAGCCAAAGGAATACACAAAACCATCAACACCGGCACCAAGCCAGCGCTGTACAGCTTGTACCAGTCGAAATAGAATAGGCTATCGGGATCTGCCGGAGCCATTCGCGGCTTTACGACTTGTTGGATGTAGATTCCAAGCGCCAGCATGAGACTCGACTGAAACAGAAGTTGGAAGAGAGCGAATAGGTTCAAATTCGCCAAGCTGTCCCGATTGCTCACATGGTAATGCGTCACCGCCGTTACCGCAATGCCCGCTCCCGCATTCAATACCCCACCGACAAAGCCAAAAACCATGAGCGCCCCAACGCTCAAAGCGCTTGTATTCAAAATTTCGATTAAAGAGGTCTCTTCGACCGGAAACGGATGAACCAACCACAGAATCAGCAACAAGCCGCTCGTCAACCCAAGCAAGCCCGTCAACATGGGACGAAATCCCATTGTATCCGAAACCCGACCCCACAAAATCAGCGAGAGAACCTGCCCCAGGGTCATGCAGAAAATCTGGGCTCCCAAGATGTTCACAGGCACGTTTAATACTTCGCGAAAATAAACGATCCCGATCGGGACCTGGGCTGACGTAATCACGAGAGCGATAATGAGCGGAAGCCGAAACAGTTTCGAACGCCGCAGAAGAAACCAAATGTGCTTGGTCGATCGCCACAGGCCCGGCACCCGTCCGTCTTGCGAAACCTTTGGCTCAGGAATCAATCGCGCCCAGAAAATCGAATTCAAGGTACCCAGAAACGCGATTGCCAAAATTATCTTAAAAGTGCCCTCTCCCATTTGCTGACCCACAAACAAAGCAATGCCTCCGCTCAGCAGTAAGTTGACAACCGTGAACCACGTCCGCATTCGGCCGAAAAACGAACCGCGATCATCCTGCGTCGTAATATTCCGCATCAACGGCTGCCACACCGCTCCCAAACCCAACTCCCGAAACGCCACGAACATTACTATCAGCAGCGACAACAAAGGCCACTTCATGTACGCCGCCGGAACTGCGATAAACGTCAAAATCACACACGACTGCAAAGCCCTAGCCGTCCTCAAAGTTCGGACCAAACCGAAACGCTGAATGTACGGAATCGCTGGCAGGCGCAAAGCGCTGACAAATGGAGCGAGCGAAAAAATCAAAGCGATCTTCTGAGGCGAAAGCCCCAAGACATCATTCGCGTAGAGCATCATGTATTCGCCCGCGATGACCATCGTGACCATGATAGCGAACAGCTGCGACAGCAAAGCCGCACGCTGCGCCTTCGCCCGTTCACGATCCGTCATCTGCGACACCCCACTCATTCGCAGCCACCATGGGCAAGCATTGCCGGAAAACAACTCTCGATCCATCCGAATCGGTCACCTGTCAACCATCGCGAGCGGCTGGCGCTGCCTCCTCCCAAAAAAAGAACCCAGACTCGCCCCAGCGAAGCCCCCCATCGGCGAGGACCGTAGCCAATGCGCTTAAAACCCAACGGCTTTGCGAGCACAGTCGATCTCTAAGAGACTGCCAAATAAGTCAGCCGTAGGAGCAGATTCACCCCGCAATAGCAGAAACAGATTCACCCCGCGATAGTGTTGATTCACATATACTAGACTCGGTCATAAATTGAACTTTCTGATTTTTGGCATTGCCTACGCGGCACGGCGCAAGCGCCGGCCCTACAAGAATTTGCAATGTAGGGCCTTCGCTCGCGAAGTGCCGCGTTTGTTTAGTTAATGCCCGTTCTTGGTATAAGACAGAAAAGAAGGATCGCGATCCACGCTTAGCGGGACCGCTCCTACATATTAGAGGCAGTGCAATTTCCGACTTATTTAACAGTCGGGCACTTTTATTAATTTAACCATTTGACTGTCAATGGAATCAGTTTAGCTCAATACTGGAACGGGAAGAAAACAGGCAAACCACAGAGGACTTTATACAATGATTTCAGCAAGAACAGCACGATGTACGACCCCCCCCCTTGGAAACTGGTGAACCACAAAGCTAACAGCTTCCTTTTCAATATCGAAAAAGACGCTTCCGAAACCGAAGACCTCGCAGCCGATCACCCAGAGCGTTTTGAAGCGATGAAACGTGAATTGGCCGCATGGAAATCGGATTTCAAAAAATAGGGTTTCCAAAGAAAAAGAAATCGCCCCCTCGCCCCACCCCGGTCATCACGGCTGGTACACCATGAACCTCGAAGAAGGCCTACTCCCCGAATCAAATCAGAACCATTGTACCGAACGAAGTGACGCATTCATTTCCTATCAACAAAACATTTTTCCCAGCGGGCAAAGCAGGTCGTAATACATGATGAACCCCATTGAGAAGCAGCACATGCAAAAGAACTCCCGAATTTCGCGCCGCGCGTTCCTTGAAAAATCAGCGGCAACCGCATTTAGTTTTACCGTTTTGCCATCTTATCTGGCATTGGGTAAGAAAGATTCGGCGGGCAATGTACCGCCTAGCCAGCGACTCAATCTCGGCTGTGTCGGTGTCGGCAACCGCGCGAACTCGGTAATTACAAGCATGTGCAAGCAAGGGAACGCCATGCCCGTGGCGTTCGCAGACGTCGACTACTACAATTCCGAACGTGCGGCGCAAACGCTGGCCGCGTTCCCTGATGTTCGACGGTTTGACGATTTTCGCGTGATGCTGGATACTATGGGGGATGATATTGACGCCGTCAGCGTCGTTACACCGGATCATACGCACTTTGTAATCGCGCTAGAAGCAATGCGTCGCGGAAAGCATGTTTATGTAGAAAAGCCGCTCACACATACATTTCGCGAATCCGAATTATTGATACAAGCCGAGAAGAAATACAAGGTTGTTACTCAAATGGGCAACCAGGGACACACCTCTGGTGGAGCTAGCCAGTTTCAGCAGCTCGTAAAGGGCGGAGTGATAAAGGACATCAACAAGATCGAAGCTTTCTTCAAACCATTCAAACACCCTGGCATCTGGTTCTACGAAAAGGATCTACGGATAGAGAAGTACCCCACTGCCGAGAAAACTCCTTCAACCTTGAATTGGGACCTCTGGTGTGGGCCGGCTGAGATGAAGCCGTTCAACAGCTTATATCATCCGCAGACCTGGCGCGCATTCTTTCTATACGGATGCGGAATCTTTGGCGACTGGGGCGCGCACATTCTTGATTTCGCTCATGACTACCTGAAACTTGGCTTGCCTAATCGAGTTGAGAAACTGGAGATGCTGGACCACAACCAAATCATCTTTCCGCGGCTCTCCAAAATATCCATGAAATTTCCGAAGCGCGGGAAAAACCTACCAGCAGTCGATCTCAATTGGTCCGACGGCTATGGAGCAAAGCCCGTTGTGGACGAACAATACTGGGACAAGAACGAAGACGGAACGAGCGTGCATCCAAACTTAGATGACACAGGCTCCACTTTGCTCCACCGCAAGGATGGCAAGTTCGCCGTTTACCGTGCCAGTCACGGGAGGCCGTCGCGCCTGCTGCCAAGAATGACCATGAAAGAGTACGCAGAGTACGTGAAGCAGCCGAGAGTAACTCAGAATCACCAGGAGAGTTTCGTGCAGGCTTGCCTTGGTAATGGGAAAACCACTTCACCATTTAGCATTTCCGGCGAACTAACTCAGTTACTGCATCTTGGAGTTACTTGCCAGTATTTGAATGAGAGCTTTGATTTCGACCGCAAAAAGAAGCGAGTTCGAGGAAACGCCCGAGCACAGGCAGTCCTCGACGGACCAGAGCCCCGAAAAGGCTGGACCGATTACTACAAACCAATTTCTTAAAGAATACGAATCCGTAGACACTCCCTTCTGCCTCTTCCTGACATCTAATGAACCTCATACGCCTTGGGATAAAGGCGATGCTAGCCGATGCAATGCCGAAGAGATCAACCTACCCTACACATTCGTAGATACTCCGGCAACTTCAAGCTGCACCGCAAACCGTGGACCGTTCCTACAAATAACAATATACGCAAAGACCTGACTCCAATGATTGAGTCCTTTCAGGGAATTATCAGTGCGTTAGTGAAATAAAGACCAAAAAATATAAACTCTGACCCTCTTCGAGAGTCTGAATTCCGGTAATTTTTCAGAAATATAAAAATGCTCAAAAAAATTCTATACATACTGATAATCACACTTTCTGCCTATGTCTATAGTGAGCAAAAACCCAATGTGCTGTTTATTGCTGTTGATGATCTTAATAATTGGGTGGGATGTTTGAAAGGACATCCAAATGCTTTGACTCCTAATATAGATAAACTGGCAAGTAGAGGTGTCCTGTTTACCAATGCACACTGTTCTGCACCTGCTTGTGGTCCTTCTCGCTTTAGTTTGATGACGGGAATTGCTCCCTACAATTCGGGAGTGTACCACAACAAACAATCAGATAGTCGTTCATTTTCGGGAATTACATCGCTACCTCAAACATTCCGAGAGAATGGCTTTAAAACGTTAGGTAGTGGGAAAATTTTTCATAACAATACCTTTGATGAATTAGCGTGGGATATCTATATACCGCGAACTAAAAAGATAAAAACCTCACAGGAGAACATTGATAACAAATATTCGATAGATGTTCGTATTGGAGATGTTGAGGGAGTTGATGTACCTGAACAGGGTAATTATGGTAAGGGAACCGGATGGGGAATTGTGCATGATGGTGATAGTGTAATGCCTGATTATCAGGTGGCTTCTTGGGTTATTAGTCAGTTGCAAGAAAAGCATGAGAAGCCCTTCTTCTTGGGATGTGGTATTTTCAAGCCACACCAAAGATGGGATATTCCTAAGAGGCATTATGATGCATTCCCTATTGAAAAAATTGAATTACCCGAAGTAAAAGAGAATGATTTAGGTGATGTACCACAAATAGCCAAATATATAGCTGCTCCTCAGCGTCATGCCAAAGTGCTCAAAGATGGGGTATGGAAACAAGGGGTCCAGGCTTACCTTGCTACTATTCATTTTGCTGATGCGCAGGTAGGACGTGTTTTGGATGCACTATACCAAAGCGAATATGCTAGTAATACCATTGTCTGCCTTTGGAGTGATCATGGGTGGCATCTTGGAGAAAAGGAGCATTGGACAAAATTTTCACTTTGGGAGGATGGAACCCAAACTGTGATGATGTTTGCGGGACCAACAATTCCTCAGGGTGAAGAATGTAATGCCCCGACAAGTCTATTAGATATTGCCCCCACATTTTTCGATTTGTTTGGGTTTGATAAAAACCCAAAGCACGACGGAAAATCGTTACTCCCGTTACTAAAAAATCCTGAATTAGAGCTAGCGGAGCCTGTTTATACAACTCATGGGAAAGACAATCATAGTCTGCGGTTCCCAAGTTGGAGATATACAAAATACCGGGACGGAAGTATCGAGTTGTATGATGTGCTTAAAGATCCAAACGAATGGAACAACTTAGCTCTTGATAAGAAATACACGAAAATAATAGAAGAGCTAGATGCTTATATGCCCAATTACAGTCATATAGACCAACCTTTTTATGACAGATTGCCTCTATCAAAGTTTGATAAATTGTATGGAGAGAAAAAGGGCACAAAACTAATCAAGGAGTGAAAAAGAATAAGAAACAAAAACTGAACCGATGAAGATAATAACAAAATTGTATTATATTTTATTTTTATTTTTACTGTCATTTTCATGTAACTCTCTAAGATCATCTGAGAATACTAATGTCATTCTTATTATGGTAGATGACATGGGACAAGAATGCCTGGGTACCTATGGTGCGAAAGATTATAAAACTCCCAATTTAGATCGATTGGCAGAGGATGGGGTAAAGTTTAATAATTGTTTTGCAACACCGCTTTGTTCGCCATCAAGGGTCTCAATAATGACCGGAAAATACAACTACCGTAACTATGAGGAATTTTTACATATAAATCCCGATGAGATTACGTTTGGTAATCTATTCAGAGATGCGGGATACCGCACAGCTATTGCCGGTAAATGGCAACTTGGAGGGGATGGAGATACCATAAACAGTCTTGGTTTTGATGAGTACTGTGTGAATAATATAGCTAAACCGAAGGAGCTAATCAGGGAAGCAAACGGACGCTATGCATTTCCACTCATATATCAAAACGGACGTTTCCTCGAAGATGACGAAGTCCGCAATAAGTATGGTCCCGACATACTCTTAGATTTTGTCTGTGACTTTATTGATAAGAAAGAGGACAAACCATTCTTTGTTTATTACCCGATGATTCTGGTGCACTCACCCTTTGTACCTACCCCACACAGCAAAGATTGGTTAAAGACGGAAGAAAAAGACCCTAAATATTTCTCTGATATGGTGGAATATACCGATGACATTGTGGGTAGGCTTTTAAAGCATCTCGGAGAGAGAGATTTGCTAGACAATACGCTAGTAATCTTTACCGCCGACAATGGAACACACCGAAGTATCACAACCCGAATGAGCTCCGGAGAGAAAATTATAGGAGAAAAAGGTATGTTAACGGATGCTGGTTTAAGAGTTCCTCTGATTGCTTCTTATGAGGGTAAAGGTCCGAGTAGAGAATTAGATGATTTGATAGATTTTTCGGATATTCTTCCGACCATTCTGCAGGCAGCAACTATTGAGTCTTCAGAAGAATTTGTAACGGACGGTCATAGTTTTTATCCCCAAATTATTGGGAGAAAAGGAAGTCCAAGGAAGTGGGCTTTCTGTCATTACGATCCGGTAACCTGGTTTTCAGATTTTAATGATCATGCAGGCCGTGTCTTGATGATGGATGGTTATCGAATGTACAACGATGGCAGACTGTTTAGTATAGTTGATCGATTAAACGAAAACCAATTACCACCATCAATGGATGATGAACAACGAGCTGCCATTCGTAATGAGATGGAAGCTATTATCGCAGCTTTTCCTGAGTATGATTTCGATAAGAATATCGAAAAGATGAAGGAAATTAGAGGTAAAATAAAAGCTGATCGGCCCTAGAGCAAAACCAGGTGGAAGCACGGCCTATCAATTGATCAACGTAAGCGGTACTAAATCGACCACCTTCCCGAATTTCATTCGATAGGATAGGATGAGGTCGTGAGTAACAATAGAGGAAAACGATATTCCAAAAGCGAACGCGAAGAACTGCTGCAGCTTTTCGATCAAAGCGGATACAGCGCATCGCGCTTCTGCCGGGAAATGGGAGTTTGCTACGCGACCTTGAAACGTTGGCTGGGGCGAGAATCGCCACGCTTCAACCTGATCGAGGTGGCGACAGCGACCTCGAGCAATGCCGTCGCTCTTCGCGTTCGCCTGCCAAACGGCATCGAATGCGAACTGGGATCGGATTTAGGTCGTAGCGAAGTGACTCAATGGATACGGGAGCTAAAGGCAGGTTGATTTATTCACTGTAGGGGCGATCGTTGATCGCCCACGTGACCAACGGTCGCGTAAGGCAAAGGGGGTCAGGCTGTGCTTATTGACATCTTAAACGAGATCGATAAACACAGCCTGACCCTTACATCATCTCCTCAGATAATTACTGACGTCTTTTTCAAGATTCATCTCTAAAACGACTTACGCAACAACAATGAACAGAATGACAAACAACGACGTGATGAAAAGCGTACGGTACACTCTTGAAATTAAAAACCAAGACGTGGTACAGATGATCAAAGAAGGTGGTCTTGAACTGTCCGTTCTCGAAGTGGTTGATATCCTCAAATACGAAGAGAATGAAGGATTTGTCGAGTGCCCTGCAGAAACAATTCACGCATTTTTAGATGGACTGATTTTGCAACGTCGCGGACCGAGCGATGGTCCCGCTAAAAAATTCTCAACCGCTATGATCAATAATAATATGGTCCTTCGGAAATTGCGTATCGCCTTTGAGATGAAAGATACCGATATGATCGCGACAATGAAAAGTGTGGGGTTTTCAGTATCAAAAGGTGAAATGAGTGCACTCTTTCGCGCGCCAACTCATAAGCATTTCATGCCCTGTGGTGATCAATTCCTACGTAATTTCCTCAAAGGCCTCGCTCGCAAATTTCGCCCTGATGAAGAACACAGCCCAATAGAGCCTCGCACTCCCCCGGACCCTTGGGGGAACTCAAACGGGTAAAACCGTAATTTATAAAGTCCCCCCATTTCGCGTAATCATAAAAAGAGCCAGGACTTAAATCTTGATCTCACATTTTCCAACTAACTTTTGTCGCCTATTTATCGAGACGGTTTTCAGCAATTGTTTAATTCCTTCGCAGTTTTCCCGCAGGCGGAACAGCCAATTGGGTCAGTGCTTGAATATTGAGGGAAGGACCTGCCTGGCGACCCTCATGCCACCTTCTTGTCCCGTAAAAAATGAACCAGAGACCGAGCAATTTTAGGATGCAGGTTTTATCCCCCAGAACTGATTGGCCTCGTTTTCCTCCACCACCTTGAGGTAATGACGCCGAACAATCGCTTCTGAGGCGCCAGCAGCTTGGCATCATAAAAGTCCTCGAGAACATCCGATATCTTGAAATCGGCTCCTTGTAGTTCGTCAAAAAGAAATCAAACGCCTCGCCCAAGGAGTATTGCCCTTCCAATCGATCGAAGCATCCTGAGTTCTCTGCAAAAAAACTTATCTAATTTTGAACGCTTCGCTCCCTACCCCGTCTAGCATAAGTAGAATAAGTGGGTTTGTTCGTTATCATATCTAGTTTGTAGTTTGTTAAAAGGGTCTCGCTTTGCGGGGCCCTTTTTTTGCGCCTTACCCAAATGATCAAAACGATGCCTCAACCGATTGAATTTCAGCAGCTTCAATAAGGCCTGAATACTACGTTCGTAAAAAACTTTGGGATTTGGGCGTTTTTTTTGAACGTTTCCGCTCCAGACGCGCCTATCACCATAACGAGGAACAAAGGGGTTTGTTCATTTTCGTATCTAGTTTGTAGTTTGATAAGTTGAAAAGAGTATCGCCTAGCGATGCTTTTTTTTTTGCGTCCAGGCACTATAGTACAGCCAAATGGGCCGGTGTTTGAGACTTCGAGAGGGTTAACCTGGGGACTCTCACATCTTCTTCTTGTCCCGCAAAAAACAACCCAGAGAACGAGCATTTTTAGGAGTGAATATCTGTGCCCTTTGTTTGCCACCCCGGGGCAAGCCCTCGACTCCGTCGACCGCGGATAAACCGCGGCGGGGCATCACGGCAACCAAACGCTTCGCGCTTCGGGGCTTGATGTTTCGAGCGTAGCGACAC
>Ga0115000_10002223_pt1 | contig 16930 bp, 17 predicted proteins | sample ArcticOcean_MG_C_6_FD_89690 | JGI IMG/M metagenome (GOLD analysis project Ga0115000, IMG submission 89690) | Marine microbial communities from western Arctic Ocean - ArcticOcean_MG_CB8_128 | ecosystem: Environmental > Aquatic > Marine > Oceanic | place: Arctic Ocean: Canada Basin | collected...
AAATAACTTATAGTTAGCATGATAAAATGAAAGTCAATTTTTAAGAAATTATATATGAATAAATTTTTTGTTATTTTACTACTATTATCAACTTTATTGTCTTGTTCGGACAATAATTTAGTTTTTAATGGATCCAATTTAACTGAAGTTAAATTGGATTCTCATTTTGAACTGGTTTCACACAAAGGTGAAAAGAAAACTATAAAAGATTTTAAAGGGAAAGTAGTTGCAATTTTTTTTGGGTTTGCTAGCTGCCCTGACATATGCCCTACAACAATGGTTGAGCTTAAAAATATTAAATTAAAACTGGGAGATAATTCAAACCAATTAGAAGTTTTATTTATTTCACTCGATCCTGAGAGAGATACACCTGAGTTATTAGGACAATTTATACCTTCATTCGATTCAACATTTATTGGCCTTACCGGCACTATTGAAAATATTGAAAAAATTGCTCAGCAATTTAAGGTTTATAGAAAGAAAGTTATTCAAGGAGACTCTTATACTATTGATCATTCATCCGGCATATATTTACTGGATAAAAACGGAGAAATTAGGGTTCGTCATTCATATGGCTCAGATATTACATTAATCGTTGAAGACATTGAAAAACTGATTTAGTCTATTCTATAAAGTTTAAATCCATTTTCTTTTAGATGCAATTCTGCTTGCTTATAATCTGGAAATAATAATTGGACTTGTTGCCAAAAATCAGAAGAATGGTTCATAAATTTTAAGTGTGATAATTCGTGACATATTACATAATCAATAACAAATGGAGGCGCTTGAATTAATCGCCAGTTTAGTCTAATTTCTTTTCTACTATTACAAGTCCCCCATCTAGTTTTTGCATTTGATATTAATGTGGCATTCACTTTCAAATTATTTTCTTTGCATAACTCTTGAACTCTTTGAGCAAAATAATTCAATGCATACTTTTTTATCCATATTTTGAAAAATTCTTTTAATTTAAGTTGATTTGATAAATTTTTAAAGTTTACGTAGCAATGATCTCCCTCTATAGATATACTATTTTTACCTTCTTTTAATAAAATTAAGAGTTCATTATCAAGAATTTTAAATTTTACTTCATTATGTATTTCAAAAGGTTCTTCATTGCTAAAGGTTAGTAATAATTTTTTCTGAATCCATTTAGCTTTTTTCTGAAGTAATTGATCAATTCTAGAATTTGTCATTAAGATCGGTGCATTAACAATAAGACCTTTCGGTGTAATCTTTAAACTTACCGTGCGCCTATATTTTTTTATTAATTTATAGTTAATAAATGAACCATCAGGGAGCCTTAGTTCTTTGGTATCATAAAGACTAAACATTTATTTTTAACATTTCTAATTCAATCCAATCTTTTGCAATTTTATTTGCTTCTTCTGGCGTAATAGAGGATGTATTAATTGATAAACCTATTGATACAGTTATTTCACCTGGTTTTTTTAAGAATGAATTTTTAGGCCAAAAATATCCAGCATTATGAGCTACAGGTATGATATTTATTTTAGCTTTATTCGCTAACCAAGCACCACCAATATGATATTTACCAATTTCTTTTGGCTTGATTCTGGTACCTTCTGGAAAAATAACAATACAAAAGCCTTTCTTTATTCTATCAATGCCTTGCCAAAGCATCTGCTCTAAAGCCTTTTTTCCTGCTTTTCTATTTATTGCGATAGGGGACGTCATAGCCAACCCCCAGCCAAAAAAAGGGATCCATAATAATTCTCTTTTAAGTACCCAAACCTGAGGTGGAAAAATTTTTTGAAACGCAAGAGTCTCCCAAGCTGATTGGTGTTTAGATAAAATCATGAATGGCTTTTTTGGTATGTTTTCAAGTCCATTTACTTTGAAAGTTATATTGCAAGATATCTTCAGCCAAAATAATATTGTCTTAGCCCATAATGAGATAAATTTATAGCGAGTTATCGCTGACAAAGGAAAGGTTAAAATGGAGATAATTGTAAAGGGTATTGTGAAAGCCCACATACCTATTTGAAAAACTAAAGATCTTAATAAAATCATTTATTTTTTAAGAATCTTATCAACTGCTTCTGAAAGATTATTAAAAATCCATGTATTTTTTGGATAATCTTTGTTTGTAAATGTTTCTTCGCCCTTTCCAGTCTTAACTAAGATTGGTTGGGCGCCAACAGATTTATAAGCAATTAAATCTCTGGGTGCATCGCCAATAGCAGGAATATTAATTAAACTAGTATTAAAACGAGTGCTTATCTCCTCAAGCATTCCAGATTTAGGCTTTCGACATTTGCAGTTTGCATCTTCAGTATGAGGACAATAAAAAATAGCATCAATATGACCACCAACTTGAGATAGCAAAGCCAGCATTTTTTTATTAATTGCATTCATTATTTCGATATCAAACAAACCTCTTCCTATACCTGATTGGTTGGTTGCAATGATAACGCTAAATCCATGTTGATTTAATCGAGCAATTGATTCGAGGCTATCTGGAATGGCTATCCATTCATTAGGGTTCTTAATATAATGTACACTATCTTGATTTATGACTCCATCTCTATCTAGGATAACTAGTTTCATTTATTTAGTTAGCTAACTTGGAAATATCAGCTACACTATTCAAGGAAATATGTAGTTGTTTTAATAAATTATGCCTATTAATTTTTATTTTCTGATCATCAGTATTAACCATAACATTTTCAAAAAATTCATCAATAGGATTTTTCAAATCAACTAGTGAGCTCAGGGCAGCAATAAAATTTTTTTCCTTTAAGGCTTCAATTATTACAGGGTTAAGTTTGGTTATAGTTTTAAAAAGTTGAATTTCTTCATCCTCCTCTAAAAGTGATTCATCTACTTTTTCAATTACCCCAGTAAACTTTTTAAGTATATTTGAAACTCTTTTATTTGCTGCAGCTAGGTCTTTGGATTGTTCTAAATTACTAAATTTTTTAATAGCAGTTAATTTACTGATAATATCATTTAGATAATAAGGCCTGGAAAAAATAACAGCATCAATTTCATTTGAAGTAAAATTTTTATCTTTAAGATAATTAGATAGCCTTTCGTAAATAAAAGTTTTTAAGCTATCTCCTGCATCTTTCTTATCTTTTGGTGTGTGGTTATCAATTAAATTTGAAAAATTAAGTGGAATATTTTTTTCTATTAATATACGTATTATTCCAATAGCATTTCTTCTTAAACTAAATGGATCTTTATCCCCAGTTGGTTGTTCGTTGATAGAGAACAGCCCAATTAGAGTTTCAAATTTCTCCGCTAATGCAGCATAGTCTCCGAATGTATCTCTTGGCAATGAATCACCTGAAAATTTTGGCTTATAATGATCCTCAATTGCCGATGCTATATGTTTAAATTGAGCATCTTCGGAAGCATATATCGAACCCATTACACCTTGAAGCTCTGGAAATTCTCCAACCATAAGGCTCAATAGATCTGCCTTAGAGGCTAATGCAAAGTCTTTGAAATTAATATCTTCATTAAAACTGAGCTCCTCTGCAATGTATTTTAATATTACTGAGACTCTGCCAGCTCTTTCGGCTTGGGTGCCTAATTTATTATGGTAAACAATAGAGTTAAGTTTTTTTGAAAGAGATTTAAGTGACTGTTTCTTATCTTTTTCAAAAAAGAATTCTGCGTCAGCAAGCCTAGGCCTAATAACTTTTTCGTTACCTTGTATTATGTTTGTTGAATCTTTCGGTGTTAGATTTGAAACTATTATGAAGTGATTACTAATCTTATTATTTTTGTCAAACAATGGAAAATACTTTTGATTAGATTTCATACTCAAAATAAGACATTCCTGAGGAACTTTTAAAAATCTTTCCTCAAATGAACCAGTCAGAATATTAGGCATTTCAACCAATGCAGTAACTTCATTCAACAAGGCATCATCATCAATGATGTGAAGTTCTTCTTTGAATGACTTAGCAGCTAGAATAATATCTGAATATATTTTTTCTTTTCTTTGGGTATAATTTGCGATAACCCCACCAGTTTCTAATAATATTTTTTCATAATTATCTGCATTATCAATAGTTAATATTTTTTCTTTCGATTCAAATCTATGTCCAAATGATTTATTATTGGCTTTGAAACCAAGTGATGATACTTTTAGTATTTTTGCACCATGTAGTATGAGTAAGTTTTTTATAGGCCTTACAAAATTTACAGATGTCCAGCCATCTGCTAATTGATATGACATCATTTTTTTAATTGGAAGTTGACTAACACAATGATTGATTATTTCAGATAGAATATCCTCAAGATTTACACCATCAATATTTTTTTCAATATACAAAATTTGCTGACCCTTCTCATCTTCTTTTTTTATTCTTGATATAGCTTCATCAGTTTCATCGAGGGATTGAAGTTTTTTTGATAAAGCTTGTGTAATTTGACCATTCTCATCAAATCCAATTTTAGCCGGCATAAGCTTGACTAATTTCTTTTGATTTTCGCTCTTCTCTGCAACATTTAATATTTTGACTCCAAGCCTTCGGGGTGTTGAAAAAATTCTCATATCAGAGCTCTTGATGAGACTTTGATCTTGTAACCCTTGTGCAATTAATTGCCCAAATTTTTCCCCTAGCTCTTTTAGTGAGTTAGGCGGCAATTCTTCAGTTACAAACTCAATAAGAAGCGTATCTAATTTCATTTTTTCTCTTTTTTGGAATTTAAAGATGAGATAACTTCTGCTGCATGCTTTGAATCTGCAAGAGGGAACCCTAGTTTTTTCCTACTTTCTAAATAAGAATTAGCTACTAAACGCGAAATAACTCTAATTCGACCAATATAATCAGCCCTTTCGGTTACGCTGATAACTCCTCTAGCATCTAGTAAGTTGAATGTATGGGCTGCTTTTAAAACTTGCTCATAAGCAGGCAGAGCTAAATCTTTTTCAACTAGGTAGCTTGCCTGTTTCTCATGCGATGAAAAAGCAGTTAGTAGAAATTTTGAATCGCTATGCTCAAAGTTATAAGCACTTTGTTCAATTTCATTTTGAAGAAATACATCCCCATACTTTAAATCCTTAGTCCATTGAATGTCATAGATGCTATCAACATCTTGAATGTACATTGCTAATCTTTCCAATCCGTAAGTAATTTCTCCTGTTATGGGTTTGCAGGCAATGCCTCCGACTTGTTGAAAATAAGTAAATTGAGTAACCTCCATACCATTAAGCCAAACTTCCCATCCTAAACCCCATGCGCCTAATGTCGGATTCTCCCAATTATCTTCCACCAATCTAACGTCGTTATTTTTGAGATCAAAACCTAGATTTTCTAGTGATTTCATGTATAAATCTACTATATTTTCAGGTGATGGTTTTAGCGCCACTTGAAATTGATAGTAATGTTGCAGCCTGTTTGGATTTTTCCCATAGCGCCCATCCTTTGGCCTTCTGCTAGGTTGTACATAGGCAGCTTTCCATGGTTCGGGACCAATAGATCTTAGAAAAGTTGCTGTATGCGAAGTGCCAGCGCCAACCTCCATATCGTATGGTTGAATTATGGCGCAACCATTTTTACTCCAATATTCTTGGAGATTAAAAATAATTTCTTGGAAATTTAGTTTCATATTTAATATTTTTTAATTAGTTTGCATTTTACTGCTTTTTTGAAGCACTTCAAAGGAAATAGGTACTAACAAAATCTTTACTTAAAGAATAATTTTTTAAAATTTAAAATTATAGTGAATCTGAAATATAGCAATAAAGTTAGAATACATAAAAAATAAATTATAAAATTACTGAATAACATATATGGCGTTGCTCCACTATAACCCTGGACATCATGCCTAAGATCGCCAGAGGTAAATTGCTGTAATTTTTTTAATACCTTACCATCTCTGTCAATAAAAGCGGTTACACCAGTATTGGTAGATCTTATCATCATTCTTTTATTTTCGATTGCTCTTGCCTGGGAGATTTGTAAATGCTGCTCAGCAGCAATAGATTTTCCATACCATGCATCATTGCTTATATTTACCAAAACATTAGGTTCGCTAGTGTACTTGTCATACGAAGCAATTTCATTTCCAAAAACATCTTCGTAGCATATGTTTATCGCAAAACCCAATTCTTTGATTCTAAATAAATCCACTGATTTTTGCTTTCCTTTACTTAAATTAGCGAAAGGAATATTAAGCCAATTTTGATATACATACCCTAGATATCTTTTTAAAGGTATGAATTCACCAAATGGAACAAGGTGATTTTTACGATACAGTGTCTTATAGTCTTTACTTACAAGTAATGCAGAATTATAGTATTTACCCATATTTTCTTCAATTACACCGAAAATAATATACCGATCATTATGTGCGATATGATCCTTTATTTTTTTCATAAAAATTTTCGGTATTTTATTGATTTCAATTGGAATAGAGGTTTCAGGAAGAATAATTAAAGAAGCATTGCTATCAAGTATTAGTTTCTGATAATGATTAAGAGACTCATTAATCATATTCTTATTCCATTTTTTATCTTGAGAAATATTACCCTGAATAAGAGAAGTGGCTACAGTTTCCCCTATAGGCTTTGACCATTCAATACTTTTAAGATATTGCCCACCTCCCCAGATAAAAATAAGAAGGATTGTGAGGTATAGTTTATTAGGTCTCTTTGTAATCAGTTGAAAAAATAAAACAGATGAGAGTACGACTAAAAATGAAACTCCATGAATACCAAGGATCGGCAAATAACCAATTAATGGACTATGTGGTACTTGGCTATATCCAAGTGAAAGCCATGGGAAACCAGTAAAGATAACACTTCTTAATAACTCAAATAAAGTAAAAAGGGCTGGTATGAAAAATAATTTATTTTTATATTGATTAAATAAAGAAAATGGCAAAAAGAAAAATGCAAGAAATAAGCATAAGGAAAATGTTGAAACTAAAGCTATAAAAGAGGGCATCCCCCCAAATTGTTGCAAGCATATATAAACCCAATAAATACCAGTAATAAAAAAACCAATTCCAAATATCAGACTTTTTATATTTGATGAATCATTTTTATTTGTTATACAAAGAAGCCCAATGATTGATAAGAATATAAGTGGATAAAAATTAAAAGGGGCAAAAGCAAGAACTGAGAGTGCACCAAGAAAAAAAGGCATTAAATATTTACGGAGAATAACTTGAAAAATCATAAAAGTACTATTTTAATATGAGCCAGTTAGTACTTTAACTTTAATAATGCTTAACGACTAGCCTAGAAAACGCTATTAGGCCTTTCAACATCATATTTTTTTGCTTCAATAGTGGTTGTCTCATCGACTTCATTCATAAATACAACAGATTCAACATAGCCATCTACAATATCTAACTCTGTTGTTGGGAAGTATTTACCATTTTCATCAGTATTAATATTGTGGTAGTACCATGTCCTTGCAATTACATCATTACTTGATTTCATTTTTAATTCTATTCTTTTTGCGGGCTCACCTAAAATACTGAGAATTTCATCTGGAGTTAAGATTCCAATTTTCTCTACAAATCTTATATCCATTGTTGGAAGTTCCGTCATGATAGGAATTTCTTCTTCATTAGCATCATTTTTATGATGGTTCGCAAATGATAATGTACAGTTAAGAAGGAAAATAATGGTAATTAAATGTTTCATATTTATCTCTAAGTTATTAAATGTCTCAATTAAGAGTATTAGTATTGGCAGTTAGTTCAAAAAATCTAATTCTTAGATTTTGGTAAGTCAATATTGATGAGAATCGAATGAATTTGTCGACTATCTGCTCTTAAGATAGAGATATCAAATCCATCAAATGAAACTTTTTCATCTCTTTGGGGAAGGTAGCCAAATTTTTGAGTAATTAAACCACCAATCGTTGTAAATTCTTCATCACTATAGCTTGTGGCAAAATAATTATTAAAGTCTGATATTTCAGTGGTAGCCTTGACTCTAAATTGCCTATCTTGATCTTCAATAATATTATCTTCTGTTTCATCGTAATCAAATTCGTCCTCAATATCGCCGACAATTTGCTCCAAGACATCTTCAATGGTTACCATACCAGAAACACCACCGTACTCATCAACCACAATAGCAATATGATTTCGATTAGTTCTAAAATCTTTTAGAAGAACATTAAGACGTTTTGATTCTGGAACAAAAATTGCAGGTCTTAAATTATCTCGAACTTCAAATTCTTGACCAGAAGTAAATCTTAAGAGATCTTTAGCGAGAAGAATCCCAATAACATTATTGATACCTTGATCAATTACAGGAAATCTTGAGTGAGATGTTTGAATTACAAAAGGTATAAATTCTTCAATTTTTTTAGAAATATCAATAACGTCCATTTGTGATCTTGGAATCATGATATCCCTCACATGCATATCCGAAACGTTTAATACACCCTCCAACATCATTAAAGCATCAGAGTCCATCATATTTTTATCAAATGCTGATTTTAAAATATCTGCGAGCTGCTCTTTATCTTTTGGTTTTAGCAAATAATTTTTTATTTGCTTTATCAGTTCAGTTTTTTTCTTTTTCATATAATAAAATTTTAACTATTTAGTAGGGATTTTGAAATCCATATTTCTTTAAAACATGAATTTCTTTTTTTTCCATTGTACTTGCATCTAATTCCTTATCATGACTATAGCCTAAAAGATGAAGATAACCATGTATTAAAAGATGGGCGTAATGAGACCGAATTTTTTTATTTTGGTTTTTAGCTTCATTTTTAATAAGAGGATGACAAAGAATAATATCTCCTATTATGGGATTTTCAGAAAGTAGGAATGATAAAATATTGGTTGGTTTTTTTTGATTTCTATAGCTATAATTTAAAGATTGAGATTCTTTTTCACTAACAATCCTAATTGTAATGCTAGAATTCTTTTTAAATATAGAGCTTAACCAAAGTCTGCAATCTTTTAGTTTTAGTATTTTATTTTTGTGAAGAGTATCTTGGATGTAGATTGAAATATTTTCTTTTTGCATCATTGGCTTATTGTAATATTTTCATATTTTTCGTATGCAATAATTATTTTTTGAACTAGTGGATGCCTTACTACATCTTCTGCTGTGAATCGGGTAAATTCGATACCTTTGATTTTTTTAAGAATTTTTTGTATTTCAATTAAGCCACTTAATTGACCTTTGGCTAGATCAATTTGTGTTACATCTCCAGTTATCACTGTCTTTGTGCCAAAACCAATTCTAGTTAAAAACATTTTCATTTGCTCAGGCGTTGTATTTTGAGCTTCATCTAATATGATAAAGCTTTTATTTAAAGTCCTTCCTCTCATGTAAGCAAGTGGAGCAACCTCTAGAATTCCTTTGTCAAACATTTTTGTAACATTATCATACCCAGCCAAATCATATAAAGCATCGTAAAGAGGCCTTAAATAGGGGTCAACTTTTTGGGCTAGATCTCCCGGAAGAAAACCTAACCTTTCCCCTGCTTCAACAGCTGGTCGAACCAAAATAATTCTTTTAACTTTTTCACGGTTAAGTGCATCAACTGCAGATGCAACAGCTAGGTATGTTTTTCCTGTTCCAGCAGGCCCTATCCCAAAATTAATATCTTGTTTTTGAATATTTTGTAAATATTCAATTTGTCTAGGAGTTCGACCTTGTAAATCATTTTGTTTTGTTAAAAGTTGTGGAGACTTGTTTGTATCGTTACAATTTATTTTATTTAGCTGAACCAAGTTTATCTGAATATCTTCAGGGTTGATTGGCTTAGTTGATCTATTATAAAAACTTTCTATTAACTGACAACCAAGCTCAGTATTTTTTTTATCTCCATTAAGAATAAAGTTTGAGCCCCTTCGGTTTATCTCAATTTCAAGACCAGTGCTGATTTGCTTTAAATTTTCATCTAACGGACCACATAAATTTGACAGCATTACGTTGTTATCATCAGGGAGTTGCAGATTTTTTTTCATTTAATTAACGATTATTCCTTGAATATTTTTATCTAAAATTTTATCTATTTTTACTTTAACAAATTGGTTTAATAATGATTGATCACCTTCAATTTCGACTACTCTGTTATTATCTGTTTTTCCAAGGAATACCCCAGACTTTCTTTTCGACATACTGTCTATCAATAGCCTCTGTGTTGAGCCCAACATTTTGTTAGTAATGATTTTACCTTGGGATATATTTTCAGTTTGAAGGTCATGAAGGCGCTTTAATTTTTCTTCATGAGGAGTTAAATCATCCAAATAGGCTGCAGGTGTTCCAGGCCGAGGGCTGTAAATAAAGCTGTAAGAGTAGTCAAACTCTAACTCCTTCATGAGCAATTTTGTGGAGTTAAAATCTTTTAATGTTTCAGTTGGAAACCCAACAATAAAATCTGATGTAACCGATATATCTGGACATTGTTTCCTTAATTTTCTTATGATAGATTTATATTCTAGTGTTGTATAATTTCTCTTCATCGCGGATAAAACCCTATCAGAACCTGCCTGAATTGGTAAATGAATCATTTTAGCCAGCTTATCTACATTCTTAAAGCAATCAATTAAAGCATCATTCATTTCGTTAGGGTGGCTTGTGCTAAAGCGAATTCTTTTAATTTCACTTATTTCAGATACGTATTCTATTAATGTTGCGAAGTCAGCCACGCCCCCATTTTCCATTACCCCTCTATAAGCGTTTACGTTCTGACCTAGTAAGGTAATTTCACTTACTTCTTTAGTTATAATTTCTCTTATGATGTCATTAAGAGGTCTTGATACTTCCTCACCTCGGGTATATGGAACAACACAAAAAGAACAGTATTTACTACAACCTTCCATTATTGAGACCATTGCGGATGCATCTGTTGATCTTGATGTAGTAAGGCGATCAAATTTTTCTATTTCTGGGAATGATATGTCTATTTGTGGCTTTCCATATTCTTCTCTGGCTTTAAGAAGGTCGGGGAGTCGGTGAAGCGTTTGAGGACCAAAGACTATGTCAACATAAGGCGCTTTTTTTATAATATTAGCTCCTTCTTGACTTGCAACACATCCACCAACTGCAATCCTTAAGTTTGGATTAGCTTCTTTCAATTTTCGAATTCTTCCAAGGTCGCTATAAACTTTAACCTCAGCTTTTTCTCTAATTGAGCATGTATTTAAAACGATAAGGTCCGCATCTTTTTGTTCCACTGTCTGAGCAAGTTTATTTTTACTTGCTAATACATCATTAATTTTTTCAGAGTCATATTCATTCATTTGACACCCAAAGGTTTTTATAAATACTTTCTTTTTCATTTGCTCTTTTGAAATTATGGTTTAAAAAATGTAATTATAGCTTTATTTAATGGTTTTTTTAACTGCTACTGTATATAAACAGCTGAATAGAGTAACATTTTGTAATGGAAAGTTTCCCAATATTTATAAATCTTAAAAAAAAACCTGTAACTGTAATAGGGGGAGGGGACATTGCTTTACGTAAGGTAAAGTTATTGCTTAAGGCAAATCCTAATATAACACTCATTTCAAGACAAATTTGCAAAGATTTAAAAGAACTTTTGGCTAAAAATAATCATAAAATATTACATAAAAATTTTCATGAGGATGATTTAAAAGAACCTGTTTTAATAGTTGCAGCAACGAACAATGCCAAAACAAATAAAAGAATATCTGCTTATGCACAAAAAAAAAATATACTTATAAATGTAGTAGATCAGCCTAAGTTATGCACATTCACAATGGGCTCTATTGTTGAAAGAGATTCATTGGTAGTTTCTATATCCAGCGGCGGAAAAGCGCCAGTTTTAGTGAGGAAGATAAGGGAAAAAATTGAGACATTGCTACCGCAATCATATGTTGAATTAGTAAGGCTTTCCGGTAACTTGAGATCTATTGTTAAAAAGAAAATTCAATCTGGAGTTAAGAAGAGAATTTTCTGGGAAGAATTCTTTGAGAGTGATTACATACAAAATTTTATACTACTCCCTAAAAAATTAGACATAAGAGTATTTAACAAGATCTTGCTGGGAATAAAGAATAAAAAAACTGGTGAGGTTTTTTTAGTTGGTGCCGGCCCTGGAGAAAGAGATTTACTAACAATAAGAGCTCTGCACTTGATGCAAAAATGTGATGTTTGTATTTATGATAATTTAGTTTCTAAAGATATTTTAGAGTTAGTTAGAAGGGATGCAGATCTCGTTTATGCTGGCAAGAAGCAGGACCAACATACATTAAGTCAGGATAAGATTAATAATTTATTAATAAAATTTGCTAAGCAAGGAAAAAAAGTTTTGCGCTTAAAAGGAGGCGATCCTTTTATTTTTGGGAGAGGTGGAGAAGAAATTGAAAGTCTAATGAAAAATAAAATTTTATTTCAAGTAGTTCCAGGAATAACAGCTGCTAGTGGTATTGCCTCATATTCCGGAATTCCTTTAACTCATCGCGATCATGCGCAAAGCTGCTTATTTTTAACAGGCCACCTTAAAGATGGAGCAATTGATTTTGAATGGCCAAAATTAATTGTAGAAAATCAAACTTTAGTCGTCTATATGGGGCTATTGAGTTTAAATGAGTTAGTAAAAAAACTTATACATCATGGAATGACAAAAAAAATGCCAATAGCTATTATTGAAAGTGGAACTACAGCTAATCAAAGAGTTGTGACTGGTGAGCTTTCAAATATTAGATCAAAGTCAGGTAAGTCAAAAATTAAATCACCAGCATTAATTATTATTGGAACTGTTGTAAACCTAAGAAGCAAATTAAATTGGTTTAAGTAAAGAATCTTGATTGGCTTATGCGCTTATAATTGGAATAGTTATTTTTGCAGACAAACCACCTTCGGGGCGATTTATTAGCTCTAACTTTCCATTGTGAGCTTTAACAATTCTATCAGCAATGGTTAGCCCTAGACCGCTACCACCTTTATTCCCTCTTGCTTCATCTACTCTTTCAAATGGGAGTAAAAGCTTTGATTTTTGATCTTCAGGGATTCCTGGCCCATTATCTATAATTGATATTGTGAAACTTTCCTCAAGAAGATAAGCTTCTAAAATAACCTTACCTTTCGAATAAAAGAATGCATTATTTATTAAATTATCAAGGCACCTTTGAAAAGCTAGTAAACGAAGATCAATAAAAAGCTTTTTAGGAACAACTGTTCGGATATTCTTCTTTTTTAGAATAAACATGTGGCCCATTCGCTTATGTTTAGTTTGGATATCCTTTAATAGCTTACCTAAATTAACAGGCACTTTAGGCTCATCTTGGAACCCTCTAGCAAAATCTAAAAACTGATTCAAGATATCATTAATTTCCTTTATATCTTCTTCAAGACTTTCTTTTAAAGAAGATGAGTTAGCCGGCAACATTTCTGAAGCAAGCCTTATTCTTGTTAGGGGCGTTCTGATATCATGGGATACGCTTGCTAAAAGAAATTTTCTTTCCTTACTAACTTTGGATAAGTCTTCAGCCATTTCATTAAACGCCTCACTGAGTTCTCGAAATTCTTTAACACTATCTAATGGAAGTTTTTCTACAATGTGACCGTTTCTAATTCTATCAGTAGCATCTATTAAATTATTAATAGGCCTACTAATTCTCTTTGTTGTAATATATGCCCCAAATATTGTAAGTATAGCAATTACTATTCCCCAGCCAATCCAGTGCCAAGGAAATGGCCTATCAGCTATGAGTCTTGGAACAACTACCCAAAACATATCGCCATCAATTTCAAAACTCACCCAGACACCAGGTATGTCATAATGATTAACAACAACAAAATTCCCTGGAGGAATTCTGGTAGTTATTTTTTTAACTACTAATTCTAAGAACGGATCATTAGGAATAGGTTCTATTGATTCAAAAGGATAAGCAGCATAAATCTGAATATCCCCAATATCATTTAATTCTCTAAATAATTGAATTCTTTTTGAAGGGGCTGCTGCGTAGAGAGCTGCTTTAGTAAAGTTCACTATTGTAATAATTTCTTGTGCAAGTGCCTCTGCTCTTGGTTCTCTTTCAAAATTATCAAATATTTTAAGTGATACTAGCTGGCTAACAATTAAAAGTGTTGCTATAAGTAGAACAAATCGAGATAAAAGTTTTTTTGGTAAGAAATTCAAATTTTATTCGCCATCAGGGTTGAAAATATAACCAAAGCCCCATTTAGTCTGAAGATATTTTGGATTATTTGGATCATCTTCAATTAATTTTCTTATTCTTGATATCTGAACATCAATACTTCGATCAAAAACATCTAATTCTTTTCCTCTGGCCAGTTGCATTATTTGATCTCTTGATAAAGGCTGTTTTGGCCTTTCAGTAAAAACTTTTAATAGATTAAACTCGCCCGTTGTAATCGAAATACTTTTACCATTTTTGGATAAGCTACGGTTTTGAATATTAAAAAGAAAGTCACCAAATTTTATTGATTTTGTAATTGGCTTTGCTGAAAATGTTTCTTTACGCCTAATAATGGCATTAATTCTAGCCAATAATTCTCTTGGATTAAAAGGCTTGGGAAGGTAATCATCAGCACCCATTTCTAGACCAACTATTCGATCTACCTCATCACCTTTTGCAGTAAGCATTATAATTGGAATTAAAACATCATTTACTCTTAGGCGTTGGCATATCTGTAGTCCAGACTCATCAGGCATCATCAGGTCAAGAATAATTAAATCAGCTGCATATTTTTTTAGAATTTCATCTAGCTCTTTACCACTTTTTCCAGTGTATACAGTAAATTCTTGATCTCTTAAATACGTAGCAGTTAGCTCAAGAATTTTTGGGTCATCATCTATTAATGTAAGAACATGTTGATTTTCGCTCATTAAAAATACTCAAATTTAAATCATTTATAATATTAACCCTTATAATCTTTATTTAATAGTAACAATATTGTTACAATTTTAATGAAATTTGTAATATTAGATTAACATTTGAATAGCACACTAACTAACCAACAATTAAATCAAGAAAACCTATATTTGTATATTGCAGTCAAAAATAAGTTAATTTTTTTATTAATATTCTTTGTTTCAAATTATACAGTGGCAGACGTAAGCCAAAATAAATTGAATACAGTTGATTCTGAAATTGTTTATGAATTAACCGATTTAGATCAAATTCGAGATGCTCTGGCTGAATACTCAAGGGCTGAAGATAAGAACAATGCTATCTACGAGCAGAAGAGAAGAGCGATGCTAGATAGTGTTGAACTAAGGTTTCTAGCTTGTGATACCGACCTAGATAAAACTCTAGACGTATTTGAAGCGACTCAATGCCTACCACAGGTTGCAAGAATGTTTAGAGATGTTGATATTAATAATAATAATGTAATTTCTTTGGATGAGATTGCAATACTAGCAAAATCTTTTGAAAGAAAAAATAATAATGAAATGTATTCAAACCCCATTGCCTCAGAAGAAAATAAACAAGATCCAGCAGCTTTATTAGAGAGATATTCAAATAAGAAAGAACTATAGCTTTTAATTTTTTTGTCTTTCAACTAAACTCATTTTCCATGATAGAAATAATCTCAGGCTCTAGCTATAGCGAACTTCAAGAATCAATTAGCCACTTAGACATAAACTCACCATTACTAAATATAAATTTTTTTAAAGCCCTAGAAGAATCAAAATCTATTGGTGAAAATACTGGTTGGATCTCTTTTCCTATTGTCGCAAAAAAAAATAATAAAATTATTGGCTTTATGCCTGTTTTCTTAAAAGAACATTCATATGGGGAATATGTTTTTGATCACTCATGGGCCGATGCTTTCCAGCAGCACGGCTTAAATTATTATCCAAAAATGATATCTGCAATTCCTTTTACACCACTTACTGGACGTAGGTTGCTGTCGAATGATATCGAGGTGAAGAAAGCAATGATTAAGGCAGTTGAGAAGATTCTAGTAGAGTATAAAATTTCTTCATGCCATATTTTATTTCCTGATAAAAAAGACCATGAATTATTTAATGAAATGGGCTGGCTATCAAGGAAGGGAGTTCAATTCAAATGGCATAACGATTCATACCAAACATTTAATGAATTCCTTCAAACTCTCTCACATGATAAGAGGAAAAAAATTAAACAAGAGAGAAAAAAAATTGAAAAAAATGGAATTAGCATAGATCGAAAGCAAGGTGCAGGTATTACTAGTGAGGATATAGATTTTTTTTATGAATGTTACTGTGAAACATATCGATTACATAGCTCAACACCCTATTTAAAAAAATCTTTTTTTAATGAGTTAGTTAAAACTATGCCAAACAATTTGTTGATAATATTTGCAAAAAAAAATGGCGTTAAAGTGGCTAGTGCTTTTAATATTATTGGAGAAGATGTCCTTTACGGAAGGTACTGGGGCGCTTTAGAATTTTTTTCTGGACTACATTTCGAGTTATGTTACTACCAGGGACAAGAATTTTGTATTGAAAATAAAATAAAATATTTTGAAGGTGGCGCACAGGGTGAGCACAAGTTAGCTAGGGGCTTTAAACCATTTGATACTTATTCCAATCATTATATAGCCCAACCTGATTTTAGGGTTGCGATAAGTAATTTCTTAAATGATGAGTTAAGTAGAATTAATGAGTACAGCAATGAGTTAGAGGAAAGAACACCTTACAAGAGAATGAATTAAAAAATATTACTTAAGAATAAAGCTTACTAAATAAAATAACAAAAGACCCAAAATTATAACAAGAATGAAGCCAGTTATTAGGAAATATTTTACCCCATTATTTTCAATAAACTCATCATCTTTATTGAAATTATTTTTTGACTGGATTCCGCAAAATGCAGATAAAACACTTTTAATAATTTGGAATATTTTCATTAATTTTAATTAAACCAGTTAGTATTTTAAGAAATGGTGGTGATGGAGAGACTTGAACTCTCGACCTCAGCATTATGAATGCTGCGCTCTAACCAACTGAGCTACATCACCATATGATTTAAATAACGTGGATTATAC